>ERZ772948.821-NODE-821-length-19741-cov-4.672762_pt1 | contig 19741 bp, 16 predicted proteins | sample MGYA00511945_ERZ772948 | MGnify/ENA primary metagenome ERZ772948 (study PRJEB29015, sample SAMEA2737927) | human oral metagenome | biome: human oral; feature: human-associated habitat; material: dental | place: China | collected 2141 ... | reverse complement strand
TCGGCTCATTCTATTTAATTTTTATTCTAAAATCTGGAATGTAACTCACTTATTTCTATATGTAGCTCTTAAATATGTATATTGGGTGATGACATGGATTTAGATTTAAAAAATAAAAATTTAAAAATAATAGTTTTAATTTTCATATATCTTTTAGTTTTTTATTTTCTTATTTTTAAAAATATTTTAAAACTTGCTGAAATAAAAGAATTCGTAGAACAAGAAGATATAAAAATAGGAAAGTTAAATTATGAAAAGAATGTTGTTTTAAAGGCACTTGATATAAAAAGAAAAGATTTTGAAAAGGATAGAGAAAAAATTGAAAATAAGGAAGAAAAATCTGATAAAGATGAATTTGATAATATTCCTAGTTTATTTAACTATATAGAAGAAAAGATTTCCAAAAATAATATTATTTTTCAAAGTTTTGGAAGAAGTAGAAAAGATGGAGGCAAGTTAAAAATAGCTATGTCTTTTAATGGAAGTGAAAGAAATATAAAAAATTTTTTTAGGGAGATTGAAAATGAAAACTATAATATTGATTTTTCATCTTCATATTTAAAAATCAGTGTAAATAATAATTTATTGGAAGTAAAGACAACCTTATCTGCTAGTGTTTTAGATAAAACAGAAAAAATGGATAGTCTTATAGACAATAATATAAGTAATAAAGATATATTTAAAAGAACTAATAAAAACTCTGAGGGAGGGGAAGTTTCATATTCATATATGAGAATAGGAGATAAGACATATTATAGAGTTTCTAAGAAAAAAGAGATTGAAAATAAGACTATGAGAGAGAATGAAGATGATAAGAAAAATAACAGGAGTAAGAATAAAAAATCAAATAAGAAAGAAGAAAAAATTGAATAAATTTATAAAAATTGTTTTGTAATGTATACAAAAATTAGTGAATTGCATTCTAAATTTTAGATGGAAAATTGAAGGAAGTGAACCGAGCAAATCTCGCTGTGTTTGAACAAAGTGAGTTTAGCGAATTTGCAGTGAACGTCAATTTTTCAGCGTTAAGAAATTTAGCTAGCAATGAACTATTTTTTTATAATATAACTTTATTTCAATTAGAAAACTATAAAAAAGGTGAGAACAGATGAAAAAATTTACTTTAATCATATTTTTAATTTTAAATACCTTTATATTTCCTGCAGCTTTAAATCGTGATATAGATATTATTGATATGCCTTTACATGAAGTCTTGGCAATTTTATCTAAGGAAACAGGGAAGAATTTAATTTGTTCAAAAGAAGCCAAAGATATTGTAATAGATACCTATTTCAACAAGGGAGAAGATGTAAATTCAGTTCTACAATTTCTTGCTGAAACTTATGATTTATCAATGAAAAAAGAAAATAATACCACAATTTTTATGTTGCAAAGTGAGAAAAATAGTAAGAAAGCTAAGATTATTGGAAAAATAACTTCAAATAACATGGCTCTAAAAAATGCAAAAGTAGAGTTAAAAGATTTAAATAAGGTAGTCTATACAGATAGTAGTGGGAATTTTATTATTGATAATATACCAAAAGATGTGTATGTTTGTAAGATTTCAAAGAAAGGTTATGAAGAAAGAGGAGAAATAATAGATACTGTTAAGTCAATTAATGTATTAAATGTTGATTTAAAGGAAAATCAAAATAATTATCAAAATAAAGATACTTCTGATGATTTATCAAATTCAAATTTTTATGAGATAGATGGCAAATTTTATTACACAAAAACTTTTTCATTGTTTAATGTTTCACCAGATGAAGTTTCAAGAATTTTACATGAAACTTTTGGAGATAATATAAAGGTAAGTACTTTAAATAAAGTAAATAAATTGGTAGTAAGTGCTGAAAGAGATATTTTGGAGAATGCTATATCTATAATAGAAGATATAGATAAAAATCCAAAACAAGTGAAAATAACTTCTCAAATTTTAGATATATCAAATAATTTATTTGAAGAATTGGGCTTTGACTGGGTATATAAACAAAATGTTGAAAGCCAAGAAAGAAATAGTCTAACAGCAATAATTTTGGGTAAGGCTGGATTAAATGGTGTGGGAAGCACTGTAAATATAGTAAGGCAATTTAATAATAAAAGTGATGTGTTGAGTACAGGAATAAATTTATTGGAAGCAACCAATGATTTAGTTGTAAGTTCAGTTCCTACTCTTATGATAGCAAGTGGAGAAGAGGGAGAATTTAAAGTAACAGAAGAAGTTATTGTTGGAGTTAAAAGTCATAGGGATGATAAAAAAGATAGATACAGTGAACCTGTTTTTAAGGAAGCAGGATTAATAATGAAAGTTAAACCTATTATAAAAGATAATGATTATATAATTTTAGAAATTAGTTTAGAATTAAGTGATTTTAAGTTTAAAAGAAATGTTTTAAATTTAAAGGATATAAATTCTGGGACATATAATTCAGAGGGAGGCTCTAAGGTTGGTAGAGGTCTTACAACAAAGGTTAGAGTTAAGAATGGAGACACTATTTTATTAGGGGGCTTAAAGAAATCTATTCAACAAAATATAGAAAGTAAAATTCCAATTTTAGGAGATATTCCAATAATAAGTTTCTTTTTTAAAAATACTACTAAAAAAAATGAAAACTCTGATATGTACATAAAACTTAAAGTTGAGATAGATGAATAAAAAATATTTTTAAAAATTTAAAAAAAATTATAAATTCATTTTAGATTCATTTTTCTGCTATATACTTAAAGCATATAAGGGAACATAGATAAACCCCTCCCTAATAAAATGAATATGTAGATAGAAAAACCACAAGTCTCTCCCCTCATTTCTTGTGGTTTTTTGTATTATGATGAATATGGTATAATATAAGAAAATATTTATAAGAAGGAGGGTTAAATGAAAAAGGGAATTGGAATAGGAATAGAAGATTTTAAAAAAATAATAGAAGAAGATTGTTATTATTTTGATAAAACTAATTATATAGAAGAATTTTTAAAAGATAGAACAGAAATAAAATTATTTACTCGTCCAAGAAGATTTGGAAAGACATTAAATATGACAACATTAAAATATTTTTTTGATGTAAAAAATGCAGAAGAAAATAGAAAACTATTTAAAGATTTATATATAGAAAAATCAGAATATTTTAAAGAACAAGGACAGTATCCAGTTATTTTTATTACAATGAAAGATTTGAAAAAAAATACTTGGGAACAAATGTATTTTGCTGCAAAATCATTAATTTCTAATCTATACAATGAGTTTGAATTTATAAGAGAAAAATTAAATGAAAAAGATTTAATAGAATTTGAAAAGATATGGTTTAAAAAAGAAGATGGAGATTATGATAATTCTTTAAGATTATTAAGTGAATATCTATACAATTATTATCAAAAGAAAGTTGTTTTATTGATAGACGAATATGATAATCCATTGATAGTAGCAAATCAAAATGGGTACTATAAGGAAGCAATAAACTTTTATAGAAATTTATATAGTTCAGCTTTAAAAACTAATTCAAATTTAAAAATGGGAGTATTGACTGGTATAGTACAAGTAGCAAAAGAAGGTATATTCTCTGGTTTAAATAATGTAATAACTTACAATATACTAGGAAATGATTTTGAAACTTTTTTTGGTTTAAGTGAAGAAGAAGTAGAAAACTCTTTAAAATATTTTGAGTTAGAATATGAAATAGAAGAAGTAAAGAAATGGTATGATGGATATAAATTTGGAAACTCAGAAGTATACAATCCTTGGTCTATAATAAATTATCTTAGAACAAAAGAATTACAAGCCTATTGGGTAAATACCTCAGATAATGCATTAATTTATGATAGTTTAAAAAATTCAACAGTAGATGTATTTAATAATTTACAAACTTTATTTGAAGGAAAAGAAATAAAAAAAGAAATAAGTCCGTTCTTTACCTTTGAAGAATTATCAAAATTTGATGGTATATGGCAGTTAATGGTATATAATGGATACTTAAAGATAAATGAAAAGCTATCTAATGATGAATATATGATAAAAATACCAAACTATGAAATACAAACATTTTTTAAAAAAGGCTTTATAGATAAGTTTTTAGTGAGTGGAAATTATTTTAATCCAATGATGGATGCCTTATTAGATGGAGATATAGAAGAATTTGAAAGAAGACTACAAAATATATTTTTAGTAAACACAAGTTTTTATGATTTAAAAGGAGAAAAAGTATATCATTCATTGTTTTTAGGAATGTTAATTTGGTTAAGGGATAAATATGAAGTGAAATCAAATGGAGAAAGAGGACATGGAAGATATGATGCAATGTTAATTCCACTTGATAAAATAAAACCTGCTTATATATTTGAATTTAAAGTATCAAAGACAATAAAGGGGTTAATTGCAAAAGCAGAGGAAGCTTTGGAGCAAGTAAAAGAAAAGCAATATGATGCAGGATTAAAAGAAAAAGGAATATCTAAGATATATAGAATAGGAATAGCATTTAAAGGTAAGAATGTAAAGGTAAAATATGAAGTTTAAAAAATAAAGTGTATTCATATGGTATTCATTTTAATTATGTATACTAGGTATATAAGAGCTTAAATAAAGATTATTAAAAGTTTTCTTGAGCCATAAAAATATATAGAAATGTTTATCTTTAATTCATAAAGGTAGTTTACTATAAAAATATAGAGATGAATAACAAAATTAAAACAAAAAATTCATTTTTAATTCATAATTATAATTTATAATATGAGTATAAAGATAAAAAATAAGATTTGAATGAAAATAGAATTGATAACAAAAGGAGAGGATTTAAATGAAAAAGATATTAATAATAGGAGCAATAATTTTAGGAAGTATAGGATTTTCAACAAGTGCTTTAGCAGCAATAAGTGAACAACAAGCAAAGGATATAGCTTTAAAAGAAGCACAAGGTGGACAAATAACAAAGTTTAAACTAGATAGAGAAAATGGAAGAATGGTTTATGAAATAGAAGTAATAAATGGAAATATTGAAAAAGACTATGAAATAGATGCTGAGACAGGAGAAATAGTAAAATTAGAACAAGAACAAAAGAATCATGGAAATAATAATTCAGTAAATAATCCAAAAATTTCTTATGATAAAGCTAAAGAAATAGCATTAAAAAATTCTAAAAATGGAAAATTTAAAGAAATAGAATTAAAACATAAAAATGGTGTATTAGTATATGATGTAGAAATTGCTGAAGGATTTATGGATAGGGAATTCCTTATAGATGCAAATACAGGAGAAATTTTAAGAGATAAAAAAGATTTCTAATAATTATGTTACCCCACCCTAATAAAGTTAATATAGATATAAAAAACCACAAGTTTCCCCTCATTCTTGTGGTTTTTTACATTATTTTAATTTCTTAGCTTTATAAGTTTTTAAAGATTTTGAAAAAAAATATAAGGTTATAACTAAAAAAACTGAAGATAACCAAATAGCTTTTCCTAAGAAAAATCTTCCTAAAAATATTGATAATGTTGCACCTGTAATAAAAGAAAGTATCATACTTAAATGGCTTAAAGAAATTCTTAATTTACTGCTATCTCTTGTTTTTAAAAATCTAACAAAATTAGCAGAAGCTTGTTTTACATGGTTAGTACAAAATGGAGTAGCCATTCCCATTCCATGTGCTTTTTCAAAGGTATTAAATTGCATTGCAGCAGTAAAAGCTATACTAAAATTTGTAAATTCAAAAGGAGCAGTTTCAGGGATAAAGCCTAGACAAATAGTTACAATAAGACTAAAAAATAGTAGAATTCTTTCCCAAATCAGAAAGGAGATTTTATTAATTTCTTTTGAAATAAACTCAGCTGTGATTATTCCACAGAAGTAAGCTAAAAATGTGGCAAGAGCATTTTTAATAAGAGCAGTGTCCCAAGAAGCAATACCCAATGATAAAAATACTAAGTTACCAGTTTGGGCATTTACAAAAACTTTTCCTCTTAATGAATAAGTAAATCCACCCCAAAAACCTGCTATTAACATTAACATACAAAAAAGCCAAAGTCTTTCATTTGGAGCGAATTCTTCTTTATTATCAAAAAATTTTTTTAATTTTTGTTTATTCATATCTCTCCCTTCTTTTAAAAAATATATTTTTAAAATTATATCATAAAAATTAAAAAATATTTAAAATTTGTGATAATATATAGATAAATTTTAAGAGGATACAAGGGGTGAGAAAAGATGAAAGCTAAAATAAAAAATATAGATTTTTTAAAAGTTAAAGATAATAAAAATACTTATTATGGTTTTTCACAAGAATGGTATAAAGATATATGGCAACAAAAAGCTGGTTGTGGAGCAACTGTTGCATCAAGTATTATAAGTTATTATAATCAAATAGATGATTTTAAAGAACTTGGTATCTCAGATGCCTTAAAAATAATGGAAGAGTTATGGTTTTATCTCTTACCCACTGAACATGGACTTAACTCAATAAAATTATTTTATGATGGAATTAAAAATTATTATAATAATAAAGGAGTTACAATAGACTACATAAATGTAGACATAAAAAATAAACCTAGTTTAGATAAAATTATAGATTTTATAGGAAAAGAGCTTTTGGAAGATAGACCTATTGCTTTTTTAAATCTATGTAATGGTGAAGAAAATAATTTAGATAAATGGCATTGGGTTGTAGTAGTAGAGATATTTGAAGAAAATGGGGAATATTTTTTAAATATAATTGATGATAAAGAAATTCTGAAAATTAATTTATCACTATGGTACAGAACTATAACAAATGATGGTGGTTTTATTACATTTAAATAAAAATTTTAATATTTAAAAAAATATAGTTGAAATTATAATGAATAACTGTTATTATATTATAGATGTAAAATTATTTTTTTATTAATTTTTAAAGTCATTTTAATAATTATGTGGGATAAGTAATTTTACTAAAATTATAAATTCAGGAGGTTTTAAAGAATGACTGATATTCAAATTGCACAAGCAGCTAAAAAGGAAAACATTGTAGAAATTGCTAAAAAATTAGGGTTGACAGAGGACGATATAGAACAATATGGAAAATATAAAGCTAAAGTTAATTTAGATGTTCTTCAAAAAAGTAAGAGACCTAATGGTAAATTAATTTTAGTAACAGCAATAACACCTACTCCAGCTGGAGAAGGAAAATCAACTGTAACTATTGGGCTTACACAAGCTTTAAATAAAATAGGTAAATTATCAGCAGCAGCAATAAGAGAACCATCTTTAGGACCAGTTTTTGGAATGAAAGGTGGAGCAGCAGGTGGAGGATATGCACAAGTTGTTCCTATGGAAGATATAAACCTACATTTCACTGGTGATATGCATGCAATAGGTATAGCTCATAACTTAATCTCTGCTTGTATAGATAACCATATCAATTCTGGAAATGCTTTAGGAATTGATATAACTAAAATAACTTGGAAAAGAGTTGTGGACATGAATGACAGAGCTCTTAGAAATATAGTTATTGGACTTGGAGGAAAAGCTAATGGATATCCAAGACAAGATTCTTTCCAAATCACAGTTGGATCAGAAATAATGGCAATACTTTGCTTATCTAACTCAATAACAGAATTAAAAGAAAAGATTAAAAATATAGTTTTTGGAACTTCATTAGATGGAAAATTATTAAGAGTTGGAGATTTACATATAGAAGGAGCAGTTGCAGCTCTTCTTAAAGATGCTATAAAACCTAACTTAGTTCAAACATTAGAAAATACACCTGTATTTATCCATGGAGGACCATTTGCTAATATAGCTCATGGATGTAACTCTATCCTTGCTACAAAAATGGCATTAAAATTAACTGACTATGTTGTTACAGAAGCTGGATTTGCTGCAGACTTAGGAGCAGAAAAGTTTATAGACATCAAATGTAGACTTGGTGGATTAAAACCTGATTGTGCTGTTATAGTTGCAACAGTTAGAGCTTTAGAACATCATGGAAAAGGTGACCTAAAAGCTGGATTAGAAAACTTAGATAAACACATAGATAATATCAAAAATAAATATAAATTACCATTAGTTGTTGCAATTAACAAATTTGTAACAGACACTGATGAACAAATCGCTATGATAGAAAAATTCTGTAATGAAAGAGGAGCAGAAGTTTCTCTATGTGAAGTTTGGGCAAAAGGTGGAGAAGGTGGAATAGACCTTGCAGAAAAAGTTCTAAGAGCAATAGACGGAAATAAAACTGAATTTGATTATTTCTATGATATAAACTTAACTATCAAAGAAAAAATTGAAAAAATCTGTAAAGAAATCTATGGAGCAGATGGAGTTGTATTTGCACCTGCAACTAAAAAAGTATTTGACGTAATAGAAGCTGAAGGATTAAATAAACTTCCAGTATGTATGTCAAAAACTCAAAAATCAATTTCTGATAATCCAGCATTATTAGGAAAACCTAGTGGATTTAAGGTAACTATAAATGATCTTCGTCTAGCTGTTGGAGCAGGATTCGTTATAGCTATGGCAGGAGATATCATAGATATGCCAGGATTACCTAAAAAACCATCAGCAGAAGTAATTGATATTGATGAAAATGGAGTTATCTCTGGATTATTCTAAGATTTACACAATCTTAAAATATTAAAGCCTGTTATTTATTAACAGGCTTTTTTCTTGTTTTCTAACAAACTTTTATTCATTCTCTCAGTTAAGTACCTACAAACTTTTTAAAATAATTTTAAGAGAAGTATTGGAAATAAAAGAAATATTTTTTTTAGATAGAACAAATATATTTTTTAATTGTTATCTATATTTTTCTATGCCAACTGTGTTAAAATGCTTGCAATAAATAAAGCAGGAGGAAAGAAAGATGAAAAAACTATTAACAATATTAGGATTAATGTTAGGTTTAACAACTTTATCAGTGGCAGCTGAAAAGGAAATAAAAGTAGGAATAACACAAATAGTAGAACATCCATCATTAGATGCTGCAAGAAAAGGTGTGGAAAAAGCTTTAAAAGAAAAGGGAAAAGGAAAAAATATAAAAATAGAATACCAATCAGCACAAGGAGATTTTGGAACAGCACAACTAATTGCTAAGTCTTATGCCTCATCTAAAAAAGATGTAATAGTTGCAATATCAACTCCAAGTGCCCAAGCTGCACTTAATGCAACAAAGACTATACCAATAGTTTATACAGCAGTAACAGATGGAGCTAGTGCAGGATTAAAGGGAAATAATATAACAGGGACTTCTGATATGTCACCTTTGGATAAACAAGCAGAGCTTATTAAAACTCTACTTCCAAATGCAAAAAAAGTAGGATTTATATATAATCCTAGTGAACAAAACTCATTACTATTATTAGAAAAATTTAAAGGGATTGCAAAAGCAAAAGGACTTACTGTTGTAGAAAAAGGTGTTAGCTCAGTAAATGATATTAATTTAGCAATAGATTCTTTATTAGGTCAAATAGATGTTCTATATATACCAACTGATAATTTAGTATATTCATCAGCTAGTTTGGTTATACAAAAAGCTAATAAAAAGAATGTGCCAGTTATAGCTTCAACAAATGATATTGTAGAAAAAGGAGCTTTGGCAACAGAAAGTATAGATTATGAAAAATTAGGATATCAAACAGGAGAAAGAGTAATAGATATTTTAAATGGAAAAAATCCTAAAGACATTCCAGTAGAAACTTTAAAACAAACAACTTTGGTTGTAAATCAAAAAATAGCTAAGAAATATAAGATTTCACTTGATAATCCTAAGTTAAAAAATGCAGTAAAAAAATAAAAAATAACTCATTACTGAGTAGATTTCTTAATGATAAAAAAATCAAGAATTCGCTGCAAATTCAACCAACTCGCTAATAAATTAGCTCAAACATGTTGAGATTTACTCGGCTCATTCTATTTGATTTTTTATCTAAAATCTACATTCGTAATTCGTTTATTTTTTTAATCTAATATTAGGTAGAACAGATGATAGTAGAAGGAGTAGAAAAAAATGTTACAGGCTACGATAGAACAGAGTTTAATATTTGCAATAATGGTATTAGGAGTTTACATATCTTTTAGGATATTAAACTTTCCAGATATGACAGTTGATGGAACTTTCCCTTTGGGAGCAGCAATTTCAGCCAAGTTATTGACTTTGGGAGTAAATCCATATTTAACATTGTTAGTTGCACTTGTAGCTGGAGCAGCAGCAGGAGCAGTAACGGGGCTTATCCATGTGAAATTAAAAGTTAAAGATTTACTTGCAGGAATTTTAGTTATGACTGCTTTATATAGTGTAAATTTAAGAGTTATGGGAAAGTCAAATATACCATTATTTGAGGAAGATAACATATTTAATACTGAATATTCAGTGATGATAACTATTGTAGTTTTAATTTTAATAAGTAAATTTCTTTTAGATTATTTGTTAAAAACAAAGTTTGGTTTTGCTTTAAAAGCATTAGGAGATAATGAAAATTTAATTGTGTCTTTGGGCTTAAATGAAGAGAAATATAAAATATATGGGCTTATGATAGCAAATGCTTTTGTAGCTTTTTCGGGAGCTGTACTTGCACAATATCAAGGTTTTGCTGATATAGGAATGGGAACAGGAATTATAGTTATAGGGCTTGCCTCAATAATAATTGGAGATACCCTATTTGGAAAAAGGAGAAAGTTAGCAGGAACTACAATTGTAATAATTGGTTCAATATTATATAGAGGAGTTATAGCAGTAACTTTATCTATGGGGATGGATGCAAGTGATTTAAAATTAATTACTTCTGTGATTGTAATTGTAATTTTGTGGATACAAAAGCAAAAAGATAAAAGGAGAAAATAACTATGATAAATATATCAAATATTAAAAAGACATTTTATTCTGCATTAGGTGAAGAAAAAGCCATATTTAATGGACTAAATTTAGAAATAAATCAAGGGGATTTTATCTCAGTTATAGGAAGTAATGGAGCAGGAAAAACAACTCTACTTAATGCCATTAGTGGAAACATAGACTTAGATGATGGCTATATTGATGTTGATGGAAAAAATATAAATAACTTAGCTAAACATAAAAGAGGAGAATTTATATCTAAAGTTTATCAAAACCCTGCATTAGGGACAGCTCCTTCTATGACTATATTTGAAAATTTATCTATGGCTGATAATAAAGGAAAAACATTTGGCTTAAGTTTGGGCTTAAATTATTCAAGAAAAAAATACTATATGAATCTATTAAAAGAATTAGATTTAGGTTTAGAAAATTTACTAGATACAGAAGTTCAATATCTATCAGGTGGGCAAAGACAATGTCTTGCATTAATAATGGCGACTTTAAATCAACCAAAGGTTCTATTACTTGATGAACATACAGCTGCCTTAGATCCTAAGACTTCAAAAATAATTATGGATAAAACAGAAGAAATAGTTAAAAAATCTGAAATACCTACTCTTATGATAACTCATAATTTACAAGATGCTATAAGATATGGAAATCGTTTAATTATGCTTCATAATGGAGAAATTATTTTAGATATAAAAGGAAAAGAAAAAGAAGAATTGACACAAGATGCTTTAATGGAAATTTTCCAAAAGAAAGCAACTTACTCTGATGTGATATAAAAAAAGCAGGTAGTTTGTTACAGCAAACTACCCACATAAAATGTTAATTACTAATTTTTAAAGATTAATAATTATATAGACATTTTTAGATAGTAGTAATATAATTACTACTATCAAGGTTACTAGGATTAAAAACTTCTTCAACTCTTTCACCTCCTTTTTTCAAAGAGATTAGGAGGAAGAAAAATAAAAATGAAGCAACTGTAATTATAGCATTGTATAAAAAAAATTTCTATGTTATAATTAATTAGGTGAAAAGATTAAAAACAAAGAGAATGAAGTAAAATAACACTTGTTACAGCAGGTGTTATTTTTGTATAATAAGGTTATAAAATTTTTCTGTGGAGGTGAGAAGTTTTGAAAAAAATAAGAGTTACAGTTCCTGAAGATGTATGGGATATAATAAAAATAGACCAAGAGGACTTTGGAATAAATAACAATAAATTCTGTAATTATATTTTAGAAAAATTAAAGTTTAATAGAAAAATTGAAACAGAAAAATTACTTCAAGCCCAAGGAAGAACTCATAAAAAGATTATTCAATTTGACTTAAATGTCAATAACAAAGAGATATATTATGATATTTTAAAATCTAATGAAGTTGAAATTGAGGCAGAATATTTTAGAGAATTGTTTGAGATATACTGTTCTAAATTTAAGTATCAAAGAGAATTATTTATCTATGAAGATAAGTTAAAATCTATATTAGATGCCATAAAAGATGAAAATAAATTAAAGATAAAATATTTTTCTGAAATTATTGATATAGATCCAATCTTCATTCGTAGGGAAGATAAAGGAAATGAAAACTTCTTATTTTGTTATGTTGAAAAATTAAACTCTTATCAAAACTATAAATTAAAAGAAATGGAAATAGTGGCTATATTACCTGAAAAAATGAAAAAAAGAGATAAAAAGTTCATAGAGAGTATGAAGAAGAAGTATGATCCATTTTTAGGAAAGGCTACAACTATAAAGGTTAAATTGACAACCTTAGGAGAGAGTTTATTAAAAACTTTTACTGAATATAGACCAAAATTAATAAAAAATGAAAAAGATATTTATTATTTTGAAACATCAGAAGAACAAGCAAAGATGTATTTTAGAGGATTTTCAAAAGAAGCTGAAATATTAGAACCTCTTTCATTGAGAGAAGAAATAATAAAAGAATATCAAGAAGCTTTAAATATATATAAATAAGGGAGCTGTTATATTGCAACAACTCCCTTTTAAATTTTATAATTCTTTTAAATCTTCATCTGTCAATCTATCTTTTATTGGTTTTGATTTATCAAGAGGATTTAAACAAATTAAGAAATAAGCATAAATTATAGCTACTATTGGATTTACTAAACCTAAAATATGGTATCTTCCATATTGGAAAGCACTTACTCCTAAAGTTGCCAAATAAACAGCCCCACAAGTAGACCAAGGAACAAGTCCAGATGTTAATGTTCCAGCATCTTCAAGAGTTCTTGATAGATTTTCAGGAGCAAGATTTAATTTTTTATAAACTTTCTTATACATTTGCCCTGGAATAACTATTGACATATATTGATCTGCTGCTGCAAAGTTACATAAAATACACATAAGAACATTTGAAGTAATTATTGAACCTCTTCTTCTTAAATGTTTTAAAACAACTTCAATTATTGTATCAATACAGCCTATTGATTTTATAGCACCACCAAATGCTAAAGCACACATTACAAGAGAGATAGTTTCCATCATGAAAAGTAAGCCACCTCTATTTAGTAATTTATCAACAATAGCATTTCCAGTTTCTATACTAGGTCCTTCATATAATGCAGAAAGTATAGTTGTTAAATCTACACCTTGATAGAAACACATTCCTACACCTGCAAGAGTACCAATCAACATTCCTGGAACAGGAGGAACTTTTAAAAATATTACAACTATTATTATAATTGGTGGAATAAATATTAAAGGAGTAATCTTAAAATTACTAGCTATTGTTGTTGTAATATTTTCTATTGCATGATTATCTATATTAGCACTTCCAAAATTTCTACCTAAAAAAGCAAATATCAATAAAGCAATTAAAAAACTTGGAATGGTTGTTTTCAACATATGTCTTACATGGTCAAATAATCCAGCTTCTGCTGTGGCAGCAGCAAGGTTTGTACTATCAGAAAGTGGTGATAGTTTATCTCCAAAAGAAGCCCCACTTACAACAGCACCTGCAACTAATGGTGCAGGTATACCCATTCCTACTCCAATTCCCATAGCGGCAGTTCCCATTGTACCAGCTGTTGTCCATGCACTACCAGTTGAAACACTTATAATTGCACACATAACAGGCAGAATAATAAGGAATATTCTAGGTGTAAATAATTTTAAACCATAATATATCATACCTGGAACAACCCCACCTACTATCCAAGAACCTATCAAACACCCTACAATCAACATAATAAAATTAGCTTGTAATCCCATTTTATTAGTTTCTATCATAGAATCTTCAATTTCTTGATAGGAGTAGCCTAAAAAATGTCCTATAATACAGGTAATTGCAATTCCTAAAATCAATGGAATTTGAGCAGGAGAACCAAAGACTAAAGTTCCCAGTAACATAAATATAATTAGAAAAATAAATGGCAATATTGCTATAAAAAGTGATGGCTTAACTTTTTCTTTTGACATATCTAAAACCTCCTAATTATTTAATTACCTTATCTAAATTCTATAACTTATTTATTATTTGTAAAATATATTTATTTTATATCTTTTATAATAAAAATTAATGCTAGATAACAAAAAAATTGTTGCAAATATAATTCACAACAATTTATAAATATTATTTAATTTTAATTGAAGCATTAATTAGAATGTTGGTAATGCTTCAAGGAAGATAATATCCTTTCTATCTTTAGCATCTCCTTCTGCAAGTATAGCAGCCTTTGCCACAACATTTGCTCCAGCTTTTTCTACTAGTCTTTCAAGTGCTTTTAAAGATTGTCCAGTTGAAATGACATCATCAATTAATGCAACTCTTTTTCCTTTAATTTTGCTAGCATCCTGATTGTTTAAATATAATTTCTGAGAATTAGTTGTTGTTATAGAATTAACTTCAACTTCAATAGGTTCTTCCATATATGCTTTTATACTTTTTCTAGCAACAATATATTCATTTAAATTTAAAATTTTAGATATTTCATAAGCCAATGGAATACCTTTTGCTTCAGCAGTTACTACAAAGTCAACCTCTGGTAATTTTTTAGCTATCATAGGAGCTGTCTTTTTAACAATTTCAGTATCCCCCAAGATAACAAAACTAGCTATTGATAGTTCATAAGAAAGTTTTATTATAGGTAGTTCTCTTGTAAGTCCAGCAACATGTAAAGTGTAAGTTTTCATAAATTCCCTCCTTATCCAATAAAGACAAAAATATATTTTACAACTAATGCCACAAGTAAACCTATAAATGGGTCATTAGCAGCAGTAACTGTCATAGCAGTAGCAGCAACAACATAATCTTGAGGTGTTCCTCCTGAAAAAGCAAGAGAAGCATTTGTAGGAACAGTTACTATAGCTCCCAAAATAAATAAGAAACCATGAACAGAGTGTCCAGGAATATATTTACTAATTTTAGGTAGTAAACCAAAGAATAAAATAACTGCCATTATAGCCATCATTAAAACTCCACTAGTTAAAGGGTTTGGTGCAGCAGCAGTAGCAGATATAATAGCTTCAACTGGTCCACCACCAAAAAGTGAAGAAACTGCATCAGCAAGCCCAGAATAGATAGTTAAAAGATCTATATTGGCTTCATATTTTCCAGTCATAGAAGCTGTTATATTTCCAAAAGCTATATTTGCTCCAATAGTCAAACATGCAAGAGCTAAAGCACCTCGAATAACATTCAAATTTATAATAGGTTTTTTGATTTCAATTTTTTTGTAATTTTCAATAATTCCACCACCAAAATTAATTTTAAAAATATTGGCAACTAAACTTGAAAAAATTACACAGGCTACAATAGTGTAAACTAAATTTTGTCCAAAGAAAAAATAAGTTATAAAAGCAGATACAATAGAGCTAGCAGTAACAATCCTACTTTCTTTTAAACCAGATAAAGCTATTCTAGTCAACATTATTCCAACTCCTGCCATCATTGCATTGATGATAGTTGAACCAGCAAAATTGACTATTGTGGATAAAGTTCCTGTAAGTCCCAATATAACCATAGCTAAACCAGAAAATAATATTATTGAAAGCCTTTCTCTAATATCTTTTCCTAACATTCCTGCAAGAGCTATTGTTTCTGCTTGGAATGAAATAGGAATAGCAGAACCATATAATAAACAAGCCACAGCACCAACAATAAAACCAAAAGCAGTTGGTATTGAAGCAAAACCATAAGAAGCAGCCAAAAGAGCTTGTGGAATACCATTCAATACAACACCCAAAGCTGCAAGTACATCATTAACTGTCATTAATAAAACACCCTTTCTATATTTAAATTATATCATATTTTATGTAAGAACTTACTAATTGTCAAGAAAACAAAAAAGCAAAAATAAAAAAAGTCAGGCATATGTGGTAGTCCTGACTTTTTTGCCATTTTGTATAAACGATGGTTAATATATTACCTTGTTTTAAAATAATTATAACATATTTATTTTTTAATTGCAATATGTTATAATCTATTGCCATTTCCTCCAAGGAGGTGAAACATGTTTAAACGATGGCTAATTTTGATAGTGGTTTTAATGCTGCTTATTATCTTGCAATATATAGTAGTGTTAATATGGCAGTACACTATCACAAGTTTGTTGGTTTAATTCTTGAAAAAATTAAACTAAGAGAGTTAGTAGAGTGTGGTAGCTTGAAAACTCTCTTTTTTAAAAATTAATGTTATAATAAAAATAAAAACTTAGCTTTGGAGGAAAAATGAAAAAGCATAAAAATATAATGATACAAGGAACAGGCTCATCTGTTGGAAAAACTTTAATAGTTGCAGGTCTATGCAGAGTGTTTGCACAAGATGGATACAGAGTTTCACCTTTTAAATCACAAAATATGGCACTTAATTCTTTTGTAGACATTGAGGGTTTGGAATTAAGTAGAGGGACAGTTATTCAGGCAGAAGCAGGCTATGAAATTCCAAGAGCTTTTATGAATCCAATTTTATTAAAACCTAATTCTGATAATAATTCACAAGTAATAATAAATGGAAAAGTTGTATATACGGCTGATGCAAAAAATTATTTTTCACACTCAAAGGAATTAAAAAAAATAGCTTTAGAAACTTACAAAAATAATATAGAAAATAATTTTGATATTGCTGTTTTAGAGGGCGGTGGAAGCCCAGCTGAGATAAATTTAAGGGAATATGATTTAGTAAATATGGGTATGGCAGAGCTTGTTAATAGTCCAGTTATATTAGTTGGAAATATAGATATAGGGGGGGTATTTGCTTCAATTTATGGGACAGTGATGTTATTAGATGAAAATGATAGAAAGAGAATAAAAGGTTATATCATCAATAAATTTAGAGGAGATAGTGACTTATTAAAGCCCGCTATTGATATTCTAGATAAAAGATTTAAAGATGAGGGCTTGGATATAAGATTTTTAGGAGTTTTACCTTATGCAGATTTGAAGATAGAAGAAGAAGATAGTTTATCAGATGAAGATAAAAGAGTTTATTCAGATGATAAGAAATATATAAATATCTCTGTTATTAAAACTAAAAAGATGTCAAATTTTACTGATTTTCATGCTTTTAAACAGTATGATGATGTAAAAGTAAGATATATTTATGATGTTAAGGATTTAGGAGATGAAGATATAATTATTTTCCCTGGAAGTAAAAATACTATAACAGATTTGGAAGATTTAAAGGAAAGAGGTATTTTTGAGAAAGTAAAGGAATTGAAAGAAAAGGGTAAAATTATTATTGGAATCTGTGGTGGCTTACAGATGCTAGGGAAGAAAATCTATGACCCTAAACATTTAGAAAGTGATATTTTGGAAACAGAGGGTTTTAATTTCTTTGACTATGAAACTACTTTTGATGAAATTAAAAAGACTGAACAAGTTATCAAAAAAATAGAAGTTAAAGAAGGAATTCTAAAAGATTTTAATGGTTATGAAATAAAAGGTTATGAGATACATCAAGGTGTAACAAATATTTCAAATCCTGTAATTTGTAAAGATAATGTTTTTGCCACTTATATTCATGGAATATTTGATAATTCAAAATTTACTAATGATTTGTTAAATATGATTAGAAGAAAAAAATATATGCCTGAACAAAAAGAAGTATTATCTTTTTATGAATTTAAAGAAAGAGAATATGATAAGTTAGCAAAATTATTAAGAGAAAATTTAGACATGCAAGAAATATATAAAATCTTAAATTAATCCCCATAGTTATATTATATTTTTATACATATTGATATAAAATTTTAGACTAAAATATTTGAGATTTTCATAAAATATGTTATAATGTCAACTAATTTAATTTAAAAATAGGGGGCACCAAAAAGATGGAAAGTATTTATAAAATCGTTGATAGTGTCAATGGTTTCTTATGGGGAAAAAATATTCTAGTTTTTATGTTAATAGGAGCAGCTATATATTTTTCGTTTAAAACTAAATTCATGCAATTTAGATTATTCCATAAAATAGTAAAAGTTCTATTTAAAAATGAAAAGGGTAAACATGGAATTAGTTCATTAGAAACATTTTTTCTAGGAACAGCTTGTAGAGTTGGAGCAGGTAATATTGCAGGAGTGGTTGCGGCAATATCAGTTGGAGGACCAGGGGCAATATTTTGGATGTGGCTTGTTGCAATGCTAGGTTCAGCAACAGCTTTTATTGAATCAAGCCTTGCAGTAATATATAGAAAAAAAGAAAAAGATGGCTCTTTTACAGGAGGAACACCATTTATTATTGAAAAAAGATTGAATATGAGATGGTTAGGAATTGTCTATGCACTAGCTTCAGTGGTCTGTTATTTTGGGGTAACTCAAGTAATGTCTAACTCAATAACAAGCTCAATAACAAGTGTTTATACTTGGGGAGCAGATAATAAGTTTTTTAATTTACAAAATATTTCATCAATAGCAGTAGCTTTTATGGTTGCTTATGTAATCTTTTTTAGTAAATCAAAAAAAGATTCTATTGTAGAATCATTAAATAAAATAGTTCCATTTATGGCTATTATTTATGTGGTAGCAGTTTTATATATATTAGTTACAAATTTAACTAATATACCTGCTATGGTAGGTACTATCTTTTCACAAGCTTTTGGTGCAAAAGAAGTTTTTGGAGGAACATTTGGAGCGGTTGTAATGAATGGTGTTAGAAGAGGACTTTTCTCAAATGAAGCAGGAAGTGGAAATTCTAACTATGCAGCTGCAGCAGTTCATATAGATATACCTGCAAAACAAGGAATGGTACAAGCTTTTGGAGTATTTATAGATACCTTAGTTATATGTAGTGCAACAGCCTTTATAGTTTTACTTGTTCCTGAAAGTACAATATCAGGATTATCTGGAATGGGGCTTTTCCAAGCAGCTATGAGTTATCATTTAAATGGTATAGGTCCATTATTTGTTGTAATTTTAATGTTCTTTTTCTGTGTAAGTACAATACTTGCAGTTGCATTCTATGGAAGAAGTGCAGTAAATTTTATACATGAAAGTAAATATTTAAATATAGCTTATCAAGCTATTTTAATTTTAATGATATATATTGGTGGAATAAAACAAGATATGTTTATCTGGTCATTGGCAGATTTTGGATTGGGTATAATGACAGTTATAAATATTTTAGTTATAATTCCTATTGCTAAACCAGCACTTGATTCATTAAGAAGTTATGAAAAAGAATTGAAATAAAATAATTTTTGAAGAAAAAATAAAGCTATATATGATTATAAAGGTTTTCTAAAAAAATGGTTGACAAAAGTATAATAAAATCTTATGATGAACTAATGAAGTTTTTAAAAGTAAATTATAGGAGGATATTATGAGATTTAAAAGTAAGTTAGTGTTAATGTTGGTATTTATAGTTATGTCATTTTCAGTTTTTGCAGCAAAGGCAAATAAAAAAGAAGATGTAAAAGTACCTAATATTATTCTGTATGATCAATATGGGAAAAAACATAATTTAGAGGAATATAAAGG
>ERZ772948.819-NODE-819-length-19768-cov-3.780703_pt1 | contig 19768 bp, 18 predicted proteins | sample MGYA00511945_ERZ772948 | MGnify/ENA primary metagenome ERZ772948 (study PRJEB29015, sample SAMEA2737927) | human oral metagenome | biome: human oral; feature: human-associated habitat; material: dental | place: China | collected 2141 ... | reverse complement strand
CGTAGCACTGCTACGCCTGCGGTTTGTCTCCTCGATAGATACAGAGCATCTGTGCAAATCTGGGGGACTTTATTTTATCATCGTTTCCTTCAGTACAGCTGCCGCAGCGGCGCCGACCTCGATGGAGCAAGCCTTTCCAAGCTCCTGCATCGTGGGGACATGCACGACTTGCACGCCGATCTCACTCGCGAGATCGAGAAGCGGCTGCGTCACGCGTTCATCCGCATCGTCCGCCAAAAAAACGGCATCCGCACGGCTCTTCTGCACGGCCTTCGTGACCTGCTTGACCCCGATGACCCGCTCCGCGTCCCTCAGCGATTCCAACGTCATGCAGCTTCCCTCCCAACGCACGATTCCTGCTCAGTGTCAGGCACCTATATATATTAGCAAAAGGAAAAAACTATGTCAACACTTTATTTTATCGGCATTTTTATGTACACCGCGCCTCGTGTGTCACATATAAGAAATCGGAACGCCTTCCTCCAACAGGGCATAGACCAGCGGCATCGTTATATGCGCCTGCTTCGTCCCCACGACACCCGAAATATGACGAATCGGCTGGCTCGCCACCTTCTCATCCCTACGATAAAGAATCAACCTGCCATGATCCTTAATCGCTTTCGTTTCCTCCGACATCATATAAATGACACACATCGCTATCCCTCCCCGGAAAGATTTTTTTTCGATAGCTCCATTATGCCATAAAAAAAGCGGCCGTTTGAAAAAAACGCACCGAAAAATAAAAAAAATACCGCAAGCGGTATGGATTGCATGCAATTGGAAAACATTGGTGCTGACAACACCAATGGAGGCTAGTTTCAATACCGCAAGCGGTATGGATTGCATGCAATTGCACCGAGGACTTCTTTATCGCTTTGCGATTCGTAGTTTCAATACCGCAAGCGGTATGGATTGCATGCAATCTTCGAGGTTGGGAAAGTTTATCCCAACATGCCGTTGTTTCAATACCGCAAGCGGTATGGATTGCATGCAATTGCGGGCGTGCCAGAGGCGGAGGCTGGGAAAGTCTTGTTTCAATACCGCAAGCGGTATGGATTGCATGCAATGGTTTGTACCGTCGTCTATCCCACAACGTATCTCATGTTTCAATACCGCAAGCGGTATGGATTGCATGCAATATTTTTATTTCCCTCTTTGAGGGAGAATGGAGGAAGTTTCAATACCGCAAGCGGTATGGATTGCATGCAATAGCCCCTCGTGCGCAAGGGAGAGATTCTCGTCGCGTTTCAATACCGCAAGCGGTATGGATTGCATGCAATACCACCGGAATATCATTTTTGAGGCGGGGTATTAACACCGTTTCAATACCGCAAGCGGTATGGATTGCATGCAATGAGCAGATTCCTGGTGCTTACGCATGGTTGCTCAAAGTTTCAATACCGCAAGCGGTATGGATTGCATGCAATACTGTCTCCCAGAACCCTTGAAAACAGTGAACCCAGAAATAGGTTTTCTAATACTCCCTCCCTTTTTGCACTTTTCCCCAAACCTCAGGGAACTTTTTTGTCGCAAAAAGCGGTTCAAAAGGGGTGTGAAGCCAGCAATATCAAGGAAACTTTTGTCCACAAGGAAAACCTAAAACTCATGGCAGTTTCTCGCAAATCCCAGACTTCACTGTAATGAAGTATAGCATGAAGTTGAACTGCTGTCAATATCCCTTGCGGAATTTCTTTCTCTGCAAACGCAAAGGCGGGAACACTCATAGGGAGCGTTCCCGCTTCTTCTGCCGCTCTTACAGCGTCGCCTGCAACATTTTCTTATACGACAGCTGCTCCGCCTGCGGTATGCCGATCATCTCAAGAGTCGATACATCGCCCTTGTCTCGCCGAAACCCTGTCCTGTGAGTCTGCCAACGCCGGAGAAGTTGGCGAATTGGGCGAGAAGCAGGAGTGCGTGCTGCTCTTCTTCATTCAAAGCCGTGACATCGTAGCTGAACCTGCCCGAGAACGCTAGCATGCCGCGATCGCCGCCGAAGTAGACGCGGCGCGAGCTGCCGTGCCATTCTGCCAGAAGCGCCTTCGACGCCGCCTCGCGAACCCAGGCGCGATCCATCTCCACGGGCATGGCGGCTTGCTGCCACTTGTCGGCAAGTGACGAGAAGATGAATACGGGATCGGGAGTCGGATAGTCCTTATCGTCGCGGCGAAAGGCGACGGGCGAGAGGAAGCGCAGACGAAGTTCCGCGATGCGCCCTGCTTGGAGCGCCGCGCCGACAAGCTCCATCTCATCGACGACGCCCGAATCCTCTGTGCCGTCCGCCTTGACTTTCTCGACGCGAAGCGGCAAATTCCCCGCTTGCAGAACCTCGCCCGTGCGAACATGGAGCGCCGCCTGCAATACGTCCTCCCGAAGCGCCGTGACGCGCCAGCTCAGGCTCTCGCCCCTGGTAACCACACGATAGCCGCCCTCGTCTTTTTCCTGCCGCCACTTGAGAAGCGACACGGTGAACGGCTTTACGTTAAGCGCCTCATGGACATAGGTGGAAAGCTCCGCCGAATATCCTTCCATAATCTTGAAGAACAGCCCATGCAGCCAACGTCCGTGAAAAACTGGCACACGGGCAGTATCTTCTGCCCGCAGCCGATAGACGACAGCGCCGATCATTTGCCTATCCTTTCATTATATACCTCATGCGCCGTCGGCAAGACCCAACGATTGCGGAATTGCTTTTTCTCTGCGTCGGAAACTTCGTCACGATCAGAAGAATCCCTGTCGCCCAAGGTCATCTGCCGCGTCCTTGCCGCCCAGTCCTTCTGCTCTACAGCCTTCCAATCGAGAAGATCGAGCAAAGCTTGCTGTGACAGTTCATAGCGCGCCCGCTCCGTTTTGCCGAGCTGTGCGATGACATCATCAAAGGCTTTCAGATATGCTTCCATCGAAGTTTCTTTTTCCGCCTTGTTCCAGTCGCCGTCCGCCGCAAAAAGCTGCTCATAGCCATGCACTTCGTCCACGAGGACGAGCTTCGCATCGATGCGCACGCTGCCGAGCCCGATGCCCTTGCCTTGTCCGATCTTGAAGCAAAGCTCGCGATCTTTTGCCGCGAGCGAAAAGACCTTGAGCAATGCGCCAAGCTCCACTTCGCTTAGGTTCTTGAAGCGTATTCTACCCTCGAACACATTGCCCGCCTTCAAGGGGCGCAGTTTGCGGTCGACATTTTCCTTCACGACACCGTTTTTTTGCCAGCGAAAACCCGGCTTCTGATGCCAATACAGCTTATAGCCGCGAATCGCAGCATTTTCCGTGTCCCAGTGATTGAGATTCTTTCCATCTTCTTGCTCCATGTAGAGCTGGAACGACGTGGGTTTCGGCTCGCCCAAGGTTTTCGAGTAATGCTGCCCTTCAAATCCCTTGCTTTCTTTGAGCACGGCATCCTCAAAGAACAAACGGCTGCCCCAAAGCTCCGTGCGACCAAAAAGAGCATCCGCATAATCAACGGCTTTCGACTGAAGGATCTCGGGAATATGCCCTGCCTCACCAAGCCGATAAGGGTAGCAAATACGATAGAACTGCCCAAACCCGAAATGTTTCACCGTGCCATTTTCATTCTTGTAAAAGCAAGGCACAACGAAATCATAGCGATCATCTCCCGTAAAGTTCCTTGCCTCCTCATTCTTGCGCGCCAGCTTGAACAAATCCAAGACATCGCTGCGCAAAAGATCTTCTTTGTATTGCGCTATAACCTCCGGCGTGACAAGCACACGGTCATTCCAGTCTGGATTAAAATGCACGGTATAGCGCTTCTTGGAAAACATCGCGCCGGTAAAGCAGGGAAGTTCTCCCGTCCTTTCGTACGTTTCCCAAAGAATCTTTCCTGCATTGTGCTTAAGAAAACCTTTATCTTCGACCTTCTTATGGCGATATTCGGCACGGCACATGTAATGGTTTCCATCTTGGCTGTCATGGACGAGAAACGCTGCTTCTGCCTTCGTTATGCTGATCCGCTCGCCATCTTCATCCGTATCAGTCCTTTCGAGCAATTCTTCATCATAGAGTTTCGTGAGACTGTTCTTTTTCGCAGCTACAGTGCGAAAATAGAGTCTCCGATTGTCGACATCGAAATCTTGTCGCTGACCGCCCACAACATCGGATTTCATCATGCGCATCGCGCCGCAGGTCACGATCTTGAAGATGTTCTTGACCATGCCGCGAAGCGTGCTGCCCGGCAGGACGGGCTTGCCGACGGGGGCGAAGAACGCGCCTTCCTTGTCGCCCGTGCCGATGAAGACAGGCGTCATCGTGCGGCAGCTCAGCTCAATATAGCCGCTGAGCCTGCCATGTTCCTTCACATATCTCTTGTAGTTTTCCTGCCGTTCTGCATCATTCTTCGCACCGCCGTCGATGGGCGAGCGGATGACCGTCGCTGGCAGCGGCACGAAGTTGTACGATGCCGTGGCTTTTTCATCTCGCATTGCCATCTTCCATACCTCCTTCCACATCCGCCGCCGCTATGCGCACATAGCGATAGTCCGCATAGCCGGCCTGCCCCGTCGCCTCGTAGCCAATATAGCTGCGCGTCACCAAGCCGTAGTATTTCGCGCGCTCTTCGGCCTGCGGCAAAATCTGCTTGAGCTTTCGCGCCGCATCTTCGAGCTTCATATAGCCTTCGGGCAAATCCGCTGTCTCCACCATTTCGCCCCAGAAGCGTGAGATGCTGTCAACGTATTCCGTCGCCTCGCCCGCGCCGTCCTTGCGCCAGCGCCCGAGCCACAGGTCGCCGCTCTTCTTCAAATGAAGCTCTTCTTCCTCGTTGAATACGCGCAGTTCCAGCCACAGGCTGCACTTCTTCGCCGCATCGCCTGCCAGCTTGAGCGAGCCGTTCTGCCAGCGTCCCCAAGTGATGCCGTGCACCTGCCAGACGACGACATTCGCTTCCTTCATGCCGAGCGTTTCGAGCTTTTCGCAGAGGGCGGTTTCATTCCTCTCGAGACTTACGGCGAGCCTCTCTGAGCTTCCCTGCTGTATGCACATCTGATCTTCCAATGCCAGTTCGATGCTCATAGAGCTTTCGCCTCCCTCTTTTTCAGCAGGGCTTCGACGAATCCCTGCAATTTCCGTCTCTCTTCATCCGTCAAGGCGCCGGGCGTCGCATCCCAGGCAATTTCCTCACCATGATAATGCAGGATGGCGCCTCTTCCCTCAAGCACACCGCGGCCGATGCCCTTCTCGCCGCCGAGCGCCAGTCTGCCGAGTGACAATTCCTTGAGCAAAAGGAGCAGAAGGCCGATCTGCCAGGCGCGCTCCTCTTCCTTCGGCTCATGCAGGACAAGGCGCATGGAAAGCACCGCGCGCTCTTTTTCTGTCTGCCATACAGGAGCCTCTGTGAAGAGGCTCGTAGGAATCTTGCCGCCCGTGAAGCGGTCGATCCGCACGCGTGTCTGCAGTCTTGCTGCAACACCGTCTTCCAGACGCACTTCCGAAACGAGCAGGCGGCTCTTCCACTTTTCCTCCGGCTTCTCCTTGATGCGATCGAGCGACGGCCCCATCATGCGGTCGAGCAGTGTGCTGTCGATATCGAGCTTTCGCAGGATCTCTGCCGCACGATGGCGCAGCGCCCCCTTGATGCTCGCGCCGGGAATCAGCCAATGATCGTTCTCGCGCAGCATGAGCGCCTGCACGGACGTCCCCTTATCATCCATGCGCTCTGCCGTCTTCACCTCCATAGCACGCGCATAGTCGCGCACGAGAAGCGAGCTTTTCAAGGCGAACTTCGCTTCGAGCACGCAGTCGTCCTTGGCATAGAAGCCCTTCTGTCGTTCGTAAACTTCTGGTTCGACGAGGACTTCAGTCTTTTCCTCCGAGCCTAGCCAAGCTCTGACGTGATCGGGATTTTTGAAATCGTAGTGGTAGACCTTCAACTCCCCCACATGTATTTCGCCAAAGCCCTTCGCCGTATGTGCACCCAAGGAGAACCCCGCCGCGAGCCTATGCGCCAAGAGGTCAACCGTCTCCTTCATAGCGTCCTCGTACCTCTCATGGATGCCGCGCTGCGTGATCTCGGCGAAGAACTTCCCCGTCGCGCCGCTGCCCACCGCCTCGTAGTCGAACTTATGATGCTCAATCGCCGTGCCCGTGATCTCGTCGAGGCTCACGCCGTCACGCACGACGATCTCCACGTTGTTCAGCTTGACGTCGTCGATGCGGATGGAGCTTTGCCAAGCCGCATTATGCTGTCTTTCATACGCGGTTTCTGTGCCGAAGAGCAGACGCATGCCGAGCGCATTTTCCGCTGTCATGAAGTCTCGCAGCGCCCCGGCGAGCGATGTGCCGGGAATGAACGGCTGTCCTGCTTTTGTCTTCAGCACCTCGGTATCGATCTCATTGCCTGCACCGCTGCCGCCCGCACCGATGAGGAGCGGCGCATCGAGGACGAGCGTGCCTTTGAGGATGACCTTGCTCTTGATACTCTCTTCGCTCATCGCCATCACTCCTCGCCTCCTTTTCCTGCCGCTGCCTTTCTCGCGAAGCGGAAGAAATTGTGCCAATACGCATAGAAGAGCGCATCCTGCGCCGTGCCGCTCGTCAGGAAGTCCGGCTCGCCTACATCTTCCAGGAATGCCTCGAGATCTTCGCCCAGCTCTTTTTTCCAACGACGTTCCTTGTTGTACGGCATATCGGCGAGATTCGCCTTCATCAAAAGTTCCTCCAAGGAGCGCCCGTTGAACTTGATCGCCTCTAGATTCCTGGCAAAGGGCGTCGACGCATTGCTTTTCTGACTGCGGATTTCCTCGCGCAATGCTCCCTGCATGTTTGCCCGTCCACGCATCCACATCGAATCGAGTCGTGCGAAAAAGTGCGATACCCCTTTACCCCCCGTGAGCTTCTGCACATCTTCCGCCGCATAGACGACCATCTTCCGCTGCGCCGCACAGAGGAGGAGTTCTTTCGCCCGCCTGCGCACCTCGGGCGACCTGACTGCACGCCGTTCCTTTTGCTGCATCCTCTTCGCGAGGGAAAGCGGCTGCAGATGCCAGAGGCGAAGCTGACCGAAGCCCTCTTCCGTGCGTGCGCCGGCGCCATCGTACAGCAGTCTTTGCAGTCGCTCCTTGTCGTTCTCTGTCCACGCGCTCTCCTTCTCTACGGCAAAGACGCTTCCTGCCGCAAGGGCAACGGCGCGCGGGCGCTTCATTCCCCAGATGCCTACGAAGTTGTCCACCTCGACAAAATCGGCAAAGACCGTGTTTTCCACATCTCCCTGTGCTGCGCTCCGCTTTGGATCGTAGGCGTGGAGGGAAAACTCTCCCGCAGTGCCCTCGTTGAGACGATCAACGATCTGCTGCAGAGCCGCAGCAGCGCTCGACAGGAGGTCATCCGCCGCGAGAAGCGGCGTCTCGAGGCGCAAATTGATGCGATTGTCCGCATCAGGCTCGACACTTTCAGGCATGAATTCCACCGGCTCAAGCTGTACGCGGCAGGCGCCGTATTGCGCATGGCGCGCACGCCCCGCCTGCGCCGTCCATGAAGCCGTTCCCAAGGCGTCCATGAAGCTTTCCAACGCCGCATCCTCACCGAAGACTTCGCCTTCGAAGCGCACGCCTTTCTCTACAGCTTCATAGTTGTAGATCGCGCCGTCGCGCGAACGTCCCGCAAGACGCTCCAAGGACGAGCTGCCCCTCTCCTTGCCCTGCCGTTCCTTGACGTTACTGCGGCTCATGTGCAGCGATATGTTCTTTGCGACATCCACCTTCTCGATGCCGCCGTCTTCGATCACGGCAAAGCCGCGCAATGTCTTGTACCCTGCCTCGGGAGCATCTGAGAGCAGATCCCTGACCGCCTCGCCGTCCTTGAGGCGCTGCACTGAGGCGGGTACAAAGGAGGCGCGCTTTCCATCCGACGCACGCACGGGATAGGCGGCGACGAAGCGCAGCTTGTCGAAGAAGAGTCCGAGAAAATCCTCGTCCTCCTGCGCCTGACTGCCAAGATTCTTCGCTTCAATGTAGCGCTCGGCCAGCATACCGCGCACGAGCGTGCCGCTGAAGAAATCGTGCGACGACGTCATGACGGTCGTATTGGTGCGCGTCGTGAGCACGATCGGCGAAAGAGTCTCTATTTTTACACGGATCTTTTTCATCTCAAGCCTTGCCCCCTTTCAGCGCTTCATTGACGAGGACGCTCCGTATATCTTTCCCCTGCTGCAGCATCGCGCACGATATGCGGCCGAAGCCTCGATTGCGCTTCATGCCCGCCTGCGAGAGGTTGCGCAGCGCCAGCGCGAGAATCGTGAGCTTTTTCCGCGTTCCTCTTTTGAGACGTACCGTGCCGCAAAAAACGAGGCCTTCATCGACGACGCGGATGTTCCTGAGCGACGTTTCGGCAGCCGTACCTGTCTCACGATCAATCATCGTCTGATAGCGCAGCGAGGTATAGAGCGAAAGAACATCCTGCGCGGAGACGAGGTCGGGATAGTGCTGCTGCAGGTAAAGCCAGTCTTCTTCCATCTGCCGCGCTGCTTCCTCCGACGCAAGCTGAAGGTTCGGTATCGTCAGCTGTGTATCGTTCTGCACGTTATGCTGGAAAAGCTCCTCCATTTCCTCTTCTGTAAAGAGGTTCAATCCTGCCAATTCGGACATCTCAAGGACTTCCAGCGCACTCTCATAAATGAGCCCCTTGAGCCGCTTTCCGGGGAAGTAGGGCAATCCCGCCCGGTCATGCACGACCTCAGCATCGACGTTGACATCGGCGCGACCCGAGCCGAGGTGCAGCGGTGAAAGCGCCGCGACTTCCAGCGTAAATTCGTCGAAGCGAATCTCCTTGGACTCAGCCAAGGGATGCTCCGGGAGTCGCACAGGAGGAAACGAGTTCCTGGGCACACGCTTGAGCTGTTCTTCCAGCGTCGGCATGCCATCGTCCGCCGCATTGCTCTCGCTCGGAGCAGGCCTTTGCGCTGCCTGCTGCTTCTGCTGGTTCATCTCCATCTGCTGTCTGCGACTCTCGGCATGTTTGACCAGCAGCTCTTTCTTCTTGTTTTCGCGCGCCTCCTTTGCGTTCTTCTTTTTAGCCATGCTGCACCTCCTCGGGCACATAGAAGTCGATCATCTCGATGGCGTCGACGTAAGGCGTCCTTCCCTCCTGCCACAAAGATTCGCGGTACGACGACCAAGCCGCGATCTCGGGCAGGCGCATCGCTCCGCCACTTGCAATCAAGCGGTGATACTGCGCCATGAATTGCGCATGTTCATGTCTGCCCGCCGCCAATACGGCACGCAGTTCCTTGATCTTGTTCATCGGCATGCGTCCCTCGCCCTGCACGAGCTGACGCACGGCCTCGATGAGATTGCCGACGTACTCGGGCTTCGATGCATCACCGTCGACGCGATAGGGGCCGAAGTGCATCGCACCGCACTTGCCGCTGTACTGCTGCTCGCGGATTTGCTCCAAGGTCGGCGGCTGCTCGCCGTGCAGGATGGCGAAGTCGAGCCAGCACGAGCTTCCTTCCGTGCGCATGGCACGCATCTTCGACTTCGCCGCACCGCAAAGCTGCTCGGCAATCTCGTAGCCGCGGAAGAACGGATAGGCGGTCGGCAGGATGCTGACGCCGCCGCAAGTATCGATGCCGAGGTCATTGAGCGCTTCCATGATCGTACGCGTGAAGGAGAGCGCGTACTTCGCCGTGCAGACGAAGGTCATATCGTCGCCGCCGAGCACGATGGGGCGGATCGGCAGAAGCATCTTGCCGTCGTCAGCTTCTTCCAGTGAGAGATGCTTATGCATCGCCGCATAATCGCCTAAGATGTCCGCAAGGAGCATGCAGAACGCCAGAACTGTCTTCCAGTACACGGCGCGCGACATGTTCTTGCGCTTTGTCAGTGTGCTGCAGTCACGGAACTTCTCGCCCATGTTGTTGCCGTCGATATGGACAATCGCCATGTAGTCTTCCGTCTCCCTCTGCCCGAGCTTCTCGAACTCGGAAGGAAAAGCATACTTTTGCAGCTCTCGTGCCAATTCCTCAGGATCACTCATAGCGCGGACTCGCGACGGCGGCAACGTCTCACCCGCCAAGGCCTGTGCCCTCAGGATGCTGCGCAGCTTGTCGAGAAGCGCTTCCTCAGCGGGTGCGATGACGCCCCCCTTCTGACGTGCCGCCAAGAGCTTCCTCTTCACTTCCCACGAAAGGAATCGGCTCTCCTTGCGCACATCGTCCACATCGTAGGCATTCGCCGTTTCCGCGCTCGCCTCGCACGAAAGCGTCAATCCCGTATAGGGGAGCGATACGGCAGGAAAGAACAAGTTCTGCTGCGCCCTGAGCTTGCGGACGAGATGCGTGAGGTCATCGATGTCCTCTTCCTCGCCATCCGCACGCTTCACGCGCGTCACGCGATAGGCGCCGTCCGCTTCGAGCACCATTTCGCCGCGCGCCGCTCCCGTGCGCAATCCTGGAGTCGTCCACAGCAGCCGCTTCGTGAAGGATCGAATCACCTCGACGAGTTCTTCATCCGTCGTTTCCTCAGAAAACAGCACGAGGGCGTTGCCACCGCCGATATAGCCGATGCGGCACTTCTGCTCCATCTTCGTCCAATCGGGAGCTTCCACCTCGCGCCACGTCGCATCGTCGACTTCATCCTTACCGAAACGCTCGCGCAGAACATGAAGCAGCTCGCGCGAAAAAGCGCTCTCCACCAAGAACGACGCCCCTATATTCGTCTTGAGGCGGTTGCTCGCGAAGATATACTTCTGAATCGAGCGCGTATCAAAAAGAATCGCCTGCAATTTGATTGCCATCTATCCTTCCCCCTTGCCTCTTGTTCTAATTTCCGTCGTATTTATCTAATTCGCTTTTAGAGAAAGAAATCCTCTCAAAAAGCGAGAAGTCTGCACAAATATTCAGGAAGATCTCCCTAAGCCGAGGCAATCCGCATGAAAAAAGCCACCCGTACAGCTGGTGGCTTTTCACTTTCGAGCATAGCCCGGATACGGTCCATAATGTACACGAGAACCGTGCCGCTGCACCTGTCCGCACACTGCTGTCACAGCTTCGCATGGAGCATCTTCTTATACGAAAGATGCTCCGCCTGCGGTATGCCAATCATCTCAAGAGCCTGTTCGACAGGAATTTGAGATTGCGTAACAAGTCGCCGTAGAATTGCCACACGCTCGTCCCGCTGTCCTTCCTTGCGTCCTTCTTTGCGTTCTTCCATCATCTTCATGGCAAATGTCATGTAATTCACCCTCTCTCCTTCTTCAAGCTTGACTCTTCGAATTTCCTCTTCGACCTCCTGCACAAAGCTGTTATCTGTGACTACACCGTCAACATACTGCAGAAATGCGCGAATCGTATCATCAATATCGCCGATCTGTCCTTTCGTATTGAGAAAAATCTTCGTCGCACCATCCAGTAGATTGAGGTTCTTATTTTCCAGACAAATATTTTCAAACGTATACATATAGCGCCCTTCACCAAAGGGATCGAAGGGACAGATGAATATGATGATTGTTTTATTCAATTCATCGTAATCCGCTCCCGCCGCGAGAAGATCGGCATCCATCATGGACTGGTAATATCGTGTCCTTTTGAAAAGCGCATCTCCTTCCAGTCGCCGAATCTGCATCTCAATGTTATAGACTGTATTTCTCTCATCCTTGACGTAGACATCCAGGCGTATTCCCTTGCTTCGATAAGGTGCTGTTATAGACTTTTCCGTTTCCAGATACCGAATCTTCTCAATCCTTATGCGAAGTGTTCCTTCAAGCATCTTCTTGCAAATGCGCCTGCGCCTCATAACGAGTTTGAACATGTAATCATCACGAATCGTCAACTCTTCCCACGGCTTGATCTTGTAGTCGCCCATATTCTCACCCCTTTTCTCCATTGTACGAATTTTTTCGCTTCAAGGCAACAAAAATCGCACACAAAAACGCTCCTCAACGGAGCGTCTTTTGTGTGCGGCATGACAGGCTTTCTACACCACAATGTGCACATTTCCCAGACAACATCGCCGATTATCGGCGCACATATCTAAAATTTCAATTCCATCAGCACCTCATCCGTATCGAGGTCGAGGATCGCAATCTTTTCATCCGTCATCAAGGCGATGGTCGCCCTGCCGTCCTCGCGCTTCGACAGAGACGGCGAGCCGGGATTGACGAACACGGTCGCACCGCGCTTTTCGAGGACGTTCGTGTGGATGTGACCCGTGATGAAGACGTCGGCGCGCATCGTCTGTGCCGCCTCGTCCTTGGCGGCGTCGCTCTCGATGAGATGCCCGTGCGTCGCGACGATGCGCTTGCCGCCCGCAAAAGCATAGGCGTAAGGCGCTTGGATCGGCGTCTTGAGCACGAGCTGATCGACCTCGGAATCGCAGTTGCCGCGGCAGATAAGGACGGGCGGCACACTCTCGTTGATCTTATCGGCAAGCCCGGCGGGGTTATAATCTTCGAGCATTGGGTTGCGCGGGCCGTGGTAGAGCACGTCGCCCGCGTGGATGATGAGGTCGGCGTCGGAAAAGTGCTTATCGTAGGCAAGCTGCCAGCGCTTCTCGCAGCCGTGCGTATCGCTGATGATGCCGATTTTCATGACCTCGCCCCCTCAGCCGATCTTCTTCAGCAGGCTTGCAAGCTCCATCGCCGCCAAGGCGCAGTCCGCGCCCTTGTTGCCCGCCTTCGTGCCCGCGCGTTCGATCGCCTGCTCGATGTTCTCTGTCGTCAGGACGCCGAAAAGCGTCGGCACGCCCGTCGAAAGCCCTACCTGCGCGACACCTTTCGACACTTCATTGCAGACATAATCATAATGCGTCGTCGCGCCGCGAATGACCGCGCCGAGACAAATCACGGCATCGTATTTGCCGCTCTCGGCCATCTTCTTGGCAACAATGGGAATCTCGAACGCACCCGGCACCCAAGCGACGTCGATGTCATCTTCCTTCGTCTCGTGACGATGCAGCGCATCGAGCGCACCGCCCAAGAGCTTGCTCGTGATGAACTCATTGAAACGCGCCGCCACGATGCCGATATGAAGTCCCTTGCCTGTAATGAAACCTTCGATCGTCTTTGCCATGATTATCTCCCCCTATGTCTCTGTCCTTCAACCTATCGTTTATCTCAACCGTTCAGCGCATCGTCGCTGAGCATATGTCCCATCTTGACTTTCTTAACGCTCAAGTAGCGCTTGTCGAACTTGTTCGCCTTGACGACGAGCGGCACACGCTCGACGATTTCGAGGTTGTAGCCCTCAAGTCCCGCGCGTTTGGCGGGATTGTTCGTCATGAGGCGGATGCTCGTGAGGCCGAGGTCGGAGAGGATCTGTGCGCCGATGCCGTAGTCGCGAAGATCGGGCGCGAAGCCCAGCTCGACGTTCGCTTCGACCGTATCCGCGCCCTTGTCCTGCAGTTCGTAGGCACGCATCTTATTTGCGAGGCCGATGCCGCGCCCCTCCTGGCGCATGTAGAGCACGACGCCCTCGCCTTCCTTCTCGATATTCTTCAAGGCAATGGCGAGCTGGTCGCCGCAGTCGCAGCGCAGCGAGCCGAGCGCGTCGCCCGTCAGGCATTCGGAGTGGACGCGCACGAGCACGTTCTTCTTGCCCGCGACATCGCCCTTGACGACAGCGATGTGGCACTTGCCGTCGAGCGTGCTCTCATACGCCTTGATGCGGAAGTGACCGTAACGACTCGGGAAGTCGACGTCGGCAACCTGCTTGACGAAACTCTCCGTGCGCTTGCGGTACTCGATGAGCGATTTGACCGTGATGATGTTGAGTCCGTGTTTTTTCGCAAATTCTTTCAACTCGGGCGTGCGCATCATGTGCCCGTCGTCCGCCATGATCTCACAGCAAAGCCCCGCGGGATAGAATCCTGCCAAGCGTGCGAGATCCGTTGTCGCCTCGGTGTGGCCCGTGCGCCGCAGCACGCCGCCCTCGACGGAGCGCAGCGGGAACACATGGCCGGGACGACGGAAGGACGATGGCCTTGCCTTCGGATCGAGCAGAAGCTTGATCGTCTGGCAGCGCTCGAAAGCCGAGATGCCCGTATCCGTATTGTAGGCGTCGATGGAAACCGTGAACGCCGTCTCGTGATTGTCCGTGTTGTTCACGACCATCTGTCCGATATTCAGCTCGTCGAGTCGCTTACCGTCGATCGGCGTGCAGATCAGGCCCTTCGCGTACTTTGCCATGAAATTGATATCCTCAGGCGTGACCGTCGCCGCCGCGACGATGAGATCGCCCTCGTTCTCGCGATCCTCGTCATCTACGACGACGACCATCTTGCCGTACTTGATATCCTCGATTGCCTGCTCCACCGTTGCAAAATCTGACATATTGCTGCATCTCCTTATCTCTGGGAAGTACGGATAAATTCCGCACTCCCTTAAAATCCCTGCTGTCGCAGGAAATCCATAGTTATTTTGCCCGCGCTCTTCGGCGCATCGCTTTCTCCCTGTGTGCGCACTCCCGGAAAAAGTTTCTCCACGTACTTGCCGAGGATGTCCGTCTCGATGTTCAAGCGACTGCCGCTGCGCTTTTCGCGTAGGTTCGTGATCTCGCGCGTATGCGGAATGAGGCTGACCGTGAAATCCGCCGCACTCACGCGCGCGACCGTAAGGCTGATGCCGTCGAGCGCGACTGAGCCTTTCTCCACAATGTAGCGCAGGATGTCGGCACCTGCGCGTACCGTCAAGAGGATGGCATTTCCCTCCTCCTGCATGGCGGCGATCGTGCCCACGCCGTCGATATGGCCGCTGACGATGTGACCGCCAAGGCGGCTTCGAAGCGTCAGGGCGCGCTCCAAGTTCACGCGGCTGCCGCGCTTCAGCTCTGCAAGCGACGTGCGCCGAACCGTCTCGGGCATGACGTCCGCCGTGAAGTGCGCCGCATCGAAGTGCGTGACCGTCAGGCAGATGCCGTTGACCGCGATGCTGTCGCCGAGCGCGACGTCTTCGAGTACCTTCTTCGCGCGGATGGCGATCTCACCGCCCGCAAGGCGCTCCAGTGCACCGACCTCTTCAATGATTCCTGTAAACAAAGGCTACCTCGCTCCCTTCGCCACATAGCCCGTGAGGAGGATGTCCGCTGCGACCTGCTCCACCGTCAGTCTTGTCAGAACTGCGGCATCGGCAAGCTCGGCGAATCCCGCGCCCTCGACGGGCGTCAGAGCTTCCCTGCCGCCCACGATCTTCGGTGCAATAAAGGCATGAATCTTGTCGACAAGACCCGCCGCCAAGAGTGAAAAGTTCAGTGTGCCGCCGCCCTCGACGAAGACGGATGTGATGTCCCGCGCTGCAAGCAAACGCATCAATGCCACGAGATCGACGCGCTCACCCTCGCCCGCACGGACGATCTCGACGCCCTCCGCTTCCAAAGCTGCACAACGCTCCTCGGGTGCGGCGCATGTCACGGCGATGAGCGTCTTCGCCGCACCGTCCTGTACGACCTTCGCTGCGAGCGGCGTGCGCGCGCGGCTGTCGACAATGACGCGCACGGGATTCCTGCCCGTACCGTCCGCCAACCGCGTCGTCAACGATGGATCGTCGGCGAGCACCGTGCCGATGCCAACGACGATGGCGTCCGCCACATCGCGCATCTCATGCACGCGCTGACGTGCCGCCTCGCCCGTGATCCACTGCGATTTCCCCGTTGCCGTCGCGATCTTACCGTCGAGCGTCATCGCCGTCTTGAGCGTGACGAAGGGCAGTTTCTGCGTCACCCATTTGAGATATGCTTCATTGAGCCGCCGTGCCTCCTCGCCGAGCACGCCGACCATCACCTCGACGCCCGCCGCTTCGAGCATCGCCTTGCCTTTGCCTGCGACGAGGGGATTCGGGTCGAGCATGGCTGCGACGACACGCTTGACGCCTGCCTTGACGAGCGCCTCGGCGCACGGTCCCGTGCGTCCGTGGTGCGAGCATGGTTCCAGCGTCACATAGGCAGTCGCACCATGCGCGAGATCGCCTGCCATGGCGAGCGCATGCACCTCAGCGTGCGGCGTGCCCGCCTTGCGATGCCAGCCTGCGCCGACGATGCGCCCCTCGCGCACGATGACAGCACCGACGAGCGGATTGGGCGAGGTGCGGCCACGCGCATTCGCAGCGAGCAGGAGCGCCTCGCGCATAAAGTCCTCGTCCTGCTGCATCTCTCCACCTCCTTCCTGTTCTTTGCACAAAAAAAGACCGCAAAAAGAACACTCTTTTCACAGTCTCCGTAACGCAACTTGCACGTCTTTTCCCATCCAGACTATACTGTCGGCTTCGGAATCACACCGAATCTGCCAAAAGGCTCGCGGGCTATACCGCCGGTGGGGACTTCCACCCCGCCCCAAAGACTGCTCTTCTGCTAGAAAGAATACCATAGGACTAGGATATTTGTCAAGTTCATAGGCTGAGACGCCGGACATCCTATATATGCGCACAAAAAAAGAAGGAGGCTTGCAGCCTCCCCCAAAAAAGATTACATTACCCTGCGAGCCCCGATGTAGCAGGACCCCCAGTACGAGCTGTAAAGCGAATCAATCGCCACGCCACGGCTCGATGATGCGTTGATGAAGTTGCCGTCACCGAGATAGATGCCGACATGCGATGCACCATAAGTGTACGTCGTGAAGAACACGAGATCGCCAGGGATAAGCTCGTCGGTCGAAACGGGAGTACCCACCTCAAACTGCTCATCCGCCATGCGCGGCAGATAGATGCCGGCGTTGGCGAACACATAACGCACATAGCCCGAGCAGTCAAAACCGCTCGGCGTCGTGCCGCCGAATACATACGGCACGCCGAGATACTGCATCGAATCCGAGATGATGCGGCGCGAAATATAGTTCGAGCCGCGGCTCACTTCCGGCATACCCTTGCCGAGAAGCGCCGAGTACGTCGCTGAGCCGACGAGGCCGTCCGCCTCAAGGCCGTGCGCACTCTGGAAAGCCTTGACCGCCTCTGCCGTTGCGGGGCCGAAATCGCCGTCCGCCGCCACGTCATATCCAAGGCTCGCCAACCGTCCCTGAATCTCCGCTACATCGCTTCCCTGGTCTCCGATCCGGAAAGCCGAAGCCCCCGCAACAGACACCCCACACATCAAAACCATGGTCAGCACGAAAATACGCATTACTCTACTCAAATAGACACTCCCTCTCTGATTTCGCCTACGAGGTTAGCTGCCGGGTTAGGGAAGAGAACACCCTTTTTGACGCGACTGGAAAGCAACCTTATCCCTGCCGTCCTTCTGCCGCCTCATCATTCACCCCAAAAACTATGGTTCCCCCGCTCCTGAGCTGGATTCGGCTTTTCTTCGCTGATGCGTATTAGCTCCTCGTTGTTTTGCTCGCTGGGCGTCCTATAAGCCGGGTTCTGTGCTGCCTTACGGCAGTGGCAATCATTTATCTGGACCGCCCGTTGCCGGACGGCTCAAGCGACGCTACCCGGAAGGTCGGCGGGCCGCCTCATCCCTTCCCTATTCGGTCTTGCTTCGCGTGGGGTTTGCCTAGCCAGCCAGTCACCTGACTGCTGGTGCGCTCTTACCGCACCTTTCCACCCTTGCCAACACGGCTATGCCGTGCGGCGGTCTAAGTCTCTATGGCACTTTCCCTAGGGTTGCCCCCGCTGGACGTTATCCAGCACGCTGCCCTCTGAAGCCCGGACTTTCCTCAGGCGAAACGCCCGCGATTGCCCGGATGCTCAGCAAACTCACAACGTGACCATTATACCAGTTGCCCAAGGATTTGTCAAACGATTCGAGGCACATGCAAACAATTATTATAAGAGAACACTAATTCTATTTTCTCCATTTATCATACATCTAGTTAATAAACTTGAAAAAATCACTAGATTTTGTTTCGGCGACAATTTCCACACCATCGCCAAGTTCCTTCTTCAACCGTTCAGCAAGACGGGCAACGATCGGCTGCTCCGTCGCGAAATGCCCGGCATCAAGAATATGGATCCCAAGACCTATGGCGCGTTCGGCATCGTGATACTTGACATCGCCCGTCACATAGACGTCGGCGCCCTTGGCCGCCGCCCTGCCGATGAACTCTGCACCGCTGCCGCCGCAGAGGGCGACACGGGAAATCCTGTGAGCGCCTGCACGCACAACGCGCATCGACGAAAGCCCCAATTTCGCCTTGACGCGTGCAACAAAATCATCCAGGGAGAATTCCGCATCGAGCGAGCCGATGCGCCCAAGACCTGGCTCGCCGTCTGCCGCGCCTTCGGCAAGCGGCACAACTCCCTTCAATTCCAGCTTTTCAGCGAGTACATCGTTGACGCCGCCCGCCGCACTGTCGAGGTTCGTGTGCGCGGCAAAGACAGCGACGTCTGCCTTGATCAGACGCGCGATCTTGCGTCCCGTCGCATCGTCCGTGCGCACCGCCTTGAGTCCACGAAAAATAAGAGGATGGTGCGCGACGATCAGATCGCAGCCATCCTCGATTGCACGTTCCACTGTTTCCTCGCGCACATCGAGCGCGACGAGGATCTTCCTCACTTCATCGTGCGGCGAGCCGACGAGGAGGCCAGGGTTGTCCCACTCCTCTGCCAAGCGGCGCGGCGCGATGCGTTCCATCGCCTGCATGACGTCCTGCAACTTTACCATATAAGCTTTTCCTCCAATGCGGCGGCCTTTTCTCCAAGCGCGCGATACGCCGCCCCTTCCCTTGCACGCGCACTCTTTCCCATGCCTTCTCTCGCACGGCGCACACGAGAAAGCAGCTGCTCGATATGTTCTTTCAAGAGCGGCGGCTTCTTTTGCCAAAGGCAAGGGCCGATCTCCAAGAGGATCGGCTCTGGCTTCTCCTTTTTCCCTCGCCTTGCCAGAAGGATCTCATAGAGCCTGCCGCCCGCACGCACAAGGCTTTCCTCCGCGACGTGCCAACCGTTGTCATAGAGCCAGGTGCGAAGCTCCGCCGCATCGCTCTGCGGCTGCAGGACGAGGGTTTCCAGCGTCTGCAGCACGGCAGCATCGTCCGTGAGGATGCGCGCGATCAGCGAGCCTCCCATGCCCGCGACAGCGACGCTGTCGACCTCGCCAGGTGCAAGCGCCGCAAGACCATCACCGAGGCGCACCTCGACCGTCCGCGCCAGCCCTGCCGTTCGCACGGCTCGCCGCGCCGCCTCAAAAGGCCCTTCATTCACGTCAACGGCAATCGCGTGTGCAATTTTTCCTGACGCAGCCAGTGCGAGCGGCAGCTTCGCATGATCGGTGCCAATGTCGGCAAGATGCGCACCCAAAGGCACGAAGGCGGCGACGGCCGCAAGACGCTCGTCGAGTCCCTGCACCGTCACCGCCCCTTTTCATCTTTTTCGGCATCCAATCAATCGAGAAAGTCCTTGAGCTTGCGGCTGCGGCTCGGATGCCGCAGCTTCCGGAGAGCCTTCGCCTCGATCTGGCGGATGCGTTCGCGGGTGAGGCCGGAACGCGTCCCGACGACGTCGAGGGTCTCTCCCTCTCCGGTCGCCAGGCCGTACCGGTGGCGCAGGATGTCGGCCGCGCGGGGGTCCTCGTCCTCGAGGGACCCGAGCACCTCCGCCAGCTCCCGATCCCGGTCGAACCGCCCGGCGAGCTCCTCGGGGCCGGGCGGGGGCTGCCCGGCCCCGGGGGTCGCGATGATGCGGACGTCCTCGTCCAGCAGGTCCACGTCGAGCACCGGGCGCGAGTACCTGGCGGCGCGCTCCAGCTCATCGGCGGTGATCGCCCTGTCGGGCAGCCCGCCGGGGTGCGCGCGGACGAATTCGTCCCAGCCAAGACCCTCGCTCCGACGGATGCGGTCGGCCGCCCGACGCTTCTCCTCGAAGTGCACCGGCAGGCGGACGAGGGCGCCCCGCTCGGCGAGGG
>ERZ772948.817-NODE-817-length-19784-cov-31.670586_pt1 | contig 19784 bp, 14 predicted proteins | sample MGYA00511945_ERZ772948 | MGnify/ENA primary metagenome ERZ772948 (study PRJEB29015, sample SAMEA2737927) | human oral metagenome | biome: human oral; feature: human-associated habitat; material: dental | place: China | collected 2141 ... | reverse complement strand
GGGTGTTGCTGCGGGACATCTTCCGCTTCGGCACTGCCATGGGCCCGCTCCTCTCTCATAAACCACTAGGGATCAGGCGACCCCTCGAAACTGGACCGAGGGACACCATAACGACATTCGCGCGACTGCTTCCAGTCCAGGACCGCCCCATTGCGTGTGACATCGGTCCCGCGCTCCCACATGCGAGGCTCTTCCCATGGCCTCGCGCGCTTCTCAGACACCGTCCGACCAGTCATCTCGGAGACCGGGTGCCCCCGGACTTCTCACGCTGACTCGCGGCGAGCAGCCCGAGACCGACCTGGAGATCAAGAGGTCGCACTTTCTGGCGCGCGCCTGCCGTACCGACTCCATGGACGAGGCCCGTGAGTTCATCGCCCGCGTGCGCTCCTCCTACCCCGATGCCCGCCACCACTGCTCGGCGACGACGATCACCGACCTCTCTCAGCCCGACGCCCTGTCGGCCTCCTACCAGCCCACTGAGCGCTCCAATGATGACGGCGAGCCCTCCGGTACGGCGGGACAACCCATGCTCGACGTGCTGCGTGGAACAGGCCTGACCAACACGACTGTTGTCGTCACCCGTTACTTCGGTGGGACGCTTCTGGGAACCGGCGGACTGGTGCGGGCATACTCCGAGGCCACGGCCCAGGCGTTGGAACAGGCCTCGCGCGTCCTGCTGACCAGGCTCCACCTGTGGGACCTACGGGTGCCGGTCGCCCAGGCCGGCAGGATCGAGGCGGAGCTGCGCTCCCGGGATCGAACCGTGTCGGCAGGACCGACCGGGGCCGATGGAACCTCCGAGGACGAGCCGGTCATCCACGTCGAGGAGACGATCTGGGGGCCGACCCACGCCGTTCTGGTGCTGGCCACGTCCTGTGCCGACCCCTCAGCCCTGCAAGCACCACTGGCCGCCCTGACCCGGGGCGAGGGGACCGCCGAGCCCGCAGGGAGCCGTCTGGTCGAGCTGCCGGCGGTCACGGGCTGAGACTCCTGAGCCACGAGCACCGCATGACAGCACGCGACCAGGATGTGACACAGACGATGGGCGATTGTGGCAATCGTCGTCGGACACGGGGTAGGGTTTCCGCAACGGCCGGGGACCGCACCCCGGAGGAGCTCACGAGCAGCTCTGACACAGCCGGACGCGAACAGGCGCAGTCAGTCGCCTTGAGGACAGGAGGATCCGTGATGGCCATGACCGTCATGTGCGCCATGCCTCCTGCGCTGTCCGCCCCCATGTGTCGCTGCTGCCGGTGTCGGTAGGGCGCCAGGCCACGACATCTGTGCGCGTACCGCTGCGCGCATGCCCGGCGCTCCCGGAGCAGGCGGTCACCCCTGCTGTTCTCAGCCACATGACACAACGTGGCCACTCCTGACGGACGCGGACCGTCCCCCTTCTCCTCTGTTATCCAGAGCTCTCACGCTCAACGCCGCCCTGGCCGCTGCCAGTCCGGAACTGGAGCCGTGGGGCTCACTCAACCCGCAACCCCAAAGGACATCACTATGACCTACGCACTCGACGCAACCGCCCTGGTCGGCAACACTCCGCTGGTTCGTATCAACCGCGTGACCGATGGCGCACCCGCCACCGTCCTGGCCAAGGTCGAGGCCTTCGAGCCGGCATCTTCCGTCAAGGACCGCATCGCCCTGTCCATCGTCCGCGCCGCGGAGGAGTCCGGCGCTCTCAAGCCCGGTGGCACCATCGTGGAGGCGACCTCCGGGAACACCGGCGTCGGCCTGGCCATGGTGGGAGCGGCCCTGGGCTACAAGGTCATCATCACCATGCCTGAGACCATGTCCAAGGAGCGACGGGCCATCATGCGGGCCTTCGGCGCCGAGCTGGTGCTGACCTCCGAGGGCGGCGTGGCCGGTGCGGTCAAGCGCGCCGAGGAGATCCAGGCGGCCACCCCCAACTCGATCCTGGCCTCCCAGTTCACGAATCCCGCCAACCCCGAGGTCCACCGAGAGACCACGGCCCGGGAGATCCTGGAGCAGACCGGGGGCGACATCGACGTCTTCGTGGCCGGTATCGGCACCGGAGGCACGCTGACCGGCGTGGGCCAGGTACTGCGCCAGGAGAAGCCCGGGGTGAAGATCTACGGCGTCGAGCCCTCCGAGTCCCCGCTGCTGAGCGAGGGGAAGGCCGCTCCCCACAAGATCCAGGGCCTGGGACCCAACGTGGTTCCCGAGATCCTCGACCAGGAAATCTGGGACGAGCTGCTCCACATCGAGTCCGACGTCGCCATCACCTACGCACGCCGCGCCGCCGCGGAGGAGGGCCTCCTCGTAGGCATCTCCTCAGGCGCTGCCCTGGCCGCCGCCAGCGAGCTGGCCAGGCGTCCTGAGCTGGAGGGCAAGACGATCGTCACCGTTCTGCCAGACACCGGTGAGCGTTACCTGTCCACGCCTCTGTACAAGGACTACCTCGACTGACGGCCCCGACGGCGGCGAACCTGGGAACAGGCGAGCCGCCGTCGGTGTTGTGAACGGCGCAGCGGGTGCGGTACGAGCTCACGAATCCGCCTGGGCCGCACCGTCACCCATCAGAGGAGCACACCATGCACAACTCCAAACGGTCCCTTCTGGAACTGGCACGCGAGGACCTGGCTACGGCGCGTAAACGTGACCCCGCCGCCCGTTCCAACGTGGAGGTAGCACTCCTCTATCCAGGCGTCCACGCCCTGTGGGCGCACCGCGCCGCTCACAAGCTGTGGCACAAAGGGCACCGCTTCGCCGCTCGCGCTCTGTCCCAGGCCGCCCGAAACTTCACCGGCATCGAGATCCACCCGGCCGCGGTCATCGGTGAGCGCTTCTTCATCGACCACGGCATGGGAGTGGTCATCGGCGAGACGGCGGAGGTCGGCGACGACGTCCTGCTGTTCCACGGCGTGACTCTTGGTGGGGTGTCCATGAGTCCCGGCAAGCGTCATCCAACCATCGGCAACAACGTGCAGATCGGCGCCGGTGCCAAGGTCCTGGGGCCGGTCGTCGTCGAGGACGGCGCCAAGGTCGGAGCCAACGCGGTACTGGTGAAGAATCTGCCGCAGGGGCACGTCGCAGTGGGTGTCCCCAGCCGGGCCCGAGACCCTCGCACCGACCCCGAGCTCATGATGGACCCGACCATCTACATCTGAGACACCTCTTCTGACGGTTTCAAACCACCCGGATCGCCCGCTGACCGCGCCCATTCGCCCGGTCAGCGGGCGATCGCTCCGGTAGCCAGGTCTCGCAGGCGGTTGAAGACCCTGCCGCCGGAGGCGCGTGAGCCGTCATGCTCGTACTCGCTGGTGATCCAGGTGCGCAGGCCGGGGATGAGCGCGGCCGTCTCCAGGGAGGTGGTCATCGGCACGAACACGTCGCGAGCGTAGACGGCGGCCGCCCCGGGGGTCGTCGTGGCCTTGAGACGGGCCGGGTCGTAGAGCGCCGGCCACTCGTGCGCGGCCAGGAGGTCGGCCACCTCCAGCCAGGGGCGCAGACCGGCGTCCTCGACGAAGGCCTCACGGCGCACGTGCTCGCCTGTCAGCAGGGTGGGATCGTCGTCGAAGACCGCGGGGCGCACCCGCTGCGCGGCCCAGTCGGTGGTGCCGGCGTCGGCCCAGCAGGACTCGTGGATGACGGCGTAGAGCGGGAACCTGCCGCCGAAGGGCAGGCACTGCCCCAGGTCATAGCGGAAGGCCCAGGAGTCGGGGTCGCGCTCCAGGAGGTAGTGGATCGTGTCCGCTCCCCCGGCCCCGCCCAGCAGGGCGCCGAGCGAGCGCAGGCGCTCGGGTCCTACGAGATCCCCTCCCGCCGTCCTCAGCTCACCCCGACCGGCCTTCTCAACCAGGGACGCCATGCGGTCGCGGTCCTGGGGGAAGCGGGTGTAGTACTCCTCGCTCTTGAGGCGCATCGCCTCGTAGCTGAGGGCGTAGACCTCGTCGATGCTGTGCCCGACGGCGGGCAGGCCGCCGGTGATGTAGACCTTCTCCAGACTCTGGGCGTGCTCGGAGAGGTACCGGGTGACGCAGAACCCTCCGAAGGACTGGCCCAGCAGGCTCCAGCGCTCCAGGCCCAGAGCGCGGCGCAGGTCCTCGCAGTCCTCGACGATCTCATCGGCGCGCAGGTGAGTGAGCAGCCGGGCGGTGTCTGCTGGGGTGCCGGCGGCATCGGGCCGGTCCACCGGGCTGGAGGCTCCGGTGCCGCGCTGGTCGACGAGGATGAGTCGGTGGTGCTCGAGGATCTCACCGATCCAGCCGAGCCCGGAGTCGGCACTGGGGCGGGGTGCCTCGCAGCCCGGCCCGCCCTGAAGGAAGACCAGTGGCGGCCGGGAGACCGGGTCGATGCCCACGGCTGAGATCTCACGGGCGTAGACGGTGATGGACTCCGTCCCGTCGGGGGCTGAGTCCCCCTGCCCGCTGCGGTCCAGGGGAACGGTCAGGTGGTGGTCGCGGGTCAGCAGGCCGGTGGTCGAGGAGGACCAGCTCGAGGAGTGCAGGGCGGGCGAGGCGTTCGACATGCCGCCACCTTAGTGGGACCCGGAGGGTCTCCAGCCGGTTTCAGTGGGCCTGACAGGTCGGGCACCAGAAGAGCCGGCGGGAGGCGACCTCCCGCTCCGCCACCGGGGTCCCGCAGCGCAGGCATGGACGGCCGGTGCGGTGGTACACGTACCACCGGCCGGCCTCGGGGTCGTCAGGTGGCAGGGGGGCGGGGACGTCGTCGAGGTCGACGGTGGTGATGAAGCCGGTGGCCACCCCGTACTCCATGAGAGGACGCAGGTCCTCCCAGATGGCCCGCAGCCGCTCCTGGCTGATGCGGTTGCCCGCTCGGAACGGCGAGACCCCGACCCGGAAGAGCGTCTCGGCCCGGTAGATGTTGCCGGCTCCGGAGATGACGGACTGGTCCATGAGCAGCTCCCCGATGCTCTTGCGCCGCGAGCGCGCCTTGGCCACGAAGGCCTCCACGTCGCCGTCAGCGCGCAGCGGGTCCGGGCCGAGGCGACGGCGGACAGCGGCCACGCCCTCGGCGTCCAGCAGCTCGCAGGCCGCCGGTCCGGTCAGGTCGGCCACCCCGTGCTCGCCGAGCAGCCGCAGCCGCACCGCGCCACGCGGCTCGGGAGGCTCCCACTCCTCGGGGGCGGGCCCGTGTGTGGCTGTGCCCTGTCCCTCGGCTTCGAGGCTCCCGCCGTTCAGCCCGGTCAGGGCCGACCCTCCCCCACCTTTGAGGGCGTGCTCGCCACGCTCACCGACGCGGCGACGTGGCGCCCCGATGGCGTGGGGCGCTGTGAACTCACGGTCGCCGTCGAAGGTCCATGCCCCGTAGAGGCCCAGGTGGATCCGCAGCCAGGTGACGGAGGCGTCGTCGAGAGACATGTCGGCGCGGGGGCCGAAAGGCAGGAAGAGGTGCTTGCCGTGGGCCTGGCTGCCCAGGAGGACCTGACCGTCAAGACGGCTCGCCCCGTCGGCGAAGCGCCCCTGCGGTGAGCGCACGCGCAGGCTCTGACCACCGTAGAGCTCGTCAAGGGCGGCGGCGAGCCGGTGGATGGTGTGCCCCTCCGGCATGCTCAGGCCCCGGTGGGGGCGCCGGTGGGATCAGCCGCTGGAGCGGGGGCGTCATGAACGCGGCTCTCGTAGTCGGTGAGCTGGGCGATGCGACGCACGTGGCGCTCATCGCCGCTGAAGGGCTCGGCGAGAAAAGCATCGATGATCGCCAGGCCCGCCCCCAGATCGTGCATGCGACCACCCAGCGCGACGACGTTGGCGTTGTTGTGCTGGCGGGCGAGCCTGGCGGTCTCGATCGACCAGGCCAGGGCGGCACGCACCCCGTCCACCTTGTTGGCGGCGATCTGCTCCCCGTTGCCGCTGCCCCCGAGAACAATGCCCAGGCTCCCGGCGTCGGCCACGACGGCCTCCCCGCAAGCCAGGCAGAAGGCGGGGTAGTCGTCATCCGGGTCGTAGGAGTGGGCTCCATGGTCGATGACGGTGTGCCCCTGCTCCCTCAAGTGCGCGCTCACGGCGCTCTTGAACTCATAACCGGCGTGGTCGGAGGCGATATGGATGCGCATGGGCAGAATTGTGCCTCACGCGAACAGCGCTTCGCACCATGAGGCAATGGGCGCCGTCGGGACGCCTGAGAGCAGCGGAGCGGGTTAGCGTGTCCGCTATGACTGACGCCTGCGCGACCTCATCGACTCCCACCGGCCCCGCATCGGACTCACCGGCTCAGCGCTCCCAGCCGGCGAGCAGCTCCCCCGCCACCGACGCGGTCCTCGCCGGCGTGCTGGAGACGGCGCACACCGACACCTCGGTGCGCCCTCAGGACGACCTGTTCCGTTTCGTCAACGGCCAGTGGCTTGCGACCGCGGAGATCCCGGCGGACCGTCCCAGCAGCGGCGCCTTCACCACCTTGCGCGACGAGGCCGAGGCCGCCTGCCGCCAGATCGTCGAGGAGCTCGCCGAGCAGTTCTCCTCCGTGGCGCCCGAGGGGGCCCCGGATGTCCTGACCACCAACCGGGGCCGAGTCGGTGCCCTCTACCAGGCCTTCATGGACGAGGCCCACCTGGAGGAGCTCGGGGCCGAGCCGCTGGCTGAGGAGCTGGCGCCGGTGCTGGGCGCCTCCTCCAAGGAGGAACTGGCGCGAGCGCTGGGAGAGATGACACCCGTCGGCTTCATGGGCGTGGTCGGCGCGGATGTCGAGGTGGACATCAACGACCCGGAGCGCTACACGAGCTGGGTGGGGCAGTCGGGACTGGGACTGCCGGACGAGTCCTACTACCGGGAGGAGGCTCAGGCCCCGCTGCGCCAGGCCTACGTGGCGCACGTGGCCAGGATGATGGCGCTGGCGGGTCTGACAGACTCCTTCGGCGCCTCGGGTGAGGACCTCGCCGAACGGGTCATGGCCGTGGAGACCGCCCTGGCCAAGGGCCACTGGGACCGCGTCACCTGCCGTGACGTGGAGAAGATGAACAACCCGATGTCCTGGCAGCAGATCGTGGACTCGGCCACAGGCCTGCCCTGGGACGAGTGGCGCGAGGGGATCCGTGCGGCCGCCCGGAGCGCCGGTGTCGAGCAGACCTCCTTCCTCGAGGAGGCCATCGTCACCCAGCCCGACTACCTCCCCCACGCAGCAGGCGTCTGGCAGGAGACCGACCTGGAGGATCTCAAGGCCTGGGTGGCCTGGCACGTCGTTCACGGACGGGCCAGCCTGCTGTCGGGGGCCTTCGTGGAGGAGAGCTTCGACTTCTACGGCCGCACGCTCCAGGGGACCGACGAGCTGCGGCCCCGCTGGAAGCGCGGCGTCGGCCTGGTGGAATCCTGCCTGGGTGAGGCACTGGGCGAGATCTACGTGGAGCGCCACTTCCCGCCGTCGCACAAGTCGGCGATGGAGGCCCTGGTGGGCAGGCTCATCGAGGCCTACCACCAGTCCATCTCCTCGCTGGAGTGGATGAGTCCAGCCACGCGGGAGCGGGCCCTGGAGAAGCTGGCGCTGTTCACCCCGAAGATCGGCTACCCGGTGCGCTGGCGCGACTACTCCGCCGTCGAGGTCGTCCCCGGGGACGTCCTGGCCTCGGTGCGCAGCGTGGAGCGGGCCGACATGGCCTACTCGCTGAACAAGCTGACCAAGCCGGTGGACCGCGACGAGTGGCACATGACCCCTCAGACGGTCAACGCCTACTACAACCCCACCATGAATGAGATCGTCTTCCCCGCGGCGATCCTTCAGCCTCCCTTCTTCGACCCGCAGGCCGACGACGCTGTGAACTACGCGGGGATCGGTGCTGTCATCGGTCACGAGATCGGCCACGGCTTCGATGACCAGGGCTCGACCTTCGACGGCACCGGAAAGGTCAGCGACTGGTGGACCCAGGAGGACCGGGAGGCCTTCACCGAGCGCACGAGCGCGCTCATCAGCCAGTACGACGCCTACACGCCCGAGGTCGTCGTCGCCAAGCACCGGGAGGCGGGCACGGCGCAGGAGGAGATCCCGCACGTCAACGGCGCTTTGACCATCGGGGAGAACATTGGTGACCTGGGTGGCCTGGGCATCGCCCTCAAGGCCTACTCCCTGGCCCTGGCCGACGCCGGCATCCCCTCAGTGGATGAGGCTCCTGTCATCGACGGGCTCACCGGCCTGCAGCGCTTCTTCTACTCCTGGGCACGGATCTGGCGCTCCAAGAGCCGTCCGGACTACGCGGAGCTTCTCCTGACCGTCGACCCGCACTCGCCGGCGGAGTTCCGTTGTAACGGAATCGTGCGCAATGTGGATGCCTTCTACAAGGCCTTCGCGGTGGATTCCGACGATGCCTTGTGGTTGTCACCAAACGAGCGGGTCTCTATTTGGTAAACGGCCCGGTCGCTCGGATTCAAGGCCCAGGGTCCGAAACTCGTTGCCCCACTTAGAAGAATCCACAACTACTCCCGACTGAGGTCGATACCTCATTCACAAAAAACCGTAGAACCTCGCCCTGAGGAACGCTAGGGTGGGGACAACGCGGTGACACCCCGACTCACCGGTTGCCACCTATCCCCCTATATCTAGGAGTACTCATGCGTCTCGGACGCCCCCTGGCCGCCGCGAGCGTGATGGCCGCCGCCATCGGCGCCTCCCTTGCCGCCTCCCCCGCCCTGGCCGGCGACTCCCTCGCCTTCAAGTTCGCCGAGGACCAGCAGGTCATCGTCAACCCCTCGGACACCGCCTTCTCGGTGTCGGGCACCGGCTGCACCGGCAAGGACGCGGCTGTCGGCATCGCCCTCCACACCTCGAAGGGCGAGATGTCCACCATCGTGAAGGCCACCCCCGACGCCGAGGGCAACTGGTCCACCACGCTGAACATCCCCGAGCTGGTCAAGTCCACTGGCGCTGAGGCCAAGACGGACGGCTCGGACGACGGCTGGTCCCTCGTGGCCGGCTGTGTCTCCTACGGCGAGGAGAAGGGCCAGGACCAGCAGGGCATCGCCTTCGACGACACCGACGTGGACGGCACCTACAAGATCACCACCGACGAGAACGGCGCTCAGAAGATCACGGTGGACGTCAAGGGCTTCTCCCCCAAGGAGAAGGTCACCCTCACCCTGGTCAGCAAGTCCGACTCCTCCAAGACCTACCCCGTCGGCACGCTGACGGCTGACGACAACGGCAACGTCACGGGCGAGCTTCCGGCCCCCTCGAACGTGGAGGACGGCGAGTACACGCTGACCATCGAGGGCGACCGCTACGGCGAGGGCGGCAGCAGCACCAAGACCGTCGTCGCCAAGGGCGGCTCCCTCGACCTCGTGGAGAACGGTGACAACGGCATCACCGGCAACGGTGGCGCCACCGCCAACCCGACCGCTTCCGCCACCAACGGCAGCGTGAACGTCCCGGCCAGCACCGAGGCCACCCCGGCGGCCTCCTCCACCTCGGGCAAGCCCCTGGCCCAGACCGGTGCCAACGGCCTGCTCTTCGGCGGCATTGCCGCGGCCCTCGTGGCCATCGGTGGCGGTGCCCTCGTCGTGCGTCGTCGTAAGGCCTGATCTCCTCCTCCCAGTCTGACTGGGAACACCTTCCCGCCGGGGAGACAGCACTGCACGCGTTGTCTCCCCGGCGGTCTCATTTCGTCCCGTCACCGCCACGCGGCACGCGCGTCCCCGCCTGACGGCACAGCACTGCCCCGAAGCGGACACTGAGACCATGGACACCACCTCCCACGACGAGCACAGCGCAGCCCCCTCGGAGGCCTCAGACACCACCGGGGACCCCGCCAACACCTCCTTCCACCAGCCTCTGCGAGGCCGTCGAGATCGGGGTGGCACAGGCATCAGGCGCTGGTCGAGGCGACGCAAGATCGTCGTCGGCTTAAGCGCTGCGGTCATGACGACCGCCCTGGCGCTGGGGGCGGATGTGGCTGTCCTGGTTCATCGCCCCGCACGCGTCGATATCGCCATGCCCTCCACCTCCTCACCGACGGCCGACGAGACCTGGTTGATCCTGGGAACCGACTCGCGCGCCACTGTGCCGGGAGACCAGAGCCGCTACGGAACCACTCAGGAGGTGGAAGGCTCCCGCGCCGACGTCATCGCCTTGGTACGCCCGTCCCAGGACGGACTCACCGTCATCAACCTGCCCCGGGACCTGACCATCAACAGCAAGGGCATGGAGCTGGACCGCCTGGCCACCACCTACGTCCCGGGACCGCAGAACACGGTCAACGCCCTGTGCACCGGCCTGGGAATCCCCACCACGCATCTGGTAACCATCGACATGGCTCAGTTCGCCACCATCATCGATTCCCTTGGAGGTGTTGAGGTGGACATCCCCGAGCCGGTTCGAGATGCCTACACCGGCCTGAACCTCACCTCCGCAGGCCGCCACCGGCTCAGTGGGATCGACGCCCTGGCCCTTGTCCGCTCACGGCACCCGGAGATCCTGCGCGACGGCAGCTGGGTGGCCATGAGCCAGGCCGACGGCGCCCAACGCCGCAGCCAGTCCACGGCCACCGTCATGCAGGCCGTACTGTCCGCCATCGGGCAGAGGGCCAGTAACCCCATCTCACTCCATCAGCTGGCGCACACCGTGGCCGGGAACATCACCCTGGACTCAGGTACCGGGCTCGCAGACCTGGTCTCACTGGGACGTAGCGCCTCCAAAGCCGGACGGGCCGGAACCACGACGGTCATCGACCTTCCGACGGGTCCTCGGGATGAGTCGATCATCGTCTCCCCCAACCAGGAGTCGCGCGATCTGCTGGCCGGCTACGGGTACACGCCCAAAACCTGTCGGCCAGCGGGCGCCTAGTCACTCATCGGAGAGACCCCGAGGGTTTCCCGCCATATCAGCCTTTCGTCGCCCTTCTCACACGACCACCCCACATTTTCACGTGAGGGAAGACACTCCCACATGTGGCTGGTATCACCTCAGAGACCCACGCCCTCGCCCTATTCATCGTTACGGTAGATAACGAGTCGACGAAGAATCGGATCGCCGGCAACCATCGTTTCCCCGTCAGACCTAGGAGGACACATGCGTCTTGGACGCCCCTTGGCCGCAGCCAGCGCGGTGGCCGCAATGACCGGAGCCTCGCTCATTGCCTCCCCCGTTCTCGCCAACAGCTCCAACAGCAACAGCTCGAGCACCCCCAGCAGCACCGCCGAGGCCACCACGCCCCCCGGCAAACCTGCTCAGCCCAGCCCGGCTCCCAGCAAGACCGGCGAGGCCACTCCGGCCCCCGGCAAGACCGCCGCTGGCAGCAGCTTCAAGATCACTCAGGAGAAGACCTTCGCCTCCTCCAGCACCAACACGTCCTTCACCATCTCGGGAACCGGCTGCACCGGGAAGCAGGCCACCGTCGGCATCGCGCTGTACGCACCTGACGGCTCCGTTTCCGACGTCGTCAAGACCGAGGCGGCTGCGGACGGCAGCTGGACCTCCGACCTCGACCTGGCGGCGCTCATCAAGTCCATCGGCACAACCACCGCCACCACCACTGACGGGTGGACCATTGGCGCTGGCTGCATGACCTACGGTGACAAGACTGAGATGACCCAGGTCACCAAGCAGCAGCAGACGCAGATCTACTTCGACGACACGCGTATCTCCGGCTCCTACGAGGTCTCCGCCCGCACGGAGAGCCAGTCCCAGACCTTCACCTTCCACGCCCAGGGCTTCTACGCCAGCGAGAAGGTCACGGTCCTCCTCAGGAGCAAGAGCGACTCCAGCGTCAGCTACACCCTTGGTGAGCTGACGGTTGACGCCAACGGTAACCTCACGGGCAACCTGCCCGCTCCCACTGACGCCCCCGACGGGGAGTACGTCCTGGTGCTGACCGGCTCTCACCACAGCGAGACGGCCACCAGCCAGACCGTCACCACGGTCTCCCAGCACACCTTCACCATCGCGAGCTCCGAGCGCTCTACCACCGAGACCGAGACCTCCGAGCAGAAGACCACCGAGAACAACGGCGGTGGTGACAAGACCACGGAGCAGAAGACCACCGAGAACAACGGCGGTGGTGACAAGACCTCCGAGCAGAAGACCACCGAGAACAACGGCGGCGGCGACAAGACCTCCGAGCAGAAGACCACCGAGCGTTCCACCTCCGAGCGTCAGAACTCGGAGCAGAACACCACCGAGCGCTCGACCTCCGAGCGTCAGAGCACTGAACAGAAGACCACTGAGCGCTCGGCTTCCGAGAACAACAGTGGCGACAACAAGCAGGCCGGCGGTGACAAGACCACCGAGCAGAAGGCCAGCGAGAAGAAGACCACCGAGAACAACGGTGGCGGCAACAACGGCGGAAGCAACAGCAACGCCAATGCCGGCAGCGACAAGCAGGCCGGTGGAGACAAGCAGGCCAAGGCCGGCGAGAACAAGGCTGGGGCCGACAAGGGCAACAACCTGAGCTCGAACGCCAAGGACTCCTCCTCGGAGAACCGGGCCGGCGGTGAGACCACCAAGGACAGCGACGAATCCCTGGCCCGTACGGGTGCCAACGGCATGCTCTTCGGCGGAATCGCCGCATTCCTGGTCGTGGCTGGAGGCGCTGCCCTGGTGCTGCGTCGCCGCAACAAGGCCTGAGCCGCATCTGACCTGATCCGCTGACGTTCCCGCTTCCATGGGAACAGCGTCGATGCCGGGGGACGACACGCCACGTGTCGTCCCCCGGCATCGTCGTGCCATACCTCAGCACTGCCGGTGTCGATCAGAAGGTGAGACAATCGCCCGGCGCGCCCCCATGGGCCGCGCATCCCTCTCAGACAGGAGTTCTTATGCCCGGTCAGAACCTGACTCGTCTTGAGGCCGCCGAGCGCAGCGCAACCGTACGGACCCAGAGCTATGACGTCGTCCTCGATCTCACGCGCGGCGAGACGGTCTTCGGATCCACCACCACGGTGCGGTTCACGGCCACACCGGGTTCCTCCACCTTCATCGACCTCGTCGCACCGACTGTCCGCTCCGTCACGCTCAACGGCGCCCCTCTTGACCCCGCCGAGGTCTATGCGGACTCACGTATCGCGCTGAAGGATCTGGCCACGGACAACGAGCTGGTCGTCGTCGCCGACTGCGCCTACATGCACACCGGAGAGGGGCTGCACCGCTTCACCGACCCGGCCGACGGCGAGACCTATCTCTACAGCCAGTTCGAGGTCCCCGACTCCCGGCGGGTGTTCGCCGTCTTCGAGCAGCCCGATCTCAAGGCGTCCTTCACCTTCAACGTCACTGCGCCGTCGAGCTGGACGGTGCTGTCCAACTCCCCCACTCCTGAACCGACTCCCACCAAGGCCTCCGACGGCTCAGGGGATGCCCACACCTTCGCCTTCGCCCCCACCGAGCCCATGAGCTCCTACGTCACGGCCATCGTCGCCGGGCCCTATGTCGGTGCCACCGATGAGTACGTCGCCGGAGACGGACGCATCGTGCCCCTGGGGGTCTACTGCCGAAAGAGCCTGGTCGGGCACATGGACTCAGAGGAGATCCTGGACCTGACCAAGCGGGGCTTCGCCTACTACGAGGACCTGTTCGCCACCCCCTACGCCTTCACGAAATACGACCAGATCTTCGTTCCCGAGTTCAACGCCGGAGCGATGGAGAACGCCGGCTGCGTCACCCACCGCGACGACTACATCTTCCGATCCAGGCCCGTCGAGGCCCGCGTGGAGCGGCGAGCCGTGACGATCCTGCACGAGCTGGCCCATATGTGGTTCGGGGACATGGTCACCATGACTTGGTGGAACGACCTATGGCTCAACGAGTCCTTCGCCGAGTACACCTCCACTCTGGCTACCGCCGAGATCACCCGCTGGAACCAGGCCTGGACGACCTTCCAGACCCTGGAGAAGGGGTGGGCCTACAACCAGGATCAGCTGTCCTCCACCCACCCCGTGGCCGCGGAGATCCACGACCTGCACGACGTCGAGGTCAACTTCGACGGAATCACCTACGCCAAGGGGGCCTCGGTCCTGGCCGCGCTCGTGGGATACGTGGGCCGGGAGAACTTCTTCGCCGGCATCCAGCGCTACCTGGCGGCACACGCCTACGCCAACGCCGAGCTGAGCGACCTGCTCCGCGAGCTGGAGGAGGTCTCGGGACGCGACCTGAGTACCTGGACCCGCCTGTGGCTCCAGGAGGCCGGTGTGACGACCCTGCGCACGCAACTGGCCACCGACGCCGACGGCCTCATCACCCAGGCGGCCGTCCGCCAGGAGATCCCCGCCGACTCACCGGCCTCGCTGCGCCCACACCGGGTGGCGATCGGCTGCTACAACCTGACCGGCCAGGGAGCCAAGGCGTGCCTGGAGCGCACCAACCGCATCGAGCTCGATGTCGACGGCGAGCTGACCGAGGTTCCCGAGCTGGTCGGCGCCAAGCGGGCGGATGTCCTCGTCCTCAATGACGACGACCTCACCTACGCCAAGGTCCGCCTCGATGAGGACTCACTGTCCTTCGGCCTCGAGCACATCGAGGCCTTCACCGACTCCCTGCCGCGCTCGATCGTCCTGGCCTCGGCCTGGGACATGGCGCGCGACGGCGAGCTCGCCGCCTCCCGTTTCCTCGACGCTGCCCTGCGGGCGCTGTGCGTGGAGGAGCATTCCTCGGTCATCCAGGGACTGCTGGGACGTATCACCACCTGCCTGTCCGGTTTCCTACCCCCGGCCGTACGCCGCGACCTCGCCCCGGGCACCGCCGACCGGCTGCTGGGGCTGGCGCGGGCGGCCCAGCCCGGCAGCGACAAGCAGCTCCAGCTGGTCCGGGCCCTGGCCGCTCACGCCGTCACCAATGAGCAGCTCGACGTCGTCGCCGGGCTTGTGGAGGGGAGCCAGGCTCTGGGCGGTCTCGACGTCGACCAGGACCTGCGCTGGGACCTGCTGATCGGCCTGGTGGCAGCCGGCCGCAGCGGGGAGGAGCAGATCCGCACCGAGGAGGCCCGGGACCGCACGACCACGGGACGCGAGCGCGCCGCCGAGGCCCGGGCGTCGATTCCGACCCCGGAGGCGAAGCAGGCCACCTGGCGGGCCCTCGTCGACGACGCCTCCATGCCCAATGAGACCCAGGTGCGCGTCCTGCGGGGCCTGACCAATGTCGAGCGCCACCCCGAGCTGCTGGCTCCCTTCGTGGGGGCGTATGTGGAGGCCATCGACTCCGTGTGGTCCTCGCGCACCTTCCACATGGCTGAGAACCTGCTGACCGGCTTGTGGTCCTGTGCCACGGTGGGCCTTGCGGGCGCTGACGACCCGGCCGCCGCCCTGACGGGATGGTTGGAGTCCCACGCCCAGGCCCCGGCCGCACTGCGACGGATCGTGCGCGAGAACCTCGACGACACGCTGCGCGTGGCCAGAGCGCAGGCCGCTGAGGCCCGGAGCGTCCAGTAGACGCCTCGGGTTCCGGTCCGGGGCGCACCCCGGACCGGGACCCGACGACACCATGAGTTGGGGCCGAGCGCATGATGCGCTCGGCCCCAACTCGTGAGGTGCCGGCCCCGACATCCCGACACCCGAATCTCTCAACGCCCAGACGACTCCGCGGCCTTCTTGCCCGTGGACGTGGCGGCGGCGGCCTGCGCGGCGGCGAAGGCGTCGACATCGTCGTCCTCACGCCCAGGGGTCTTGAAGTCGAACTTGACGATGAGGAACCTGAAGAGGAAGTAGTAGATGACGGCGTAGACCAGCCCCATGATGACGATCATGAGCGGTCCGCGGACCACACCACCGGAGAGCTCGGCGGACTTGCCGAAGTTGAGCAGGTAGTCGATCGCTCCGGCGGAGAAGGCGAAGCCGTCCTTCGCGCCCAGGAGGTTGGCGATGGCCAAGGAGGAACCTGTCAGCACCGCGTGGACGGCGTAGATCGGGAAGGCTACGTAGGCGAAGGCGTACTCGAGGGGCTCGGTGATGCCGGTGATGAAGGCGGTCAGGGCCACCGAGACCATGAGGGCGCCGGTCGCCTTGCGCTTGGCTGGTTTGGCGGTGTGCCAGATGGCCAGTGCGGCGGCGGGCAGCGCGAACATCATGATCGGGAAGAAGCCGGTCGTGAAGCCCCCGGTCCAGGAGTTCGAGCCGTCCACACCCTGGAAGAAGCAGGTGATGTCACCGTGCGCCGTATCCCCGGTGGCCGTCTGGCAGGAGCCGAGCTGGAACCAGGGCACGGAGTTGAGCAGGTGGTGCAGGCCGAAGGGGATGAGCAGGCGGTTGACGGTACCGAAGACGAAGACCGCCAGGGCTCCGGCGATGCCCTTGGAGTTCCCGGCGTTGATGAGCCAGCCGCCGAGCTGTTCGTTGATGAGCCAGTTGAAGGCCGGGTAGAGCGCCGACATCACCAGGGCGATGACAAGCGCAGCACCGGAGGTGACGATGGGGACGAAGCGGCGTCCGCCGAAGAAGGCCAGCCAGTCCGGCAGCTTGACGCGGTAGTAGCGCTGCCAGAGCAGGGCGGCGACGACGCCGATGACGATGCCGCCCAGCACCCCGTAGTTGATGGGCGTCTGAGTGGGGATGTCACAGAGCTTGACTCCCTGGTTCCAGGGGCCGACCTGTGCGATCTTCCCCGTGGCGGGATCGAAGGAGTGGAGGCAGTCGAGGGCCTCCTTGCTCAGGGGCGCGGGCTTGCCCATGATGATGGGGGACATGGTCCAGGTGACGGCGCGGTAGACGAGGAAGCCGAACAGCGCGGCCACCCCGGTGGAGCCATCGGCCTTCTTGGCGAATCCCACGGCGACGCCAACGGCGAAGATGAGGGGCAGGTTATCGAAGACCGCCCCACCGGCCGCACTGAAGATGTCTGCGACGGGCTGCAGCCAGGACGCCTTCGCGGCGAGCCCCTCGGCCCCCAGCATGTCCGCCTGCCCCAGACGCAGCAGCAGACCCGCTGCCGGGAGCGTGGCGATGGGCAGCATCAGGGATCTCCCCAGACGCTGGGCAAGGGCGAAGGCACCGCCCGTCTTCTTCTTGACTGACATGAGTGTTCTCCAGTTCAGGATCGCGCGGCAGCACTGCCGCGTCAGAGATATCCACCGTGACGGTGGTAGTCGGGACGGATCGACACCGAACACGTCTGGACCAGTGCCACCAGAAAAACCGATAGAACCTTCAATGTCAAGCGCGGGGCACACTCGTCGGCCATAATGATATGAAAGTCGATGCGACACAGCGGAAGCAGCGGTCGTAGCCATCCCCCACGCCCTGGCTGCGTCCACCCACTGTCAACCAGGGGAGTCCCATGCCCAAGAACGCAGGCAAGAAGCCGGCAAAGTACGTCATCGTGCGCAATCACCTGCTGGACCTGGTCAGGAACGGGCTCGCCAACGGCAGCCCGGTGCCCTCCGAGCGCGAGCTGTGCGAGCAGTTCGAGGTCTCCCGCATGACCGTGCGCCAGGCCATCGACACCCTCGTCGTCGACGGCGTCCTGGAGCGCCACCAGGGCAAGGGAACCTTCGTGGCGCCCCCAAAGCTCGACCTGCAGGTCCGACTGACCTCCTTCACCCAGGAGATGCGGCGCCGCGGGATGGAGCCCGGTGTCGTCATGCTGCAGGCCGAGACCATCGCCTCCGATGAGACCGTGGCGGAGGCGCTCGAGCTCGAGGCCGGGGCCGAGGTCCACCACCTGCGTCGCCTGCTGACCGCCAACGCCATCCCCATGGCGATCGAGGAGAACTGGATTCCCGCTGCGCTTCTGCCCAACCTGCTGCGCACCAGCCCGAACTTCTCGGTCTACGCCGAGCTGACCAGCGCCGACCTGGCGCCGCAGTGGGGTGAGGACATGATCGAGGCCCACGCGGCCACGGCCCAGGAGGCAGCGTTGCTCTCCGTCCCAGAGGGCGCCCCGACCCTGGACATCACCCGGCGAACCTTCCACGAGCACTGCGCCATCGACTACTCGCGCACCTTGTTCCGCGCCGACCGCTACACCCTGTGGGTCCCGGTGGCCGCCCCCAAACCCGCCTTCCGCCCGGACCGCTCGTCGTCTTGAGGGGCTGACCCAGGTCGGTACTAGACAACCTCCGGACGGCCTGTACCATGGGGTACTGGTATGGACCATTAGTCCGGTACCGGCGAAGGTGCCGCACCTGACTGCACCTGCCCATGTCCTGACGCCTCATCTCGGCACCATCACCCACTGAGCCCGGCAAGCACCCGGGCAGACCCAGGAGGAACCCATGTCTCAGGCACAGAGCATCGTCGACGCCCTCGGAGGATTCGACAACATCGTGGAGATCGAACCCTGCATCACGCGGCTGCGCTGCGAGCTGGAGGACGGTTCCCTCGTGGACGAGCCGGCCCTGAAGACCGCGGGAGCACACGGTGTCGTCAAGCTCGGCGACATCGTGCAGGTCGTGGTCGGCCCCAACGCGGACACCATCGCGGAGGACATCGAGGACCTGCGGTGAGCCTGACCGTCCAGTCGCCGGTATCCGGCGTCGTCGTCGCTCTCGGCGATGTTCCCGACCCCGTCTTCTCCGGCAAGATCGTCGGCCCTGGTGTGGCCATCACCCCGGACACCGCTGACGGGGGCGAGGTCAGCGTCCTGGCACCGATCAGCGGAACCATCACGAAGATCCATCCCCACGCCTACGTCATCACCAACGACGACGGCCACAGCGTTCTGGTCCATCTGGGGCTGGACACCGTGAGTCTGGGGGGCAAGGGCTTCACCCTCCTGGCCAGTGAGGGAGACACCATCGACGCGGGCAGCCCCGTCATCAGCTGGTCACCGGCTCAGATCGAAGCCGGCGGACTCAACCCGATCGTCCCCGTCATCGCCCTGGAGGGTGATGAGACTGATCTGGAGCCCGTATCACCAGGCCGCATAATGGCAGCCGGCGACACGCTCATGACCTGGGTGTAGACCCGAACGCGGGCCCGGTCTCATCGGACCTCAACCGCTTCATGTGTGGCCCCGGCCGTCATCGTGACGGCCGGGGCCACTGCGTCTCAGCACGTCGCCCGCCTCAGGCCCGTCTGCAGCCCAGTGGGCGCGGAGCCTGTGGTGGCATCAGTCCCGAGAAGCCATCTCGTCGCGCACGACGCTCAGCAGGCTGCCCAGGCGCGCGTTCTCGGGCAGGTCGTCGACCAGGACGACCTCTCCCGCGCCGTCGGCCAGAGGAATCCGCCAGTTGGGGTACTCCTGGTCGGTGCCCGGCTGGTTCTGAGCGCGCCGCTCCCCCACGCCGTCGACCAGGGCGACGCCGACCAGCACCGAGGGGGTGCGCACCACGTAGCGGTGCAGGGCCTCAACGACCTGACGCTCGGTGGGGGCATCCCCCAACAGACCGTGCTCGCGCAACCGGGAGGTCATCCGGTCGCGTTCGATGCGCGCCTCGGTACGCACCTGCTCGACCGGCTCGGTGAGCAGGCCCAGGCGCTCACGCAGATCGACGTGCTCGTCAGCCAGGTAGCCGGCAGTCGGAGGAAGATCGTGGGTGTTGACCGTGGACAGGGCGAGCCTGCGGTAGTCCTGGGGCTGGAGTGGCCAGCCGTCGTGCTGCTTCTCGAACCACAGGACACTGGTTCCCAGCACACCACGGCTGGCCAGATAGTCGCGCGCCCAGGGCTCCACGGTCCCCAGGTCCTCACCGATGACCACAGCGCCGGCCCGGTGAGCCTCCAGCAGGACGACGCCGAGCATGGCCTCGTGGTCGTAGCGCACGTAAGCGCCGTGGTCCGCCCCCATGCCCTCGGGGATCCACCACAGGCGGAACAGGCCGATGATGTGGTCCACGCGCAGTGCGCCGGCGTGACGCAGGACCGTGCGCACCATGTCACGCAGAGGGGCGTAGGCGCTGCGCGCCAGGTACTCGGGGTTCCACGGCGGCTGGGACCAGTTCTGGCCCTGCTGGTTGTACA
>ERZ772948.816-NODE-816-length-19811-cov-5.269842_pt1 | contig 19811 bp, 15 predicted proteins | sample MGYA00511945_ERZ772948 | MGnify/ENA primary metagenome ERZ772948 (study PRJEB29015, sample SAMEA2737927) | human oral metagenome | biome: human oral; feature: human-associated habitat; material: dental | place: China | collected 2141 ... | reverse complement strand
ACCGCAACGGCCACGCCCGCCGAGCACTCGTCGCAATGGAGCCTGACCTTTGAGGTCAGGAAAAGGCCTCATTCCAGGGGTCACGATATGGTCCGACACGGAAGGGTCGCAATGGAGCCTGACCTTTGAGGTCAGGAAAAGGACCTCCTCTCTCTGGGGCTCCCCAGAGATGGGGGCAGGTCGCAATGGAGCCTGACCTTTGAGGTCAGGAAAAGGCCAGCGCAACAACGGATCGTGGCAGTACTGGACGCAGTCGCAATGGAGCCTGACCTTTGAGGTCAGGAAAAGGATCCTCGACCCGCAGGAGCCGACCACATGACCTCCCACGTCGCAATGGAGCCTGACCTTTGAGGTCAGGAAAAGGGTGCCACCCGCACACGTCACGCACCACGTCAGAGGCGTCGCAATGGAGCCTGACCTTTGAGGTCAGGAAAAGGGAAATTTGTCAACATCCTAGGGATCGGCATAACCGGTCGCAATGGAGCCTGACCTTTGAGGTCAGGAAAAGGGCGCCCCTTGGTGAAGTGGGTGCAGCACGTCACTGCGTCGCAATGGAGCCTGACCTTTGAGGTCAGGAAAAGGCCTGTCCCGCCGAGCCCAAGGAAAGATGCCCACCCGCGTCGCAATGGAGCCTGACCTTTGAGGTCAGGAAAAGGGCAACATCTACTCGAGCAAGAACTGCATCCCGTGGTTGTCGCAATGGAGCCTGACCTTTGAGGTCAGGAAAAGGGCTCTTGACGATACTTCCGGTGGTGGTCAGGATCCAATTGTCGCAATGGAGCCTGACCTTTGAGGTCAGGAAAAGGTCCATCACCGCCACCCTCCTCTACGACGCCCGTCACTGTCGCAATGGAGCCTGACCTTTGAGGTCAGGAAAAGGACTCAACCGTTTGTCGCCGCTTGGAATGCCGTTTCTCGTCGCAATGGAGCCTGACCTTTGAGGTCAGGAAAAGGTGCGACCATCCGTCACTGCGTGGGCTGCGCCATATGGTCGCAATGGAGCCTGACCTTTGAGGTCAGGAAAAGGCCGCAACGCTTGGAACTCAGGCCCTACACCCAAGACTGTCGCAATGGAGCCTGACCTTTGAGGTCAGGAAAAGGCTCCATCCGTGGATGCCCGGCCCCACCGCGGCCCTGTCGCAATGGAGCCTGACCTTTGAGGTCAGGAAAAGGCTGCCCAGCTGGCGGCTCAGCTGGGAATCAGGGACGAGTCGCAATGGAGCCTGACCTTTGAGGTCAGGAAAAGGATGGGCTTCTTCGGATACTTTTATGGGTGTTGTCCCGGTCGCAATGGAGCCTGACCTTTGAGGTCAGGAAAAGGACGCCGGTCAAAGCTGGCGGAGGAATTCTACTCAGGATAGTCGCAATGGAGCCTGACCTTTGAGGTCAGGAAAAGGGCCTGATCGTATTTTGAGAGAGGTAGAACTCAAGTACAAGTCGCAATGGAGCCTGACCTTTGAGGTCAGGAAAAGGCGCCCTGTCCGGTGTGCGCTGGCTCCACGAGCGTCCCGTCGCAATGGAGCCTGACCTTTGAGGTCAGGAAAAGGACGTCACCCACTTTACGGGCCCGCCATGCCCCTGACAAGTCGCAATGGAGCCTGACCTTTGAGGTCAGGAAAAGGGGATGCCTTCCTCAAACAAAGGCGCCGACCCGCACCCGTCGCAATGGAGCCTGACCTTTGAGGTCAGGAAAAGGGATTCATCCCTGGCAGCACGGACACGCCGAAACCAAGCGTCGCAATGGAGCCTGACCTTTGAGGTCAGGAAAAGGGCCAACTGCCGAAGCACGTCACCGGCCAGCAAGGCCGGTCGCAATGGAGCCTGACCTTTGAGGTCAGGAAAAGGTCGCGCTGTGCCACCCCAGCACCCTTGAGATACGCCGGTCGCAATGGAGCCTGACCTTTGAGGTCAGGAAAAGGTACCGCCACTCCAACGCCGCATACGCGACCTCAGCTTAGTCGCAATGGAGCCTGACCTTTGAGGTCAGGAAAAGGCACTCATGTCATACTCACTTTCCAAGCCAATAAGGCTGTCGCAATGGAGCCTGACCTTTGAGGTCAGGAAAAGGGATTGTTGTGGGGGTGTTTGCTCTTGTTAATTTTTTGTCGCAATGGAGCCTGACCTTTGAGGTCAGGAAAAGGCTACGTCATCGAGCTGGAAGACCCATGGGGCTACGAACCGTCGCAATGGAGCCTGACCTTTGAGGTCAGGAAAAGGCACCACCCACCCCCACGCTCCGGGCCCGATTCGTCGAAGTCGCAATGGAGCCTGACCTTTGAGGTCAGGAAAAGGGGCTCGCGATTTCTTTGGTCTCTGACTACTAGTATTACACGGGTCTGCGAGCGCCGACCAGCTGGGGCGTGCGTGAAGGGTTGTTCGTTCTCCGTAAGTGGAGTGAAACCTGCTCTGACTAGGGTGCGAGCGCTCCCCAGGGGTTTGGTGGGTACCGGAGCGCTCGCGTGGTAGCTAGACAATCTGCGGCCCTCTGGTGGGTAGGTCCTCGTGGTGCCCGACGAAGATGAACCGATCCTCGCCGATCTCGCCCAGGTCCACGATGACCACCGAGTCGACGGCCAAGTTCATGATCTTCTCTCCAGCTGCTCTCAGGTGAATCAGCTCAGACCTGTTGAGGTCACAGATGAAAACGGAGTACTGGAGGCGTTCTCCATGGGCCTCCATCAGCTTGCAGATTCGCCGCAGCCTTCCGGGTTCGCGGATGTCATATGCCACCAGATAGCGCCGCCTCCGTGTCTTCATCTGGTCACCATCGCAGTGTACTGGTCCAGTTCGCCGGTGAGGAACGCTCCCAGAACACGGGCCTGGATGTCCATGATTCTGCGGTAGGTCGCCTTGTAGCCGAACTGTGGGTGGGTGATCTCCTGATCGAGGCGACGTTCGTATGCTCGCAGGACCGCTTTGCGCCCACTCGGTTTCAACATGCAGCCTCCGGCGCGTGTCCGGAAGTCGTGTGGGCCAACCTCCCGGTTGTTCAGTACCTGCACCACGACACTCTCCGCCACCAATGGGCGGAACTCCTCGGCGAGATCCAGCGCGAGTGCGGGACGCCCGAACCTCGGTTTGTGGAACATGCCCAAGTATGGGTCGAAACCCACCGACGCCAGTGCCACCGTCAGATCCTTCACCAGCAATGCGTAGCAGAAGGACAGAAGGGCGTTCAGGGGGTCTGGTGGTGGCCTACGGGAACGACCGTTCTCGTGGAAATCCGACACGTCAATGCGTGTGTTGTCGCCGATCATGGCTGGGAAACTCGCGAAATAGAGTCGTGCTGCTGTCCCCTCGATGCCCAATAGTTGGCCGGGAGAGGCGGCTTTTGTCGCCTGTATCGCTAGTTCTTTCAACTGATTCCCGATACGTTCGGCCTCGGTGCGTGAGTTGCGCCGCATCAGTGTTCGGCTGTTTCGGATTTTTCCCGATATCATATTCCGTGCGGCTTCCAGGCGTTTCTGTTCCGATGCCCCGAACTGTGCTATTCGTAAATCAACATTCTTGCCCGGAAGTCCTTCGGCCATTCCTGCGAACCAGCCCCCATACGTGAACCAGAGGATCGGAAGATCGTTGCTCATGAGTTCCCTTACGGCCTGCGAGGAGATGGTCACGTTTCCGAAGACGCACAGCTGACTCACATCGATGAGACGGTAACTTGCCTGTAGCTCGCCGTCGAGACGTACCTCCAACCTGTCGTTGCGAATCCCAATAGTGGCTCCCTGCATCGTCACGTACACGGGACGTCCCTCGAGGATGGGCGCCATCAACCTCTTGAGAGGCCGTCTTTCCCGAGGAGGGATCTTCAGTGAGGTCATTTCGTCGGGGAGACAGATGCCGACCAGCGAGCAGCGAGGACATTTCGGACTGTTCCTCAGCGGAGGCGGCGGTTTCGGGTCGGCAGCAACACGCCACGCATCCTTGAGGGTTTCCATGATTTCGCTGAGGGCCGTTTCATCGATGCGAATCACAACTCGTCGCCGGGTTTCGGCATACCAGATTTCCGCCCGCTCCACAACGTATCCGGCCTCCTTCAGGAGCAGAGCCTGAATCAATAGCTGAGTCCTGTCGCTCGGCCAAGGAGCCCCGGTCTTGTCCGGGTGCCCTTTCTTGTAGTCGACGGGGACGACGGAACCGTTCCCGCCGTCCTCCACCAGGTCCAGTTTCGCCACCAGCCCTAGGCCAGGTGAACTCAGGGACACTGATCGCGCGGTCCTGCCGTCCCAGGCCTCGGACTTGTCGGGTAGATCCCCGGATTCCTCGTCAACGACGCGGTGCAGGTAGCGCCCCTCCTCGACGTCATCGCTGGTCGTGAAGCGTGACTGTACCCATTCCAGATGGAACAGGCGCGGACAGTAGACGAACTCGTTGAGCATCCGTGCCGGGACCGTTTCCGGAAGCCCCGGGATGTCTGGCCTAACGGTCATCGCGACACGGGGGTCAGGATGCCGGCGGACTTACTCCCGGGCGGCTGGTGGCGTCGTGCCCGGCAGATGTGGAAAACCCCCAGCAGGCGGATCTTCTGGTTCAAGGGCTCGCCGAGATCACCATCCAGCGCCGGATGTTCGACCAATGCCTTGACGCCGGCAGGACCCAGTGGTTCCCGCCACAGCGGCAGGCGGAGCTCCTGGATGGATCGCCGCCGCGCGGCCACTGAATGCCAGCCGCTCGTACGGGCCCTCCTGTGCAGCGCGGTGGTGGTCCACAGCGGATAGGACATGAGCGCCAGCCACGTTGCTCCAGGGACACCACGCATCCTCCCGGTCCTTCCTCCGCCGTCGTCGGTTGCTTCCCAGGTGGCGCGGGCATCCAAGTACTCGCCGGTGACTCCGGGTACCCGGCGCCAGCTGACCAGGGCCTGCCGGAGATAATCCGGTTCCTTGCGTACCTGTTCCAGAGGCTTTTCCAGCATGGTAGCGATCGACTGCTTGCCCGAGGACGCGATGAACTGGCTCATCGCACCTCGTCCCTTCGAATCGACGGCCAGGTCCGTTATCAGGCTCCCCAACCACGAACGCAGCATCGTGATCTCCGAGTCGGAGGCCCCTGCGGAGAGCTCGGCCGTCAAGGCCGGCAGACGTCCTTGCACTACTCGTAGCTTGTCCGGGGCCTCCCCGGGAGGGGGGAAACCCATTGGACCACCTGGCACGGAAACTCCTTCCGGCATGGTACTGACGATGTCGACGAGAGCTTCAGCAACCTCATCAACCGTTGCCAGGGAAGAGGTCAGCACGGGACGGTGATCGGTCGTGTTCCAGTGCAGCCGGGCGTCGTCGTCGGTGAAGTCGTGGATGAGCCGCAGCGTCCCGATCGCCGCGAGAACGGCCAGGGGTGAGTCCCCGAGAAGGGCAGGCAGTGTGACGTGGTTCATCATGATCCCTCCGAGGACACGGTCATGTCGGCGCAGCGCACAATGGCTTCCAGCAGGGCGAGTCCCCACCGGCCGTACCGGGCGTTGAGCCGGGAGAAACGTTCGGCATCCGAGAGCCGAACACTGGTGGGTAGCGCAGATACGACCTGAATGCCGTCGACGACAGCCTCCAAGGTGTGTTCTCCGGTGTCGAGCACTGGCGGCAGGAAAGGCCTGGCGTGTCCGTGGTGGCTCGCGACCAGGTGGCGCAACAGCTCCGGATCTCCCGGATAGGGTTCGGTCAATTCCGCCAGGTACTCGGCGACGAGAACCTCGGACCAGGCCTCGTGCCGGGCGCCCCGCGGCAGGCCGCTCAGTTGCCTCGCCCGTCGGTACTGCTGCCGATCACCAGGCGGCATGCCGGATTTCGCCAGTGGCTCGTCCGCCAGTTCCGCGCGGATCGGGTCGCCCCCGAACAGCATCGCCTGGAACCGCTGATCCACCTTTCCCAGATCGTGCCAGCGGGCTGCGTCGGTGACGGTTTGCCGCACGGGTTCGGGCAGCCCCAGCCTGCGCGCCACACCGTCCGCGCGTGCCCCCACCGCTTCCATGTGGGTCGCCAGGGTGACCCGCCGGTTCAGGTGCGAGGTTTCGTCGGAGTTCCCGTCATCCGCGTTCAACCAGCTGGTTTCCGGCGAAACCACCCGCAGGATGGGGGAAGACGCCTCGGTTGTCTGGGTCAGGACAATATTCCCGGCAAGTTGAGCGCGGAGTGTGGCGAGATCGTCCGAGGTCCATGCGCTGGAGCTTTCAGGATCGGGATGACGGGCGAGCCACGCGAGGACAGCCGACACGATGCCGGAGCGGAACTCTTCCCGATCGTCCGGATCATCGCAGTTGCGCCAGTCCCGCACCAGATCCTGGAAGTCGGTGAAGGCCGGGATCCCAAGTCTGTCAGGCAGGCCGGGGTCGAGACGCAGGGCTGCCCGGCCGCGCCGGCAGGTGGCCAGTTCGGACACGTCACTCACCTTGTCCGTGCTGGTGGGGGCCAGCCGAATTGGTCGAGCCCTCCGGAGTCGGTTGGCACCACGACCACGTCCCCGGGGCGCAGCGATTCACCGGAGACCCAGGCCCAGGTCGACGGACCGGAACCGTCGTCCACCCGCCGGAGCACCGTGCTTTCCGAGTCGTCTCCGAAGGGGATGTCGTCGAAATCGTCGTAGTCCTCCGTGTCACCCACCGGCAAGGGTTTCGCGTCACACAACCAACGCCGCAATGCCCCCAACGGAATTTCCACACATTCCTCGGCGCGGACCGGCAGGGAGTCGATCGCACCGCCGACCTCATCAGCGGGCAATGTCTCGTTCCATGCATTCCGCAGCCCATCGCGCCAGGCCACCGTCACCGGTGCCACCGATGTGTCGATGCCGTGCAGGTACGGATCCAACGGGGGATCGACGCTTGGAGCCGGGCTGGTGCGCGCCCACGCGTCGAGCTGGGCCGGTAGCAGGAGTGGAAGCAGTGGGGCCTCCGCGGTCAGCTCGGCGGGGACGTCCATGTGACGCAGTGCCAGCGGTGAGACGTCCATGGTTCCGGGTGCCTTCAACCTGGACCGCAGGAAGTCGGCCGTGTGCACTTTGACGTTTCCGTAAACCGGCGGTTTCGGGTCGTTGTCCTCCACCACGACCACGTCCGCCGCGGGCAGGACACCTCGCCGGTTGACGCGTCCGATGCGTTGGACCAGCGCATCCCAGGGTGCGGTCTCGGTGATCAGGGCGGTGGCGTCGAGATCGATCCCGACCTCAACGGTCTGGGTGGCGACCAGCACCGCCGACCCCGGTTTCTCCTCGCGATCCGCACCGAAGAGCTCAGTCACCTTGGAGGTTATCGCCTCGCGATCCACCGGGCGGGAGCGGCCCATCAGCAGCAACACCTCGGTGCCGGAGGGCAGGCCCTTCGACCTCAGTAGCCTGTTGTGAACCTCCCGGGCTCTGTCGACGGTGTTGCACACCACGAGAACACGGGAGTCGGTTCCCGTGACGGCCTCGGCTGCATGGGCCGCGATGTCCCGCACGACCTGCTGTTTCGTGGTGTCGACGAAGGTCAGTGTTTTTGCGGCGGCCAGGCGTGCCCGGGCCGTGGGATCGTCCAGGTGCGCATCTTCATCGAACGACGTGGTCCACCCCTCGGGACGCCCGGTGCTGGTGGCGCTGAGGTGCACTACCGAAGTTTGGGACAGACCCAGGACCTGGCTGGAATCCAGGGAGCTGGTTGCTTCAAGAGAGGCGGTGAGGGCCTGCGCCAGGTGCGCCTCGTCGATCATGATCACGGAATCGGTGCCCACCAGGGCGGCATCGATCGGATGTCGCCGGGCGCTGACGCCGTAGCCTCGGAAGAACAGGCGGCTTCCCACCTGGTCCACGGTGCCGGTGACGATCGCTGGCAGGTCGGGAAGCGGCAGCCACGCGGCGTCCCAGGTCGCTCCACCACGCATCTTGACCACGGGAAGCACCGGGCCATCGGATGAACCGGATAGTCCACGGAGCCTGCGTGCGACCTCCTCCGACACACTGCCCGGGGAGGCCGTCTCCAGGGCCTCGGCGATACGTTTTCCGTGCAGCTCGGCCTGATCGACGACGATTCGCCGGTCCACCACGAGGAAGATGCGTCGTCGCCCCAGCCCGCTCGCGGCCTCGCCTCCGGCACACATGGCCAACACGAATACGGCGACGTCGAGCATCGACGTCTTGCCCAGACCGGTGGGCACGTCCACGAGAGACGGCCAGGTGCCCGTCCGGAGCATGTCGGCAACCACGTCCGACTGCCAGGGGAACGGGCGATGGCCGTGGAGCTCCTCCATGAAGAGGTCGAAATCGCCGGTGATCATCCGTCGGCTCCTTCACGTTCGGGGGCGAACAGACCAACCCCGAAGTACCGTCCCGCGCCGGCCAGCACGGGTCCTGTGACGGGATGCTCGAATGTCATCCGGACGTGCCGGTACAGGCGGCCGCGAGCCCGGAGGGGAAGTTCCTTCGGGGTGAGGTGCGCGGCCCCGGGGGTGAGCGGCTGGGTGCTCAGCTCAACAGTGACCGGAGCGGGGAGCCCTGCCTGTTGGATGGAACGAACCACTGCCGGGGCGAGATCTCCCTTCTTCGGGTATCTGTCCAGCACGAGAGGGGTCACGGACACCCATCTCCTGGCGGGCCGTATCCATCGCTCGGCGGTTGCACCAACGGGCAGCGGCTCATCGGGGGAATAACGCAACCCGAAGACCCGTCTGAAACCGGGCACCTGCAGGTCGACGATCCGGTCCGGATCGGTGCCCAGGATGCCTCGTAGGATCCTGCGGCGCTCCGCCCGATCCAGCCCCGGGATCGCGACTGCTAGGGCAAGCAGATGTCCGTCCGCGTGCTTGAAACCGGCGAATGGAAGACCGAGATAGGCGACGTGGGGATGCCCGTCGAACCCGTGGCCGTGCAGCGCAGGAGGCAGCGGATTCTCCGTCTGCGACATCACTTTCGTCCGGAGCGCCGCGGTGAAGAGCCCGACCAGGTTGCCCGGGGGACGGTGGTCCATGAACCGGAGGACGATCAGGTCCGGATACGCCGATTCCGCAGCTGCGGGAACCGCGGCATCGTTCTCGTCGCGTTTCAGTCTGTAGGGGTGGCGCGCATGGCTGCTGCTGGCCTGCCAGGAGGGCTGGTCCAGTTCGTGAAGGGAGTTCAACTCGTCCAGATAACCGGGAAACGGAACCCTGATGTCGTATTCCGCCTGGTCGTGGTCGGTGGGTTCAAAGATGGACAACCCCGGCAGTGGCCCGAACTCCGCCACCTTACGGAAGGCCAGCATGACCGGCGACGTTGAACGCCCGAGATAGGGTACGCGCCGCGCCATAAGATCGAGTCCGGTAAGCGTGTCATCCGACAGATCCCGGTCGTCGGGCCAGATGAACTGGATCCTGGGGTCGGAGGGAAAACTCCTGACGCGCTCCATCAGGCCACTGGTCCGGGCGGGATGGTTCTGGTTGCCGCCCTTGTGTTCCCGGGCGTTCGTGACGACATAGGCCCGGATACTGCTGTGTGGTGCCAGCGCCGCGGCGTGGATCAACGGAGGCGGTAGCTGTTCGAGCTCACGGAGCAGTGGGAGTTCATCGGTTTCTGCCACCGAACGCAACGCCGAGAAAACCCGGGCGGGATGTGGGGGCCATTCGGGGGCGCGGGGGTTGTCGCCGTCGCCGGCCTCGTAGCGTTCGCCCATCAGGCAGATGTCGAGGCGGATGGGCATGTCACTCCCCTGAGGGTTCGGCCTTGGTCGCGGTGAAGTCGATTGCGGCGGCGAGGGCTTTGGAGGGGGTCAACTCGATCGTCTCGAGATGCATTGGAACCCCTGCCGCCATGGCGGCCTCCAAAGTTTCGTCGTACAGGGCGACGGCTTCACCGATGGACAGGGAGAACGGCTCCACCACGCCGCCGCGACCGATCCACTCGAGGGTTTCTGTTTCCACCACCAGGTCGCAGCCGCTGCGCAACCAGATCCCGGCGCCACCGAAAGCCAGTCGATCACCGAGAAGCGCGAGGGCAACCAGAAGAGTACTGGCGGCGAACTGCGTGTTCACCCCGAGGGAGCCGAAACGGATCCGTCGCACCGCCGTCAAGCTGAGGGTGGAGAAACGCGTGGCCTCCGTGACGGTCACTCCACCATGGGCGGGATTCGGAGCAATATTGCCGTGACCGATCTCACTCAACCTCGCCTTGGCGTTCTTGGCTGCGGCGGGGGAGTACGTCCACTCGTCGCCGTCGCCGTTTCGCGCACCGGTGAGGTTGAGCGGATCCATGCGACCCGCTTTGCGAGTGCCCACGACGGGATCCCAGCCAACGACCTCGCTGCTGTAGAACCGGGGAAACTTGGCCTGCCGCCCCTTGCGGTGACTGTTCCAGCCGCCGTAGACCAAGGTGGCGGGGTCATACTGGAGCAGCGCGGTTGCATCCTCCAAGGAGGTGGCCTGCAAGGCCTTTCCCACAGGGGTCCTGTCGAACTTCTCGCCGTCGAGCAGCGAGTCGCGCCAGTAGGCGTCAAAGGCCCGGTGTGGCGCATCCAGGCCGGTGATGACGGCCTTCGCCGCGCCGTCGTGGGTTAGTCTCAACAACGGCAGTCGAATCTTTCCCGCCTGCCGGGCCGTCTTGAGCGCCTCCTCGCACCGGTTCGCCTGGGAGGGAACCTGATCGAGGACGACGGCCCTACGTGAGGAACCGTCGCAGGTGCGTTCCTCCATGAGGTAGGGGGAGTCGTCCGATCTCGAGGTGGGAAACGTTGGCGGGAAAAGCCTGCTTCCCGGGCCACCGCCGGGCTGGTACGTGGCGTTTATCCTTGCCAAGGCGAATTCGGGGTCGCGGATCTTGTCTTGGAGTGAACCGAGAGACAGCGTTGTCATAATCTTCCTTCGTGAAGTCCGGTGGCACAACCATAGCGGGGGAAGAGGACACGGAAGTCGCCAAGCGGAAGAAAAACCGCTGAATTAAAGGAACGCATCAAGACCTAACTGGTTGTAAGGAAGGCTCCCGGTCCATCTTGTTGGCGCGTCCGGGGCCGCCGATGAAGGCAGCTCAGTTCAGGTGCTCCTCGAGGGCGGTGCTCAGCCGGGTCATCGACTCGATCAGTTCACGACGTTGTCGCGGAGTCCAATCGGACAGGACGCCGGAAAAGAAAGCGGAGGCCTCCCTACGGATCTCGCTGCATGCTGCTTCCCCGTCCTCGGTCAGGGTCACGATGCTGGCCCGCCGGTCGGTGGGATCGGTGTGGCGACGGGCCAGCCCGGCGCGTTCGAGGCGTTTGACCTGCGCGGTCATCGTCGAGCGGTCGACGGCCTGCCACTCGGCCAGCGCGGACATCCGCGCCGGTCCCGTCGCCGCCAGGTGCGACAACAGCCAGGCGTCGGTCTGCGCCAGGTTGCGGATGCCCGGATGTATGGCGTTTCGCAACCGCATCCGGCTGGCCAGTCGACTGAGCCCGGAGAAGAGCCGGTGAAGATCCGCGACGGTCTCGTCGGCGTCGGTGCTCATGGCCTGCCTCCTCAGGTTGTCCTCGCAAAAATAGTTGGTACCATCAAAGTAAATCATCGATCCGTTCAGGAATCCAGCGAGGAATCATGACCACCTCACCCGCCCTCCAAACCGCCGACGAGGCGCTGAGCGCCGCCGGGGTTGATCCCGGGACCGGGTTGTCCTCGGTGGAGGCCGCCTCGCGTCTGGTGAGCCATGGCCCCAACGAGTTGCGCTCCCAGCCGCGGGAGGCCGCCTGGCGGCGTTTCCTGAAGCAGTTCGCCGATCCGCTGGTCTACCTGCTGTTCGGGGCCATGGTCATCTCGCTGGCGGCGTGGTTCCTCGAGGGGGCCAGTGGCCTGCCGATCGACGTGGTCGTCATCCTGCTGATCGTGCTGGCCAACGCCGTCATCGGTTTCGTGCAGGAGAACAGGGCCGCCGATGCCGTCGCCGCCCTGGCGGACATGACGGCCGCCAGGGCGACGGTGCTGCGCGACGGCAAACTGGCGACGGTACCCGCCGCCGACCTGGTTCCCGGCGACGTCCTGGTGCTGGGGGAGGGCGACGCGGTGGCCGCCGACGCGCGCCTGATCAACGCTTCCTCGCTGCAGGTGCAGGAGGCCTCACTCACCGGCGAGTCGGAGGCGGTCACCAAGACCGTCACCCCGCTTGCGGAACTCGGTTCCCTGGGGGATCGGCACAACATGGTGTTCAAGGGCACCGCCGTAGCCCGGGGCGTGGGGCGGGCCGTCGTCACCGGAACCGGCATGGACACCGAGATGGGGCGCATCGCGACGCTGCTGGACGAGACCGCCGACGAACCCTCCCCGTTGCAACGCGAGATCGCCCAGATATCCAGGACCCTGGGTGTGCTCGTCATCGGCATCGCCGTCGTGGTCATGATCGTGGTGGCCGCCGTCAACGGGGTCTCCTCCTTCCACGAGGCCGTCGACATTCTGCTGCTCGGGGTCTCCTTGGCGGTGGCGGCAGTGCCGGAGGGTCTGCCCGCGATCCTGTCGCTGGTGCTCGCCATCGGCGTGCAGGCCATGGCGCGCCGCAACGCGGTCATGAAGGATCTCCACTCGGTGGAGACCCTCGGCTCGGTCTCCGTGATCGCCTCCGACAAGACCGGCACCCTCACCAAGAACGAGATGACGATCCGCGAGATCGTCACCCCCTCCGGGCGGGTCGAGCTGACCGGCACCGGATACGAACCCGTCGGGGCGGCTGTCATCACTGGCGACGAGGCCAGGACCCGGGCCGAGGTAGAACGCACCCTCGCGGCGGGAGCCCTGGCCAACAATGCCCAACTCGCGAAGGTCAACGGCACATGGGAGGTCCAGGGCGACCCCACCGAGGCAGCGTTCCTAGTGGCCCAGCACAAACTCGACGGCGTGTCCGAGCGGATCGGGGCGTGGGAACGCATCGGCGAGGTGCCGTTCACCTCCGAACGCAAGATAATGTCCGTGCTCGGGCGCCGAACCACCGACGAGCACGTGCGGCTGTTCGCCAAGGGCGCCCCCGACGTGCTGCTGGAGCGCTGCACGGCCGAACTGGTCGGCGACGACGTCGTGCCGCTCAGCGACGAACGCCGCGGCCGGATCGAGGCGGACATCGAACGCCTGAGCGCCGAGGGATACCGCACGCTCGGTGTCGCCCGGCGTCGCGCCCTCGAACAGGATCCCGCCACCTTCACCGAGGACGCCGAACACGACCTGGTCCACCTCGGCGTTGTCGCCATCATCGATCCGCCGCGACCGGAGGCCGTCGAGGCCATCGCGGAGGCGCACCGCGCGGGCATCCGCACCGTCATGATCACCGGCGACCACCCCGTCACGGCCGCGCGCATCGCCGCCGACCTCGGCATCACGGAAGAGGCCTCCCGGGCGCTGACCGGCCGCGAGATCGAATCCATGGACGAGGAGGAACTGGGCCGGGCGGTCCGGGACGTCGACGTCTACGCCCGTGTCTCCCCGGAACACAAGCTACGGATCGTCGACGCGCTGCAGGCCGGCGGGCAGGTTGTCTCCATGACCGGCGACGGCGTCAACGACGCCCCCGCCCTGAAATCCGCCGACATCGGGATCGCGATGGGCATCACCGGCACCGAGGTGACCAAGGAGGCCGGGGAGATGATTCTCGGCGACGACAACTACTCCACCATCGTCGCCGCCGTCCGGCAGGGCCGCGGAATCTTCGACAACATCAAGAAGTTCATGCGCTACCTGCTCAGCTCCAACATGGGTGAGGTGGCGACGGTGTTCCTGGCGGTCCTGCTCGGCGGGCTCATCGGCCTGGCCGACCCCGCCAACCCAGCCGCCGCCGTCGTTCCGCTGCTGGCGACGCAGATCCTGTGGATCAACCTCGTCACCGACTCCGGACCCGCGCTCGCGATGGGCGTCGACCCGGAAACCGACGACGTCATGGGCCGCGGCCCCCGCAAGTTGACCGACCGGATCATCGATACCCACATGTGGCAGCGGATCATCGGAGTCGGCATGGTGATGGGGTTGCTGACCCTGCTGATCTACGACCTCACCCTGCCCGGTGGTCTCGTCGGGGGCCTGGAGGATCTCGCCACCCCCGACTCGCAGTTCGCGGTCGCCCGCACCACCGTGTTCACCGCCTTGGTTTTCATGCAGCTGTTCAACGCGCTGAACTCCCGCTCCGATACCGGAAGTGCCTTCACCCACATGCTCAGCAACGCCTGGCTTTGGGGGTCGGTCGCGCTGGTCACGGTGCTCCAGGTGCTGGTGGTCGAGGTGCCGTTCCTGCAGTCCGCGTTCGGCACGGCACCGCTGGACTGGATCCACTGGGCCGTCGCCGTCGGCGCCGGTGCGGCGGTGCTGCTCTACGAGGAGGTCGTGAAGCTGCTCCGACGCACCTTCGGCGCGCCCTGACGAGCGGAAGAGGAGCCTATCGACGGGACTTCAGGTCGACAAACAACTCGTACAGGCCCTTGGTGATCCTCGTTCCGGCGTTGTATTCCTGAGGGCATTCGCGCCCGGGCTGCTGCTGCCCCCGTACCGTGCCGTATGCGTGAATGCCGATCGCGAAGGCGCCATCGGACATGTACAGGGGAGAGCCGCTCTGGGCGGGGAAGGTGTCCATCAAATAGCAGAGCTGGTTTCCCCGGCTCTCCGTCACCGTTCCGCCCATGCCCCAGAGTTCTCCCGGGGCCTTGTCATAGGGGTAGCCGCGCAGTTCGACCCCGATGTCCTTGTAATCCTCGGAACGCCACGTCAGGCCGAACCAGCCGGTCCGGTCGCCGAGCGGTTTGTCGAGCTTGACCAGTCCCCAGTCCAGCCGAGGGTCGTTGTTCTTGACCCAGGCGACGTCGGTCCACTTCTGGGTCGCCGTCGCGGTTTCGAACGGGCGCTCGGGGCCGTTCGCGCCCGGGCTGAACTCCAGCCCCGAGGTCCATTCCTGACGCTCGTAGCTGTACACGCAGTGTCCGGCGGTGACCAGTGTGTCGGCCGAGATCATCCAGCCCGTGCAGTAGGGCTTGCCGCCCTTGCTGATGTAGACGATTGCGGAGTTCGGGTAGGCGGTGGTGTCGGTCAGCCGCACCCGCTCGTCCTCGCCGATGATGCTGCTGGGAGCCGATTCGATCGAATCCGGTTTGTACCCGGGAACGGAATCCCCGGAACTCGCCGGGGCGTCGTCCGGCTGCCACGTCAGGGACTGTCCGGAGGAATCGATTCCTACCGGGGAGACCTCCGCCGGGTTCGGCGCCGGGTCGTCGTCCGCCGCCGCCTGGAGGGCCGGGGACGACGTGGCCAGCAGAGCCGCGGCCAATAGTGCCGCTCCGGCCGCCGAAGTGATTGAATTTCGGATTTTCTTCACGTTTCTTCAACCTCCATTGGCATGTGCCCAGTGGTTTCGCGTTTTGACGCTAAACGCCGACGTATGTTGGAGTCAAGAAGTCCTTTCGGACGGCATCCGGTGCTCCGCAAGGCCGCTGTGGGAGGCGGTGAACAGGCAGCCAGCAGAGACCGGCACGCGCCTTCCGGCATGGAGAACGCTTACCGCGGGGCTTGTTCGTGGGTTGTGTCTCGGCAGGCGAATCCCTTGCGCGGCGTGTGGTTCGGGATGATCATTGACGGGTCTTCGCGAGCCGGGGGCAACATCCACCCCACTTCTCTTGTGCGCGAATCGCGGGGGAGAGTCGATCGGGTCAGATGCGGATATCCGTCAGGGGCGGCATGGATCTTACGAGCCGTGTCGTTCGGAGGGCCTCTACAGATTCTCCTCCCAGATTTCGGCGGACCTAGCGATCGCCTGTGTCGTGGAGAGAACTCGTGAAAGCGTCGAAGCGGCAGGGCGCATTGTCCTGGACATGGCGCTGAGCATCTGGACCTGCTGATTCATGCCGCCGAAATCCATGTTGTTCATGCTCCGGGAGAGTCCCGAGAACATTTCCTTGAGCTCTTTTCTGTGTTCCGCCAGGCCTGACCCGCCCACCAGCCTCAGCAGGCGGGTCAGGGTGTCATCCAGCGCGGCCCATGCCGTGACCAAGGCATCAGTTGCTTTGTCGAGATCGATCCGGGTGGGGTTGATCTTGTTTGCCGCGAGAACCAGTGCGGCACTGCTCGGGATGCTTCCGCTCGGCAATTTGGAGAGCTCACGATTGAAGGCCTCCCCAAAAGCGGCAAAAACTTTATTGAAGTCCTCCGAGCGCTGCGAGAAAGCGGGTGCGTCGCTTTCCAAGAGAGTTTCCAACAGCTCGATGATGCCCTCGTCCTCCGGCGAGTCAGATGGGTTTTCCGAGGGAGATGCTGAAAGGGTGGGTGTCTCCTGTGCCTCGAGGGCCTCGATGCGACGTGCCAGCTCCTTCCCCAAGCTGCGGGCAGCATTTCGAAAATCGCGAGTCTCTGGTTCCAAGTTCTCCAGGGGGTGATCGAGCGAGAGCCACTGGTGTTCGTCAATGGTTTCTCGGATGCTGCGACAGATAGGATCGTCCCTCACGTCTGGTGCTTCCCAGCGGGGATTTTTCACCAAGAGGGTCAGGAGGCCCTGATAACCTGCTTTGGCCGTCTTGGTGCGGAATTGAAGGAACTCGTCCCGGCAGGCTTGAGAACGAATATAGCTAGGGGTCACCATGGCCATGAGGAATGTGGTTCTGCCGACTTCCTTCTGAAGCTTTTCCCGCCAGTTCTCCCCCCAAGCCAGCGAGATGTTATCGGTGATGAGTTCGACTGGGGTGCCGAGCTCGCTTCTGCAGGCCTGTATCACCTTCTTGGTGAAGGCGATGAGAAGTCCGTCAAAGTAATCGTCGTCGTCATGCACGTAGCTGAGGAAGACCGAAGGGTTGCTCATCGAGGCTGGATGCTCGTCGGTCGTGGTGACGTTTTTCTCCGGGGGCAAGGCGATGACCTTTCTGGCCGGGGTTGGGGAAGAGGGGGAAGCGAGTGCGGCCCCCCATGCGGAAGGTTGAATGAAAGCCGCTATGGGTAGCGCCCAGATTTTATCAGCAATCTGCTCAAACCGCTTCCCCGTGTGGACTATGAAACCCCGGTGCAATCCTCCGTGCTCCTGCAGGGCTTTCAGCCCCTTCAAGTCGGAAGGAGAAACGGATGTGGCGAGCTTGACCTCGATGCCGACTCGTCTTCCGGCGCCATCGACGAGTACGACATCGACCTCCCGCTGGGTCTTGTTGTCCCGTCAATAGAAGATCCGGGTTTTCAGGTGTGCCCACCCGCGCGCCGCGGTCAGTTGCTGAACGACCCATGATTCCAAGACTTGCCCGAGGGCCTCGGGAGAGGAGGCTATGTCATGCCCTGCTCTGGAAATCGCTTCGCAGGTTGCCGAGGAATCTGATGAGTGAACTTTCGGCATCGTTTTTGAAGTTCGTGTCAATCCAGTCCTCAGATTGGGCAGAAAGGTGAGGAGGAAACGACGATCCAGGATGCCCAGGTATCGAGAAACGGTTCGTTGGTCGATCCCCAGTTCTGCCGCGAGCCCGGTCTTGTTCAACTGCCCTCCGGGAATGCGCAGGATCGAGTCGAGGACGGTTCCGGCAATTCCGGCATCGAGTTTCTCCTCGGGCAGAACCTGGTCACCGAGAAGCGCCAGCATGTCCGAATGGATGCGGGCCTCCAGGGCGCTCGTGGTCAGCGGAACCGTGCTCAGGCAGTAGCTGGGAACGCCTCCTGTCCTCAAGAGGCGTACGAGCTCTTGAGTTGAGACGGGTCCCGGTGTGTCCAAGTCCAACTGGGCGTCGAAAAGAAGATCGACGAGACAAGGCGCATCCGTTTCCGCCGGATGCGAGGCCTCGAGAGCGCTGAAAGGGTGAAGCCGCGTTCTTGTCGCGCGGCCGACCAAGGGGTCGGAGCCCTCCAGCTGCCCGCGGCCCACGGAGGCCGAACCCGTGAGCAACACGTGATGTCCCGGTGGGCGGGAGTCCACGAGCTCCTTGACCGCCAGGCTCAGGTCGGGACCAGCTGCGCCTCATCGATGATTGCCGGAAAATCCAAGGATGCGAGCCAGCGCGTTGGATCAGCCGCGGCGTTTGCGCGCTCCGTGGGATCGGCCAAGGTCTGGTAGGAAACGTAGATGCCGGTGTCCACGAGGTGGCGCGCCGAGGTCGACTTGTCGATCGCTCGGCGGCCTTCCAGGATCGCGACTTGGTGTGACGCGTGGTCTGTGAAGGTTTGCTCGGTGGCCTGCGGACGGTAGAAACTTCCGGACATGGAAATTCCTACATCGGATGTAGGAATTTTCCTGCATCCGATGTAGGAAAATTCCCGTTTGGGACGCGCTGGTAGCCCGTAGCTGCTTCGTTTCCCCTTGTTTGGCCCGCCCGGTGCTGGTTGGTGGGGTTCGGATCTGGGGCGCCGAACGGTACCCCGGATCCGCGGCATGTATCAGCAACGGCGACCCGTCAGGGCCAGTACGCGGGTCTGGCGGTCCGCATCGTCGGGAACCTCAACAGGTCGTTTGCAGATCCCGTCCTGATAGAAGATGTCTCCCCACGAGGGAATACAGGTTTCCAGGAAGGCGAGCTCCGTATCGCTCAGTTCCAGATCGTTTCCGGCCGCCCGTTGGATGTCCCAGGCGTGGATGATCAGGTCGAAGCGATAGAAACTCAGCAGCGTGTCGGCCAGGGTGGTCGGTCCGAAGAAGGAGTCGTAGGTGGCCAGGAGCGTTTCCTCGTCGGTCACCGCCGACCTCACGGCGGCCGCGTGCGCGGCCCAGGCCTCATGCGGTGCCCCCTCCGGGCGGGGACCCAGCTCCAGACCTCGGTTGCCGAAGACGTCGCGCTGGGTGTCGATGACGTGGTCGAGGACTTCCTTCGCACTCCACCCCTCGCAGGGACTCGGATTCTCCCAGCGGTCGGTCTCAAGGTTCGCGATTCGCCGGGTGAAGGTGTCGACGTGGCCAAGGAATTGCGTGATTCGGGTATCCATGGACGCTAGTGTGATCGGCGGAAAGGGAGGAAGTATTGAACGAATACGACACATCCTTCCGGGAGCGGGCCCATCTCGCCGACGACCGCGGCTTCAGTCCGCCGGTGTACCGCTTCGCACCCCGGGCGGGCCTGGCGGACGTGGTGCGGCGTTTCTGGGTGCCGGTGTGGGATCTCGCGCCCGGCCGGGAGTCGATCCAGCGGGTCCTGCAATACCCGGTCTGTCTCATCGTCATCGACGCCGACCACGCCAGTCTGGTTGGCCCCACCAGCGGACTCGCCACCAAGAGGCTCACCGGCCGTGGCTGGACCGTCGGTGTGCTTCTGCAACCCGCCGTCGGGCGGCAGCTGATCGGGGCGGACGTCTCGACCCTGGTTGACGGGCAGATCGCGCTCGAGGATTCCACCCTGGTGGAGGTTCCTCGACTGGTCGCCGACATCCGGGCCAGCATGACTCACCCCGACGATCCGGCCGCCAGGGAATCCGCCATCGCGGTGATGGAGACCGCGCTGCGGAGGCTGGCCCCGGTGGATCCTGAGGGTCTCGCGGTGAACACCATCGTCCGCACCGTTGAAAACGACCCCACCATCCGGCGGGTTTCCCAGATCTGCGAACGCTTCGGCATGAACGAACGCGCACTGCAACGCTTGGCGGCGAAACGAATCGGGCTGACACCGAAATGGCTGATCCGCCGCAGACGGCTCCATGAGGCGTCCTGGCAGCTGTCCGGGGAGGTCTCCCTGGCGGAGCTGGCGGCGTCCCTCGGATACTCCGACCAAGCCCATTTCCAACGCGATTTCCAGTCGGCAACCGGCATCACGCCGACCACCTACGCCAAGCAGCGCGGATCGGTCTCAGAGAAGACGAGAGGAGAAGCTGAGAATCCTCCTCAGTCGGGCAGTGAGCGGGTGCCGTAGATCTTCTCCCAGTCGTCTATGAAGGTGTCGACGGCGGCCTCGATTCCCGGCGCCGACAGGGCGACGCGCAGCAGTTTCGGCGACAGCGTCACCG
>ERZ772948.812-NODE-812-length-19824-cov-4.668471_pt1 | contig 19824 bp, 19 predicted proteins | sample MGYA00511945_ERZ772948 | MGnify/ENA primary metagenome ERZ772948 (study PRJEB29015, sample SAMEA2737927) | human oral metagenome | biome: human oral; feature: human-associated habitat; material: dental | place: China | collected 2141 ... | reverse complement strand
CTGCTGGTCATGGTCGAAGCGTCCCGAACTGTACTCAGGAAAGCACCACACGACGGGGGTGAACCTGCATGTGGCCTGTACCCTGGCCGGACACCTCGCCTGGATCTCCCCAGCCCTGCCGGGTAGTGTGCATGATGCGAGGGCCATCAAGGAATCCGGCTTCCTCGCAGCCCTCGACAGTCAAAGTCATATTGGAGACAAGGGCTACATCGGATTGGGAATGATCACCCCCGTGAAGAAACCCGCCCATGGTGAACTCACCAACACCGACAGGAGAAACAACACGACCATCAACCGTGTCCGCTACCTCATCGAACGTGTCATCGCGAACCTCAAAACATGGCGTGTCCTGCACACCGATTACCGCCGCCCCTACAACACCTTCGAAACCACAATACAAGCCGTCACGGGACTCATCTTCGCTTACACCCCATGAATAAGCCTCATTTACTACATCAACTCAGGAGAACCGTGAGCCAACTACCCATCCGCCGCATCCCTCAGCACCACCACGGTCCAACGCGTGGTCGCTGACTGCGCAGCTGGCATGTCGCAGACCATAGCTACCAGCAAATATGGCGTGACGTAGAGCTCAAGTGTGAAGGTATGCCAGCGCGGACCGCAGGGCTCGACTGCAAGCCGCAACCGGTCAAATCTCCGGATGATCCGCCTCTTCCTGCTGCACAACTCCCGTAGTGAACCATTGCACCAAGGTTGCCGCAAGCATTACGGCTGCCCGCGCTTCCTCTATCGAAGCGTCGGTGTAATCTGGTTTGCCGTGCCTACTCCCGTGCCCTCGCCACAGTGTGCGCAGCATCGTCGCCAAACTCTTGGCGCCAGGAGCCTTGGGGCTATCCCGAAGAACCAGCCTCCATTTGGGACTATCAGCCTCCAAGATGGAGAAGAGGCTGGACAGGGTAGGCTCCGTTCCGTTCTTCGGCTCCACCTTGATGCACGACAGGGCAGCAATCTCAACAGCCACCACAGCATTGCTGTAGGCTTCTGAGGGGCGGGGATTGGCACCGTAAGCATCCACCCAAGCCTTCTGTAGCTGGCGAGACGCCTTCCCAGAGGCAGTCAGAACCTCCCCCACCAAATCACGAATACTCTGCGAGACCCGCTCCATTACCCGGTACCCGTCCTCGTGATATTGCACCGACCAAACAGATCCTCCCTCGCTGAGAACTTGCTCGACAGGATGAACCCCGCCCCTTACATAACTCTCTTTGCGATAAACTAGATAATCCAAGAAGTTTACATAGAGATCATCATCTATTCCGCGTAGCCAAACTAGCACATCGCGATCCCACACTAGCGAATTATCACTCGTAAACCCGAAATCCTTGCGCATCGCGTTCTGAAAGTCTAGAAGCACAGTATAGTTGCCACCCATGGCTTGCCCGATCCATCCGAACGTTGCTTCGCGCAAATATCCTGGGAATCCTTCCACCAACACATCTTCTCGTCCTGTCGGCACTAGTGGCCGCCACTCTGACTTGTTCATGGCCACATGATACCGCAGTCACACTATCGGCTAAAAGTTGATTGGCTCTACCAATTTACCTACGCCGATCTCCAACGCCCCAGCTAGCGCGAATAGGATGCGGCATCCTGGAGTCCATCGGCGTGCCGAGTCGGGATCACCCTTCTCGAACTTCTGGCAGACGACCGTCGAGATACCGGGGCATGGACGGCTACCCTTAGCTAAGCGCTCCCGCTGCAGTTTGACCTCGATAGCGTGGGCGTACTCCCGCCACTCTATGTCGATTCGGTCAGGTCCATCCATGCACCTCAGTATTCCCGCTGTTCGACCAAATAGTCTTATACATAGGGGTGCTTTGACTTTTTCCGCGCAACACTTTGTTCGAAGGGATGTAAGGGAGACTTGCCCAACCTGAGATAATCAAAGCGTCCTACCACAAAGAATCTCAGATGAAAGACAAGCCGCTACCGCGAATACTGCCATACGCCTTGACTGTGACCAGACCCGACGAACTTGTGTGAACTGATCCACACCGCCTGCTCCGGGAACCTCCCCGCAGCAGGATCCCGCACCTTGAGATTGTTTCGCTGTATCCAAGTCACTTTGTTGATGCTCAGGCACATTCTCACCTAGGAAATGCTAGCCGACATCCACACGGTCTCCCAAGCCACCATCTCGAGAGTGGTAACGGTCGACACCTCTTTGATCGCCAAAGTTCTCCAAGCGTGGGTACCTGAGGTGGGGGACCTCGATCCGGACCGACAGTACATCATCGACGGCACCCTTGGCGCCCTGCTAGTCGTGACACGCACCCTTGGGCTGTGGCTGGGGCAAGCACCACGCGACGGGGGTGAACCTGCAGATGGCCTGCACCCTCACCGGGATCCCCCGAATCATCAGTGGGTAGTGCTCATGATGCGAAGGCCTTCACGGAACCCGGATTCCTCACAGCACTTGATGCCACGATGCACATTGAAGGTAAGAGCTATATCGGATTGGGATTGATAGCCCCCGTCAAGAAACCCGCCCACGGCGAACTCGCCGACATCGTTAGAAGAAACAACACGACCACCAACAGCGTCCGCTATCTCATTGTGTAAATCACTTTGAATCCCAAGACCTGGCTTGTTTGCGCACACCAATTACCGCCATCCTTACGACGCCTTTGAAACCACGGCACAAGCCGCCACAGGACTCATCTTTGCCTACACCGTATGAATATAATCGCGACTCTCCAACAGCTCCTCAAGTCCCGCTCACTGGCCCCTGAATTACCCAAGCTATTGCGACTTAAGTCAGTCCGTTCAGTTTATCGGGAAATCATTGCCGAGAATAATTCCCCAGAGCCGCTTGGCATCGATATGGTCGCCACGTGCTTCGGCCGCGATCGCCTTGGATGCGCGATCTGCAGCTGACACCAAACCCTGTCGGAGCTGCTCTCGGGTGATCCACGTGAGATAGCCGCTGAGGTCACCACTCTGCCCACCGGGATCATCCACGTTCAATTGGTTCGGGGCCCATTCGAAAAACTTCCGAAGGGCGCCGCGATAGTTGCTATCGAGAGACGCAAAAACTGTTCCCGCGACCGTCTCCAGATGGAATGAGCGCATGTGTTTCGAGTGCGCGCGGTTCCACGCCTTGATAAGCCTGACGACCGGTGCGAGGTGGTAGTTCAGCTCTTGGTTGCGCATCGAGAACCACTGGTTCGCGACGGCCGGCGCGGTGTTGATCCATCCGCCCGTACCGTTCGGTAGCTTGTAGACATCGTCGCCCGTGTCAAAGACCGGCGCCACATCAACATACCCGCCTGACTTGTAGAAGACGCGGACCGCTTGGCCGCGGGTGCCGACCTGCTGAACCGATAGTCCGGTATACGCGCGGCGGATGCGGTAGATGAAACTCTTGGAGTCCCACCGATACTTGTTCCAAGCGTTCCTCTCGTTAGAAAAGACCGCAAGCACATCGATATCATCGAACGGGCGGATGATCGTACCTTTAGCCGCCGACCCCATAAGGATGCCATTTCGGTAAGGCATATCCGATGTGGTCGGAAATTTTTCTAACAATCGGTCATCGACAGCCTTCTTGCGAGCTTGGATGATCGAGGTCTTCTGGTAGTCTGTGGCGGTAAGCCCTTCGAGGAACTGCGCGAACGCTTGGGCCGTGGTGAGCTCCATTACTTGTCTTCTTCCTATCAAGTAGTTTCCTTGCAGATTGTCTCGGCAGCGTCTGACATCTCAGTCTCGGCGCAGTCACGAAACAACCGGTAGAGCCAGTCAGGCACTAGCGGGGTATCTCGGCGCAACGCGAAGAGTTGTCCTTGCCAGGCGAGGAGCTGCTGTGCGGTTATTGGGCTCTTGACATCAGCCCTGATCGCATCCTCGATCTCGTTGGCGAGTGCCTCGCGCTCACTCCCAGCCGCCCGAACCTGTAAGAACTCGTCCAACGCATCAACCAGCGGAGGCAAGACGGGGAGTGCGACGGCTAAGAGGAAGGTAGCGAGGTCGAACCGGGAGTAGATAGCAATCCCAAGCGTGATGAACACCCACGCACAAAGCGAAGAAAGCCACAGCAAAGCATACCGCTGAAGGAGTCTCCGCGAATAGGAAAGGTTCCCACGTTGCGCAATCGCTATAGCCACCCTACCTGAAACGTCCTTCCGAATCGGATACCAGTTCCGGAGCTCCTCTTCCGAAAACGCTTTCCGCCGCCGCGCACTTCTGTCGATGAGCGCGATATCTTCAGGAAGAAGTCGAGGCTCACGCACGGCGATGATCGGCATTCCGAAAACTTTCAAATCGAACTGTTCCTGGGCCGCAGCACCGAGCCTCGCCTTGCGCCGTTCAAAATACCGGAACAGCGCACGGTTGAGTGCATACCACACTGCCGCAAACGCCGATGCCCACTCCGCGAGCGGAGCCCAGAATGCTGCGATGAGCGGTGCTGTTACGGCGACTAGACCGACACCAAGTCCACGAAAGAAGGCCCATCTCTTCGCTTGAGAGTACAGCCGCCGTTGTACAAGTAGAAGTTTGAGGTTAGCTTCCGTATTCTGCGCTTTTGCAATCGCGGTCACCGTGGGAGGATTATAAGCAGCCTGGGCATTCATACGTTCACCTGTCGAAGAGCAACTCGAGCTGAGTGACCGACCTTATATAATCCGCGTTAGAATAGTATTCCTTAGCTTTGTTCGCTCGCCCCACCGCAGTGCCGAGTTTCGATATCGCGCCACGCTTCATTGTTTCAGAGGAGCACGCTGTGAACCGCGTCCCTAAGCCCGTTGGGTCGTTCATCGCTGCGAGGCCGTGTACCGCTAGGTCGTTCAGAACCATATAGACGTCCCAGACCGGGACGTACGCAGCCTGTTCGTCCATGTGCTTCGCCGCGCGCATCTCAAGGTAGCACGACGAGATGGGCACGTTCCGCTTGTACTTCCAAACCTTGAGCAGGCGCGCGAGCTGCTTAGCCGCACCGTTGTGTTTCTTGTTGACGTCATCAACATACTTATTGTGTGCTTCGGGGTACGTCTTCATCCAGTTGCCGCCGGGAGCTGCTATCCAGTAGCCGTGGTCGCCGGCGGTGTCATCGATGTAGCCTGGCACGATCTCGACGACGCCGTCAGCGAAGTTGCAGACGACCGCTGGTCGACGGACGACGATTGAAGTGACAGGATACCTCGCGGCGAGAGACGCCCGCACTCGTTCGAGCATCGAGCTGGACCGCTGCGGCTTTGGCCCTTTGAGGGAAACGAGGTAATCCGCGTCACTGTAGCGCCGAACACCTGTCCCATGCCGGAGCGACCCGATTTCGAACATCCAATAGATTCCGAGGTGTGCCTTGAGGCGGTCTTCAATCGAGATTCGGTGGGTCTTGGCGCCGTTGAACTCAGTCGACGAGGGAGTGAAATAGCTGCTCAGTTCGTTGAGCCAAGTGTTGGGGTTCGCACTCATATCGCGGGCGTCCCTCTGCGGGACCAGCAGCTAGCACACCCGGTAGCCCGGCAAACCTTCATCCCGCATATCCTTCCACCGTTTCAGCCATGCTGGCTTGCTCACTACAACAGTGTAGTTGAAATACGTGTGGCCGGTGGCATATACGACGCGATGGCGGCGCCCGCGCCTCATCTAATGAGTTCGTTAGTCGTCGGCTTCTCGATTTCTAGCTGATTCACAACCTACCCACCGAGTCGCATGCAACAGTGCTTGGCGCATGTCAGCGCGACAAAACAATCCTAACCAGAGTTTTCGCTTGGTCCAAACATTTATACCGGCAGGACTCAGTCAGGCTTCAGCGGTGGAGCTAAGGGGATTCGAACCCCTGACCTCTTCCATGCCATGGAAGCGCGCTACCAACTGCGCCATAGCCCCGAGAGCTGCTCCAGACTATCGGATGCTCTCCCCTGTTGGCAAAGCGGCCCTGGCCGCCTGTTTCAGAGCCGTTGCGATGGTCTCCATGGCGGCGTCGTCGTGGGCCACCGAGAGGAACCACGCCTCGAAGGCCGACGGCGGCAGCGCCACTCCCCCGTCCAGCATCGCGTGGAAGAACCGCCCGTAGGCCGCGGTGTCCTGGTCCTGGGCGTCTGCGTAGTCGATGACGGGCTTCTCCCGGAAGAACACGGAGAACAGGTTCCCGGCGGTCTGGATGACGTGGGGCACCCCGGCCCCGGTCAGTGCGTCGCCGACCAGTCGCTGCAGCTCGGCGGAGCGGGCATCGACCCTGTCATAGACCTCCGGTTTCGCCAGGTCGAGGGTGGCGATCCCGGCCGCGGTGGCGAGGGGATTCCCGGAGAGCGTGCCCGCCTGGTAGACGGGGCCGAGCGGAGCCAGCAGATCCATGACCTCCCTGCGACCTCCGACCGCCGCGAGGGGCATGCCACCGCCGACCACCTTCCCGAAGGTGATCAGGTCGGGCGCCCACTCCGGGGCCTCGACCCCCGCTTCGAAACCCCACCAGCCGGAGGCTCCGACGCGGAAACCGGTGAGTACCTCGTCGAGGATCATGAGTGCCCCGTGCTCGGCGGTCAGCCGGCGGATCTCGGCGTTGAATCCCTCGGCCGGGGTGACGACCCCCATGTTCGCGGGTGCGGCCTCCGTGATGACCGCCGCGATCTGCCCGCCGATCCGTTCGAACAGCGAACGCAGTTCGTCGAAGTCGTTGTAGGCAAGCACGATGGTGTCGGCCGCGGCAGCCACCGTCACCCCTGCGCTTCCCGGCAGCCCCTGGGTGGCCACACCCGATCCGGCGGCGGCCAGCAGCGCATCCGAGTGGCCGTGATAGCAGCCCGCGAACTTGACGATCTTGTCGCGGCCCGTGGCGCCGCGGGCGATCCGCACCGCGGTCATGGTGGCCTCCGTGCCGGTGGAGACCAGCCTCACGTGTTCCGCGACGGGAACCCGGGCACGGATCCGCTCGGCGAGCTCCACCTCCGCGCCCGTCGGTGCCCCGAAACTGAGGCCCTTGGCGGCCGCTTCCTGCACGGCCGCGACGACCTGGGGGTGGGCGTGCCCGAGCAGCGCCGGCCCCCAGGAACACACGAGATCGACGTAGCTGGTGCCGTCGACGTCGGTCACTCGGCAACCGGATGCCTGCTTGATGAAACGCGGCGTGCCACCCACGGACGCGAATGCCCGCACGGGCGAGTTGACCCCGCCCGGGATCGCCTCGCAGGCCCGTGTCATCCATTCCTGGTTCAGTCCAGCCATTCGGCAACCTCCAACGCCCAGTAGGTGAGCACCACATCGGCGCCCGAGCGAACGATACTCGTGATCGACTCCTGGATGGCGGCGCGCCGGTCGATCCAGCCGCGTTCTGCCGCCGCCTCGATCATGGCGTACTCCCCCGACACCTGGTAGGCCGCCACCGGAACCTTCGAGACGGCGGCCACATCGGCGAGCACGTCGAGGTAGTGGCTGGCGGGTTTTACCATCACCATGTCGGCGCCCTCCGACAGGTCCAGCAGCGTCTCCCTGAGGCCCTCGCGGCGGTTAGCGGGATCCTGCTGGTAGGTGCGGCGATCCCCCTGGAGGGATGAGCCGACCGCTTCCCGGAACGGCCCGTAGAACGCGGAGGCGTACTTCGCTGAGTAGGCCAGGATCCCGACGTCCTCGAAACCGGCCGCGTCCAGCCCGGCGCGGATCACCCGGATCTGGCCGTCCATCATCCCCGACGGCGCCACGACGTGCGTGCCGGCCCGGGCCTGCGCCACCGCCTGCTGCGCGTAGGCATCGCAGGTCTCGTCATTGATCACGCGGCCGTCCTCGGCGAGGAAACCGCAGTGCCCGTGGCTGGTGAACTCGTCCAGGCACACATCCGACATGATCACCAGATCATCGCCCACCGCTTCCCGGCAGGCGGTGATGGCACGCTGTTCGATGCCGTCGGGCGCCCAGGCCTGCGTGCCCCGAGGATCCTTGTCCGCATCATCGGGCACCCCGAACACCATGATCCCCCCCAGTCCCGCCTCTACCGCCGATCGTGCGATGTCACCGATCTGTTCGACGGTGTGCCGCCGCACCCCCGGCATGGCGCCGATCTCGGCGGGGGACTCGCCGACGAAGACGGGCAGAACGAGCTGCGCCGGGCGCGGCCGGGTTTCGCGGACCAGTTTTCTCATGGCGGCGGTGGTACGTAGCCTGCGTGGGCGCTCGATCATGCGTTTCCCTTCCCAACCAGTTCGGCGGCGGCCCTTGCGACCGCCTCCGCGTCGGGGGACGGCGAGACACTGGCCGCCACCCCAAGTTCATTCAACACCTTCGCGGTGGGTTGTCCGATGGCCAGCACCCGGGTTTCCTCCGGCCAGCCCAGCCGTTGGTCGATCACCCGCGCCACCGAGCCAGCGGTCACGACCACTGCCGCGAACTCCCCGGCCTTCCAGCGGGCCGCCAGTTCGGCGGGTTCCCGGGTCGCCTCCATCGTGTAGACGGGAAAGACATCGACCTGCCAGCCCAGCTCCCGCAAACCCTCGGGAAGATCCGGTTTGGACAGCGCCGATCCCGGGATCACCACCCGTCCCGTGCCGGCCGGGAACTCCTCGACGAGTCCTGCCGCGCTGGCCTTCCCGGGGAGGAGATCCACCGCGTACCCGGCCGCTTCCAGGGCCGCTGCGGTCGCCTTACCGACGGCGGCGATCCGCCCGGGCAGCCGGACACCCAGCCCCTGAAGGGCCTCGACGGTGCGGGCGGAGGTGACCACCGACCAGTCGGCCTGCCCGAGGTCGAGCCCGTCGACCAGCACCACCGGAGCCTGCACCGGGAAGGTCGTGACCTCCAGTCCGGCGGCGCTCAGCGCCTTCGAGAGCGCGCCCGCCTCGCGGGGAAGGAACACCCTGCGTCCCCCGGCCTGGGGCCACAGGTCCGCGTCGTCGTGGAACTCGGCCAGCCGGGAGGCGCGGGTGGCGTCCAACTGGGTCACGTCGGCAGCGCCGAGGGCGAGCAGCCGGGAGGCGGCGGTTCTTCCCGCACCGGAAATCAGCGGCACCTCGGTTCTGGCCTGGCGGGTGCCGTCGGCGGAGTACACCCCCGCTGCCAGCCCGTCGCCGGTCCCGAGGGCCGCTATCGGGGCCGCGCAGCCACCGCCCAGGGCTGCCAGGACAGCCCGTTCCTCGGTGACCGCGAGTCGCGTGTCCGCGTCCTCCAGGGCTTCGAGGGCGGCGATCAGGGCGGCATCACCGGCCCGGCACTCGACCCCGAGCGCCCCCTGCCCGGGTGCGGGCAGGATGGGCAGTTCCTCAGTGATCCGTCCCGCGAGCCCGAGGCGGCGCAGCCCCGCCGCGGCCAGCACCACCGCATCCAGGTCGCCGGAGGTCACCCGGGACAGCCGGGTGTCGATGTTGCCGCGGATGTCGACGAAGACCAGGTCGGGACGCAGGGCCCGCAGCTGCGCCACCCGCCGCGGTGACCCGGTTCCCACCCGGGCCCCCTTTGGTAGTTCGGCCAGGCTCAGGCCGTCGCGGGAACACAGCGCGTCGCGGGGGGATTCCCGCTCCGGGGTGGCGGCGATCACCAGTCCGGGGACGGGTTCGACCGGGAGGTCCTTCAGGGAGTGGACGGCCAGGTCCACCTCTCCCCTGAGCAGCGCGGAACGCAGCTCCGCGGCGAACACCCCGAGCCCGGAGAGCCGGGTCAGCGACCCGCGTTCGTGATCGCCGCGGGTGCGGATGGTGACAATCTCCACCTCGTGTCCGAGGGCGCGGAGCCGGTCGGCCACCCAGGTGGACTGGGTCACCGCCAGGGTGGATGCGCGCGTTCCCAGCCTCATGCTGCCGCCTCCAGTCCGGATGCGATTGCGGCCTCTATTCCATTGCCCGCCACCCAGGCCCCCGCCACCTTGACGTTGGTGGGAAGGGATTCCAGCAGCCCGGCCCGTTCCGCGGCCGGGAGCACCCTGGGTACGGCGGGCCAGCGCACCAGGGCGTGGTCACGGAGCACCAGGTTCTCGCACCCGAGCAGCAGGCGGGCATCGGCCAGGGCCTGCTCCCGGGTGGGGTTGGCGTCGGGCGCGTAGCTGAGGCGGATCAGCTCCACCTCGCCGCGGCTCCAGGGCCATTTCGCCGAGTAGTGGGTCAGCGCCCGGGCTTCGAGCCCCGGGATCGGCTGGCCGAGCATCACCCCGGAACCGACCGGCGCCCCCGCCAGCGGCTCGGGTTCCAGCGCCAGGACCGCGTTGAGCGAGGTCCCCGTCGCGGGTGCCGATGCGGTGATTCCCAGCCCGCCGAGCAGTTCCGCGGCGGGGCGGGCGGGGCAGGCCAGGATCACGCGGTCGGCCTCCAGCCGGTCACCGCCTGCGGTGACCGTCGCGTCGCGTCCGATCCCGGTGACGCGGGCACCGAGCCGGATCTTTCCGCCGTTGCCCCGGATGTCGGAGGCCAGGGCCTCGACGAGGCGGATCAAACCCCCGATGGGTTGGGCGACGGTGGAGCGGCTGCCGCGGGCTGCCGCGACTTTCGCGTACAGGGAGCCGGGTCCCCTCAGGCCGGGTGCGAACTGCGCCAGCGGCATCTGGTCGGGTTCCATCCGGTAGACGGTCCGGGTCACGGGGGCCACCAGCCGGTCGGTTACGGCCCGGCCGAGGCGCGCGGTCACCAGTTCGCCGACGGTGGCGGCGTCGGCCCCGATCTCGTCGCCGAGTCCGGGTTCGGCCAGTGCCGTTGCCAGGTCCGTGCCGTCCAGGGCGGAAGTCAGGGCCGGATCGTCCGGGCCGGCGGGAATGCCCAGTACTCCGTCGGCGCCGGGCCAGGACCGCGTGGCGGACCAGCGGATGTGCGGTCCCCCCGTGGGGGCGGCGACCTCCAGCCCGAGGGTCGCGCACAGTTCGTCAGCGATTCCCAGGCGGCGGGCGTAGGCCTCGGCCCCGCCGTCGATCACCTTCCCGGCTATCGTCAGCGGCACCACCATCCCGCCGATCCGTTCCGAGGCCTCCAGGACGACAACCTCGGCGCCCGCGCGGGCCAGCCGGTGGGCGGCCGCCAGCCCGGCCACCCCGGCCCCGACGATCACGGCCCTCACAGCTCGTGTACCAGGGCGACGAGGTCGGTCAGCACCGCGGGATCGGTCTCGGGCGGTACACCGTGCCCGAGGTTGACCACGTGGGCGGGAGCGGATCGGCCTCGCTCGACGACATCCCTGGTGTGGGCGGCGAGGTTCTCCCAACCCGCGGCCAGTCTCGCGGGATCGATGTTGCCCTGAAGCACCTTTCCGGGCAGGCGGCGCGCGGCCTCGTCCAGGGGGATGCGGTGGTCGATCCCGATCGCCTCGGATCCGCATTCGGCCATGGCCTCCAGCAGGTGTCCGGTTCCGGTGCCGAAGTGGATGCGGGGCACGGAAACGCTCTCCAGCGCCCGCCGCGAGTAGGGGGCGACCCGGGTGGTGTAGTCGGCCAGGCAGAGCGTCCCGACCCAGGAGTCGAACAGCTGCACCGCCCGCGCCCCGGCCGCCACCTGGATGCGCAGGAACTCACCCGACAGGTCGGCGCACCAGGTGAGCAGCCGGTCCCACGCCGCGGGCTCGGAGTGCATGAAGGCCCGCGCCCCTAGGTGGTCACGGGAGCCGCGGCCCTCCACCAGGTAGGCGGCCAGGGTGAAGGGGGCGCCCGCGAACCCGATCACCGGCGTGTCCTCGCCGAGTTCCGCGACGGCCAGCGCCACCGCCTTCTCCACGGCCGATGCATCGAGGATCCGGCGCTCCACCAGCCTGTTCACCTCCGCGACGCTGTTCACCGGTTGTTCGAAAACCGGCCCCACCCCGGCGGTAATCGTCACCTCGACGCCCGCGAGCGCCAGGGGGATCATGATGTCGGAGAAGAACACGGCCGCGTCCACGCCGTGGCGGCGCACCGGCTGGCAGGTTATCTCGGCGGCCAGTTCGGGGTTGAGGCAGGCATCCAGCATCGCGACGCCCTGTCTCACATTGCGGTACTCTGGCAGTGATCGCCCAGCCTGACGCATGAACCACACGGGCAAACGTTCCGGCCGACGACCCTCGAGGGCGGCCAGAAGGGCAGGCTGATCGCTTCTCATCATGGCCGAATTCTGCCCTATCGCCAGAAATCTGGTTCACTGGAACCACTGTGAGCCTTCGCATCTTGTCCGTAACGCATGACCTCCACGGTCTGACCGAGGTCCAGCGCGTATCTCAACATACGGACACTCTGTCCGCTTCATTGAGGAGCACCGCCGGTGTCGAAGGCCTGGTCACCCTGGCGACCTGCAACCGGCTCGAGTTCATGATCGACTCCCCGAAGGTACCCGAAGCCCACCTGCGCCTGAGGCTGGCCCGCGAGCTCGATTCCCAGCCCGACTGGGTCGTGTACGAGGGCGAGGACGCCCTCACCCACCTGTTCCGGGTCGCCTCCGGGCTGGAGTCGATGGTGGTCGGTGAGCGGGAGATCACAGGGCAGCTGCGCCGCGCCCTGAAGACCGCACAGGCCTCCGGTGACGCATCCGGCACCCTGACCAGCGTCATCAACGCCGCCCTGCACACCTCCCGGCGGGTGAGCGCCGAGACCCGGCTGCAGGAGTCGGGACGTTCGGTGGTCAGCGTCGGCCTCGACATGACCGGAATCACGGACTGGGAAAACCAGCGGGTGTTGCTGGTGGGCACCGGTTCCTACGCGGGCGCCGTCGTCGCGGCACTGCGGCAACGCGGGGCCGGAACCATCTTCGTCCACTCCTCGTCCGGGAGGGCGACCGGATTCGCCGAGCGGCACGCCATCACCCCCGCTCTGGACCTAGATTCGGCCCTGGGCAAGGCCACGCTGGTGGTCACCTGCCGAGGCTCGGCCACTCCCGTGGTGACCACCGCCAACCTCAAGGACGCCACCCCCACCGTGCTGCTCGACCTGTCCTTGCAGCCGGACGTGGATCCGGCCGTGGCCTCTCTCCCGGGGATCACCCTCCTCGACCTGACCGCGATCCAGGCCGCCATCTCCCCCACCTGGGCCGCCGACTCTGCCCACGCCGAACGGATCGTCGCCGAAGGGGTGCACGATATCTCCGATCGCCTGGCCTCCCGCGCCGCGGACCCCGCGGTCGCCTCGCTGCGGGCCGCGATGCTGCGGATCGTCGACGAGGAGGTGGCGCGGCTCCCGCAGGGCCGCGCGCTGACCGTCGAGGACTGTGCCCTGGCGCTTCGGCATCTGACCACGAAGCTGCTTCACACTCCCTCGATACGAGCACGCGACGCCGCGGCCGAGGGCAGAATCGCCGACTACCTGGCGGCCATGGAGGAGCTCTACGGCATCGATATCCAACCCGATTTCGACGTTAAGAGCCATCGTCGCTGCCCGGTGACGGGGCTCAGTTTCGCCGATCTCGCCACCGAACCCACGGAGATCAGATGAGTGATGCCCTGAGCCCGTATTCGGCCGTGCTGCTGGCCTCCTACGGGGGTCCGCGCCAACCGGAGGACGTATTGCCCTTCATGCGCAACGCCACCGCGGGACGGGGGGTGCCTGACGAACGCCTGCTGGAGGTCTCCCAGCATTACCAGCTCTTCGGTGGTCGCTCCCCCATCAACGAGCAGAACGAGGCGCTCCGCGACGCCCTCGTGGCGGAGTTGAAAAGACGAGGCTGCCCCCGTCCTGTCGTCATCGGGAACCGCAACTGGACCCCTTTCTTCGCCGAGACCGTCTCCGCCCTGCACCGTGACCGTCACGACAGAGTGGTGGCGTTGACCACCGCCGCGTATTCCTGCTATTCCGCCTGCCGTCAGTACCGGGAGGACCTGGCCGCTGTCATGGAGCAGATACCGGGCGTGGTCATCGACAAGGTCGGCCCCTATTCGGAGCGCGACGGTTTCATCTCGGCCAACGTGGACGCCCTGGTAGCATCCGTGCAGGCGCTGCGGTCCCGGATCGGCGACGGGGTGATGAAGGTGTTGTTCGTCACCCATTCCATTCCCGTCGCCATGAACGCCGCTTCCGCTAACGGCACCCCTGCTGCCCGCTACGACGCCCAGCACATCAGGGTTGCCTCCCGGGTGGCCGAGGCCGCCGAGGCCTACCTGGGTGAGCGTCTCGACTGGGAGCTGGTCTACTGCTCCCGTTCGGGCAGCCCGCGCATCTCTTGGCTCGAACCCGATGTCAACGACCGCTTGGCCGAGCTGACGGGCGTAGCCGGCGTGGTCGCCGCCCCGATCGGTTTCATCAGCGACCACATGGAGGTTGCCTACGACCTGGACACCCAGGCCCGCGAATCGGCGGCAGCGGCCGGTTTCGACTACGAACGCGCCGCCACCGCCGGCATCCACCCGGACTTCATCGCCACCCTGGCCGATCTTCTTCTCGAGCAGGCCGCCGTGGCGCGGGGCGAACTCGCCCCACCCGACCATCCCTGCCTCACGGAGCCGGCGAGTTGCTGCCTCCCCCATCCGCAGAAGGAGCAAACCCATGTCCCATCCGCATCACACGCACACTGATCCCCGCGACCATCTGATTCCGGCCGAGGAGGTCAACGCCACCCCGCACTACGTGATGTATTCGGTGTTCCGCACCGCGGGTCCGCTGCGCGATCCCGACACCGCGGCCACGGAGAAGGCGGTTCTCGACACCGGAGTGAGCATCCGCGGCTGGTACGACATCGGTGGTTTCCGCGCCGACGCTGACCTGATGCTGTGGACCCTGGCCAACGACCCGCACCAGCTGCAGGCGGCCTACCACGCGCTGCGCGGCTCTGGGCTGGGCCGGGACCTGGAGCCGGTGTGGTCCTGCATCGGTGTGCACCGGCCCGCCGAGTTCAACCGCGGCCACACCCCGGCCTGTTTCTCCGGTGTCGCCCCCCGCCCGTGGGCGTGCGTCTACCCGTTCGTGCGCAGCTACGAGTGGTACTACATGGACGAGGAGCGCCGCTCCAAGATGCTGGCCGCCCACGGCCGAATGGGCCGCGAGTACCCCGACGTGCCGGGTTCCACCACCTCGGCCTTCGCGCTGAACGACTACGAGTGGCTGCTGGCCTTCGAGGCCGACGAGCTGCACCGCCTCACCGACGCGATGCGGCACCAGCGTGGGGCCGAGGCCCGGCTGCACGTGCGCAAGGAGATCCCGTTCTTCACCGGTCCCCGCGTCACCCTCGAGGAGTGGGTCTCCCGCCAGCCCCGGAACTGAGAGGTCCGGCATTCCCCGAAGCCGATCGGGTCGACGAGTCGCGTGGGGTGGGGCATTCGAGATGCCCCACCCCACGTGGCCTCGGTTCCGTCCCCTAGCCCTCGATGACCTCGCGGAGGAGCCTCAGGACCTCGGTCGCGGAGTAGTTCTCGGTGGTTGCGGCCACCTTGATCCCGGCCCGTTCCAGCACCTTGGTGGCGGAGTCGCCGACGGCGAACACCAGCACCTCGGGATGCCAGCCGAGGAGACGCCCCACGGCTATCGCATTCGAACCTGAGGTGACGATCACCGCGTCGAATGCGCCCTCCTCCCACATCTCGCGGATGTCGGTGGGCGCCTCCCGCAACAGCTGCATGGTGTAGACGGGAATCAGCTGGGCCTTCCAGCCCTTCGCGTGGAGCCCGGAGATGAATCCCGGCGCGAGCAGGGCCGATCCGGGCACCAGGACCGTTCCCGTTCCGTCGCCCCGGGGCCAGATCTCGAGGAGCGCGGGAACACCGGCCGCTCCCTCGGGCACCAGGTCGACGTGGTAGCCCATCTCGCGCAGCGCATCCGCCGTTCCTACGCCGACGGCGGCGATCTTCGCCTCCTTGGGGAGCCTCCAGCCGAGTTCCCGGATGCTCTCGACGGCGCGCACCGAGGTGAACGCCACCCAGTCGGCGCCCTCCAGGGTGGAGCTGACCGCCAGCACCTCGCGGCGCTGCAGCGTCACGGAGGTGACGTCCAGGCCGTGTTCACGCAACCCGCGGGCGATCCGTCCTTCCTCGCGGGGAACGAGGATCCTCGCCTTGGTGAGTTCGGTGACCCGGTGGCCGCTCTCCGCCTCGGGTTCGGTTTCGTTCTGTGACTGGTTGCGTCCGAGTTCCTCGGCCCCTTTGGAACGCAGATAGGCGGCTGCGCGACGGGCGGTGCGCACGGCGTGGTACTCGGAGGTGGGCATGCCCATCTGCACCATCAGTCCCTTGGAGCCGTCCTTCGGCAGGACCGCGACGATCAGCGACAGCACCCCGTCCCGCTTGGCCTTCGCGGCCACCGAGACCGCTTCGCTGACGTCGAGGGCGGCGTAGGCTGCCCGCTCGGCCATGACGCAGACACGGGTGTCGGGATGATCAAGTTCCTGAAGGATGCCGATGAGTTCTTTGTCCTCGCTGCGGCACTCGAGACCGGTGGCCCCCAGTCCGGCATCCGGGAGGATGCCGTCCAGGTATTCGGTGACGAGATCGAGGCGCCCCACGGCCTCGAAGTCGGCGGCTCCGGCCACCAGGCCGTCGATCTCGCCGGTGCGCACCTTCTCCAGGAACTCGAGGAGCTGTCCGGGGGTGCGTTTGACGAACGTGAGTCCGGGGTTGATGCTCAGCAGCTGCGAGCGACGCAGGCTGGAGCGCGTGGCTATCACCGATCCCTCGGGAAGCTGTTCCAGGGTCAGGCCATCGCGGGCCACCAGTGCGTCGCGCTGATCACCGCGTTTCAGGACGGCCGCGAAAGTCAGACCCGGCATCTGTTGTTTGGGGATGCGGTGCATGCGATGCACCACCATGTCGAAATCACCACGCATCAGGCCGAGACGCAGCTGCCCCACCGTCTCGGAGTCACCTGCGGCGGGGATGTGCACCACATCCACGTCGTGTCCCATTTCCCGTAGGGTGGCGGCCACGGCTTGCGAGCGGGCTACATCCACCACGGAGTTCTTCGTGCCAAGACTGATCTTCAACTCGTCCATCCTCACTGAATAACGACTACGGCTGGTCAATCGTCGGGCCCAGCCTATCGATCCGCGAGGGAGGATTTGCCGTCAGGATGGATCCGCGCGATTCGCCCAGTCCTCCAGCCCCGGTCCGGCCTCCTCCACCCCGGGATCCGGGAGCAGGGCTCCCCGCCGGAATGCGCGCCCGAAACCGGTGGGCAAGAACACAGGAGTCGGAAGGATTCCCCCAGGTCCAGGGGTTCTCCGCACCAGTTCCCAGAGGGTCATCTCCTCGGGGCCGGACACCTCGACGAGATCCCCGCCGCGTTTCCCCAACGTCGTCTCGGCCAGCACCCGGGCCGCCGCCTCGAGGGCGATCGGCTTGATGCGCATCCCGGGCACGAACCCCAGCGGACCCAGCCGGTTGCGTTGCAGGACTTGGGCGCCGAACTCGAACCACTGGGTGGTGCGCACGATCGTCAGGGCCGGGCTGAACCGCCGGGCCGTCTCCTCCTGGGCTTTCTTGCCCGCGAAGTACCCATATCCCTGAACCTCCGGCCGGTCGGTGTTGACGATCGACAGGAGGATGTGGCGAGCTCCCGCCTGGGCCGCTGCGTGCGCAACCGATCGCGCAGACCGTTCGAAGAACTCGACGCAGGGTTTGCGCCCGGTGGCGACGATGTTCGTCGCCTCGATCACCACATCGGCCTCGAGCGGCGGCAACGATTCCGCCGTCACGTCGAACCCAGTGGAGCGCGAGACCTGTCGCGCCCGGATCCCCTCGGCCTCGCAGGCGCGCTGGATCGCGACCCCCGAGGCCCCTCCCCCGACTATCACCGCATGCATGTATGTCTCCCATCCCTCTACGACCGTAGAGACTATATGATCGTAGAGGATACACGGGAGGGCGAATGGACCGACGACAACGGATCGCGAATGCGGGGATCGCCCTGATAGCGCGCGGCGGCACCCACCGCCTGACCCACCGCGCGGTGGATGCCGAGGCCGGGCTCCCCAACGGCTCGACCTCGTATTACGCACGCTCCCGTCGCGATCTGATCCGTCTGGTGATGGAGCAGCTCTCCGCGGAATCGCAGGCCGACCTGACCGACATCGAGGTGCCCGGGAAGCTGACGGTCCGGCTGGCCACCGACCTGGTGGGCAGGCTGGCCGAACGCCTCATCCTGAACGGCGATGCGCAGGCGGCGCGGTTCGCCCTGATGTTCGAGGTCCGCGACGATGACGAGCTGCGCCGAGAGCTCACCGTCGACGCCCCGGTGCGTCGCAGTTTCGATGAGAAGGCCGTCGAGCTGCTGCGCGCCCTCGGCGTGACTGATCCGGAGAAGAAGGCACCGGAGTTCGTCGCCCTGGTCGACGCGGTCTTGATGTACCGGGCCGTGGACGCGGCCCCCATCGACCCGGCCGGCGTGGTCGGGACGTATCTGACCGGCCTGGTCAGGCAAAAACCGACGGCAGCCCGATGACGTAGCTGTTGATCTCTCCCCCACCGAAGTTGGTGGCGAAGATGATGCGGCTGAGGTCGCGGGAGGCGCTAGCTTGGGGTTCGAGGAAGTAGGTGTCGCCGTCGACATGGTCCCAGTCGGCGCGGATATGGGCGACGTTGAGCGCCCTTCCGCCGGGGGTGAGTTCCAGCAGCCACACCTTCCGGTACTCGGCCCGGATGGCGGGGGCAGGTGTCTGGGAGTTGTGGCCGGCGCTGTCGCCGTAGGTGGAGATGACCGCCCACCCGGGGGCGCCGAAGGCCTGCCCGCTGATGTGCACCGCGTAGGCCTCACCATCGACCGGGTAGAGGGTGTGCAGGTCGTTGCGCTCGCCGGTCGCGACGTCGATGGACGCGATCTGCCCCTTCCCGTAGTCGGCGACCACCAGGAGGTCCCTGCGGTCCGGGCCGAGGGCGAGATCGGAGTGTTCCGAACCGTCGAGAAGTTGGCGTGACTGTGTGAAGTCGGTGCTGTAGGCGACGGTTCCGCCCTCCCCGGCCAGCCAGGACGGCACCACGTATGTGCCGCTCGGCGCCGTTGAGACGTGGTCCGGGAAGGCCCCCGGGGCGGGGAAGGCCGAGGCGTCCAGGGTGCCGATCACGGTTTTGTTCTCGAGGTCGAGGGCAAGGAGCCCGTGACAGGTGTTGCGCTGGGTGGCCGCGTCGTAGGAGGTGGCCATGAGCCCCAGGACCTTGCCGTCGGCGCTGAGGGTGCCCTCCCCCTTGGTCCAGAAGGATGTGGCCCCGGGCCAGGGGGTGCAGTCTGTGAAGTCGAAGGCCTGTTCCTTGGTTCCAGCTTCCACGTCGAGCAGCCACCAGACCATGCCGCCGTTGCGTTCGGTGAAGTAGAGCCGGGAGGGTTCACCGGGGTGCCAGAGGGGTTCGCAGTCGCCGACCAGGTCCGGGAGCCTGCGCAGATACCCAAAGGTGGTGGCGTCGTAGAGGTGCCAGAACCCCTTGCCGTCCTGGGCGAGGTAGCGGCTGGCATCGGCGTTGAAGGCCTGGCGTCTGGAGTACTCGTGCCGCATACGGCCGCCCTCCCCTTCGGCGACGGCGGTCGCGCGGTACAGGCGGGTTCCGTAGGTGGGGTCGATCAGGGCGTCGGACAGCCCGGTGGAGCGTTCCGGCCGGGCGATGGTGTTGATCGGATCGGCCGACAGCGGGCTCAGCCGGAACCCGGGGTCGTAGAGGACGTCGAAGGGTTTGCCGGTGGTCGCATCAGTTGGAGACACGGCGGCCGGGGATGACGGGCCGGGTCGCGACTCAACCGCACAGCCTGCCAATAGGACCAGCCCTCCGGCGCCGAGGAGAGCGCGACGAGAAGGTCGGACAAAGTTCATCGATTCCTCCTAGAACTCGATCTCCAGGCCCACCCTCAGCCGCCAGCAACTGGCGTCAGTCGTGATGTTACACGTTCCTACAACATTCAAACAGATCCTCAGCAAGCCGACTACCCCAAGCTGGTCGAGCCGGACCGCAGGAAACAAACAACCCGAGTCACCCCTCGAAGCTGGTTGAGCCAGCACGTGAGCGCCAGCGAACGGCTGAGTCGAAACCACT
>ERZ772948.809-NODE-809-length-19893-cov-36.920960_pt1 | contig 19893 bp, 16 predicted proteins | sample MGYA00511945_ERZ772948 | MGnify/ENA primary metagenome ERZ772948 (study PRJEB29015, sample SAMEA2737927) | human oral metagenome | biome: human oral; feature: human-associated habitat; material: dental | place: China | collected 2141 ... | reverse complement strand
ATGGCATTCGCGCAGTCGGACGCCTCGGCACGCGTGGGGCGCGGGTTCTTGATCATCGAGTCCATGACCTGCGTCGCGACGATAACCGGCTTGGCGGCGATACGAGCAAGCTCAATCGCTCGCTTCTGAACCAGCGGCACGGCTTCCAGGGGCATCTCCACACCGAGGTCACCGCGGGCGACCATGATGCCGTCGAAGGCCTGGATGATGTCTTCCAGCGCCTCGACAGCCTGCGGCTTCTCGATCTTGGCGATAACCGGGATGCGCTTGCCCATCTCGTCCATGATCTCGTGGACGTCTCTAATGTCCTGCGCGGAACGCACGAAGGACAGCGCGATGAAGTCAGCATCCTGCTCAATGCCCCAGCGCAGGTCTTCCTTATCCTTTTCAGACAGTGCGGGGACGGACACGGCAACGCCAGGAAGGTTCAGGCCCTTATGGTCCGACACCATGCCGGGAACCTCAACGCGGGTGACGACGTCAGTATCCGTCACCTCGACGACGCGGACCGCGACATTGCCGTCGTCGATTAGCAGGCGGTCACCGGGAGCGCAGTCGCCGGGCAGCCCCTTGAAGGTCGTCCCGACGAGTTCCTTCGTGCCGGGAACATCACGGGTGGTGATGGTGAACGTGTCACCGATCTTGAGTTCCTGGGGGCCATCCTGGAAGGTTTCCAAGCGGATCTTGGGGCCCTGGAGGTCAACCAGGACAGCGACCGCGCGACCGGACGTCGCAGACGCCTTCCTCACGCGCTCAATGACGGCCTCGTGTTCCTCAGCCTTTCCATGCGACCGGTTAATACGCGCGACATCCATGCCGGCGTCCACCAGCGCCTGGAGCTGCTCAGGAGAATCAGTAGCAGGTCCAATAGTGCAGACAATCTTAGCTCGACGCATAAATAAGAGTTTACCGCCCAATCACAGTTGGAAGGAAGAGGATCCACTCCGGGTCGGCGTGATCATTCCCATGAATCCGCCTGTGGTAGGACCTCAGCGCGGAGAAAAACGACCAAGCTCAGGATCAGAACGACTCGAGAGTACTCTCGTGCGCGGACTCTTCTTCACTCACGCCAGCACCGACGATATCGTCAGCGTCACTGTCTTCGGGGGCAGCCTGGTCCTCCGTTTGCTCGTCGTCCGCCGCGGATTCTCCGTCGCGTGCAACGACGGTCGTCGAGCGTCCCAGCCGACCAGCGACGACGAACACAAGCACGCCGAGCGCGAACACGAGCAGGGATGTCCACACGTTGAGGCGCAGACCGAGAACTCTGTGCGCATCGTCGATGCGCAGCATTTCGATCCAGCTGCGTCCCGCTGTGTACGCCATCAGGTACAGACCGAACACCTGGCCACCGGCGAAGCGGTGACGACGATCAAGCCACACGATAATGGCGGCTGCTGCAAGGTTCCACAGGCACTCGTAGAGGAAGGTCGGGTGGAACAGGGTGCCCGGCGGGTACCCGGGCGGCATGTGCAGGGCGTCGATGCGCAGCCCCCACGGCGCCGACGTGGGCGCGCCGAAGAGCTCCTGGTTGAACCAGTTGCCCCACCGCCCGATCGCCTGCCCGACCAGCAGGGCGGGGGCCAGGGAGTCCGCGACTGGCCCCAGGCGCGCGCCCGCGCGCCTCGCCCCGATCCAGGCGCCCACCGCGCCGAGGGCGACCGCTCCCCAGATGCCGAGGCCGCCACGCCATATCTGCAACACCTGCCACGGGTCCCCGCCCGGCCCGAAGTACTGCTCGGGCGAGGTGATCACATGGTAGAGGCGGGCGCCGACGATGCCCAGGGGGATCGCCCACAGCGCCAGGTCGAAGAGCAGGTCGGGGTCCCCGCCGCGCCGCCCGTAGCGGCGCGAGGCCCACGCGAGCGCGACGACCATGCCGACCGCGATGATGATCCCGTAGGCGCGCAGAGGCACCGGGCCCACGTACCACACGCCGACCGACGGCGAGGGGATCCCGGCCTGGACGAGCGCAGTCATCGGCGCGCCCCCTTCACTCCCCCGACGAGTTCGTCCGCCAGCGCCCCCAGTTCCACGAGCGCCCGTTCGAAGGGCTCGGAGAACAGGGTGCGCACCAGCGCCGATCCGACGATGACGCCGTCGGCGTAGGCGCCGATCTCGCGCGCCTGGGCGCCGGTGGAGACCCCCAGGCCCACGCACACGCGCTCCGCGCCGGCCGCCCGGGTGCGCTCGACGACGTCGCGCACGTGCGCGCCCACCGAGGCGCGCGCCCCCGTGACGCCCATCGACGAGGCGGCGTACACCCACCCCCTGGAGTGCGCGGCGATGAGGGCGAGCCTGCGGGCAGGCGAGGACGGCGCCGACAGGTACACGCGCTCCAGGCCGTTGGCGTCGGCCGCGGCCTCCCACTGCGCGCCCTCCTCGGGCGGCAGGTCGGGGGTGATCAGGCCGGAGCCGCCCACCCCGGCGAGGTCGGCGGCGAAGCGCTCCACCCCCCACCACTCGACCGGGTTCCAGTAGGTCATCACCATGGTCGCCACCCCGTGCGCCGTGAGCTCGTCGACGGCGTAGAACAGGTCCTCGATGTGCGTTCCGCGCTCGAGCGCGGCCACCGTGGCCCGCTGGATGGTGGGTCCGTCCATCCCCGGATCCGAGTAGGGGAAGCCCAGTTCAATGGCGTCCACACCGGCGTCGGCCAGTGCCTTGCCCGCCCGCACCGACGCCTCCACTGTGGGGAAGCCCACCGGCAGGTACGCGATCAGGGCGGCGTCGCCCCGGGCGTTGGCCTGGTCGATGCGGACTGCGGAATGGGGTGCGCGCGCGGTTGTCATCGCGCCTCCTTCGTGACGGCGCGGACCCCGCTCGGTCCGGCGCTCGGGTCGATGATCTGCTCCTTGGCCCGCCCGTAGCCGAACCAGCGCGACGCGGTGCCCATGTCCTTGTCGCCCCTGCCCGACAGGACGACCAGCGCGATGGGCGCCCCCGCCCCGTCGAAGGGGCCCTCCGCCTCGGCTTTCGCCCGCGCCCACGCGCGGGCGCCCGCCAGCGCGTGCGCGGACTCGATCGCGGGGATGATGCCCTCCGTGCGGCTCAGGCGCGCGAAGGCGTCCATCGCCTCGCCGTCGGGGACGGGGGTGTACGAGGCGCGCCCCGTCTCTGCCAGCCACGCGTGCTCGGGGCCCACGCCCGGGTAGTCCAGTCCCGCGGAGATCGAGTGCGAGGGCTTCGTCTGCCCGTCGCGCTCCTGGAGGACGAAGGTGCGGGCGCCGTGGAGGACGCCCTGCTGGTCGGCGGTGATCGACGCCGCGTGGCGGCCCGTGCCGAAGCCGTCGCCCCCCGCCTCGCACCCCAGCAGCGCCACCCCCGGGTCGTCCAGGAAGGCCGTGAACGCGCCGATGGCGTTCGAGCCCCCGCCCACGCACGCGCACACCACGTCGGGCAGGCGCCCCTCGGCCGCGAGCAGTTGGGCGCGGGCCTCGTCTCCGATGACGCGCTGCAGGTCCCGCACCAGCTCCGGGAAGGGGTGCGGGCCCGCGGCCGTGCCGAAGACGTAGTTCGTGGTCGCGGCGTTCGTCACCCAGTCACGGAACGCCTCGTTGATCGCGTCCTTGAGCGTCGCCGAGCCCGCCGACACCGCGACCACCTCGGCTCCGAGCATCTGCATGCGCGCCACGTTCAGCGCTTGGCGCTCCGTGTCCTCCTTGCCCATGTAGACCGTGCACTCCAAGCCCATCAGGGCCGCGGCCGTGGCCGTGGCGACCCCGTGCTGGCCGGCGCCCGTCTCGGCGATGACCCTGGTCTTGCCCAGTTCCCTCGTCAGCAGCGCCTGGCCGAGCACGTTGTTGATCTTGTGGGAGCCCGTGTGGTTGAGGTCCTCCCGCTTGAGCAGGACGCGCACACCGCCCAGGTCCGAGGCGAAGCGGGGCGCCTCGGTGAGCAGCGAGGGGCGCCCGGCGTAGTCGGCGAACAGGGAGCGCAGGCTCCGCTGGAACCCCGGATCGGGCCACAGGCGCCTCCACGCGGCCTCCACCTCCTCCAGCGGGCCCATCAGCGACTCGGCGACGAAACGGCCGCCGAACCCCCCGAAGTAGGGTCCTTGAGCGGTGTTGAGCGACATAGGATCAGCCTTCCTGTAGGGCCTGGCGCACGCGCGCCTTGCGGTCCGTGAGCAGCGCGGGGTGCGCCCCGGCGCTCACCATGTCACGAATGGACTCCAACGGGTTCCCGGAGGTGACCAGCGCCTCGCCGACGAGCACGGCGTCGGCCCCCCACTTCGCGTACTCGAACACGTCGTGCGCGTTGGAGACCCCCGACTCCGCCACCGCCACGACGTCCTCCGGGATCACGTCGATGACCTGCTCGATGGTGTGGCGATCGACCTCCAGGGTCGTCAGATCCCGCGCGTTCACGCCGATGACGCTGGCGCCGGCCTCGAGGGCGCGCAGCACCTCCAGGCGCGAGTGCGCCTCCACGAGCGCCTCCATCCCCAGCGAGCGCACCCGCTCGAGCAGGGACACCAGCGCCGGCTGCTCGAGGGCAGCGACGATGAGGAGAACCAGGTCGGCGCCGTGGGCCCGCGCCTCGTGGATCTGGTACGGGGTGACGATGAAGTCCTTGCGCAGCACGGGGATGTCCACCGCCGCGCGCACCGCGTCGAGATCCGCCAGGGAGCCCCCGAAGCGGCGCCCCTCCGTGAGGACCGAGACCACCGAGGCGCCCCCGCGCTCGTAGGTCGAGGCCAGGGAGGCGGGATCGGGGATGGCGGCCAGCTCCCCCTTCGAGGGCGAGGACCTCTTCACCTCCGAGATGATCGTCACCGCCCCGTCGGAGCCCCTCAGCGCGGAGACGGCGTCCTTGGCGTCGGGAGCGCGCAGGGCGAGCTCCTTGACCTCCTCCATCGGCACTGCGGACTCCCGGACCCTCAGGTCCTCCATCACTCCGGCGATAATGCCCTCGAGAACGCTCACGGCGACCCTCCTCTAACCTTCAGTCCCAACGATGCTATCGCCACGGGGCGCGGCGCCCGAAATCCGCTCCCCCCGCCGACCGGTATCCGGGCTAGAGTGACGACCAGGGGCGCAGTGTCGACGCGGTCGTCACCGCCTCCAGGGCGGCGGCGGCTTTGTTGCGCGACTCCTCGTACTCCAAGGACGGCACAGAGTCCGCGACCAGTCCCGCGCCCGCCTGCACCGACGCGGTGCCGCCGCGCAGCGCGGCCGTGCGGATGGCGATCGCCAGGTCGGCCTCGCCGCCGAGGTCGAAGTAGCCCACCACTCCCCCGTAGACGCCGCGCGCCGCGGGCTCCAGCTCGTCGATGAGGCGGATCGCACGGGGCTTGGGCGCTCCCGACAGGGTCCCCGCGGGGAAGGCCGCCACCAGGCAGTCCAGGGCGTCCGCGTCGGGCCGCAGCACCCCTGTCACCGTCGAGGAGATGTGCTGGATGTGGGAGAAGCGCTTGACCTCCATGAGGGTGGAGACCTCCACGGTGGCCGGGTCGCACACCTTCGACAGGTCGTTGCGCGCCAGGTCGACCAGCATCACGTGCTCCGACAGCTCCTTCGGATCCTGGAGGAGCTCCTCGGCCAGTGCCCGGTCCTGCGCGCCGTCAGCGCCCCTGGGGCGCGAACCCGCGATCGGGTAGGTCCACACCCGGCGCCCCTGGGTGCGCACGAGCGTCTCCGGGGAGGAGCCCACGACCTCGAACTGGCCGCCGTCGCCGTCGGGCAGCGCCAGGTAGTACATGTAGGGCGACGGGTTGATCGTCCGCAGGACCCGGTACACATCGACCCCGGCCGCCCCCGTGCGCACGTCGAGCCTCTGGGAGACGACGATCTGGAACGCCTCGCCGTCCTCGATGGCGCGCTTGGCGGCGTCCACCGATGCCTCGAAGGCGCCCCTCGGGGTGCGCTGGCGGACGGCGGGGCGCTCCGCCCCGGGGTCGGCGGCGAGTACCGCCGGGCTGATGGGGGCGGCCAGTTGGCGCGTCATCGCGTCCACGCGCGCCAGGGCGGAGTCGTAGGCGCCGTCCACCCCCTCGTCCGTGCCGTTGAGGTTCCAGGCGATCGCCATGAGGTACACAGATCCCGTGCGGTGGTCGATCGCGGCGACCTCCGTCGCCAGGCACAGCGCGGCGTCGGGGATGTCCGACTCGCGGGGCGACGAGGCCACCAGGGTGGGCTCCCACTCGGGGATGATGCCCCACCCCAGTGACCCCACGAGCGCCCCCGTCAGGGGCGGGAGCCCGGGGATCGGCGGGGCGTGCAGCTCCGCCAGCGCCGAGTGCGCGACTTCCAGGAACGTGCCCTCGGCGAGCGCGCCCTCGGGGCGCGCCCCCACCCACCGGGCCCTCCCTTCGCTGGAGACGATGGCGCCCGCGCTGGAGGCGCCCACGAAGGACCACCTGCCCCACGCGCCGCCGTGCTCGGCGGACTCCAGGATGAAACTGCCGTGCGAGCCGTGGGCCAGTTGCCTGTACACGCCCACGGCGGAGAGCTCGTCGGCCAGGACGCGCCTGACCACCGGGACCACGCGCCGGGTCGCGGCCAGACGGCGGAACTCCTGCCTGTCGGGCCAAGTCTGGCCCCACTGCAGGTCGACGCCGGGCGGGTTGTCGCTGGTGCTCTTCGAAGGACTGGTCACGCCGATCATTGTGTCATCGACGCCACCGGCCGTCCCGCCGTGTCTCACGGGCGCGCCTCCGGTGGTGCCGGGCCTACAGCCAGTCCGGGATCACTCCCCACGCGACGGTGGCGAAGAGCGCCGCCCCGATCATCCACGGCCCCATGGGAACGCGGCTCTTCGTGCCCGCCGATCCGACGACCAGTTTCCACAGGGCGGCCACTCCCGCGGACACGAAGGCCAGTGCGAGGCCGGCGGCGGCCGCCTCCACGCCGACCGACCCCACCATCGCGCCGAGGACGGGGGCGAGCTTCACGTCCCCCGCCCCCATACCGCCCGGGAGCCTGTTGAGCAGCCAGACGGGCGCGAGCCAGATGACCACGCCCAGGGCCGAGCCGGTGAGGCGCTCCTTCCAGAAGGGGGACACCAGGGCGCCGCCGACCAGTCCCGCGCAGACGCCCACCGCCATCGCGGCGGTGTAGCCGTTGGGCAGCCGGTGCGTGAGGGCGTCGACGTAGGCGCTGAGCACGCCCACCATCGCCACCGCGAGGATCGCGGGCAGGCCGGGACGGCGCTCGCCCGCGACGAAGAACACCGCCCCCATGAGTGCCGAAGACCACACTATTCCGTTGCGGCCAAGGGGTGTGCGCGTGGCCTCCACGAAGTACCTCCGCTGGATCCTCCAGCCCGACTTCGCCAACCAGAACAGGATGACGATCCACGTGAGGAAGCCCGAGACGATGGAGAAGTTCGCCACTGCCTTCTCCGGCAGCCAATCGACGATCATGGCGGATCAGCGGCCCTCCCGGCTAGCGGCCTCGGCTTCCAGCGCGGCCCGCATCACGCCGGTGTCGGGGTCGCGCCCCGTCATGAGGCGCACCTGCTGGGCGCCCTGGTGGATGAGCATCTCCGTGCCCTCGGCGATGACGGCACCGCCCGCCTCGAAAGCGCGGCGCAGTGCCGTGTCGCGCGGCGCGTACACGACGTCGAGCAGGCACTGGTGCCCGCCGGGGCGCACCAGGGCGGCCAGCGGATCCCGGACGATCGCGGCCGTGGCCTGCGGGTTCACCATCTCCATGTCCAGCCAGATCGCGTCCTTGAGGGCCAGGTGCTCGGGTGTGCCCGACAGCTGCGCCATCACCGAGCACACCACGGCGTTGATGCGCAGGTAGTGCACCATGTACCGCCACAGGCGCTCGTCCACCGAGTCCCGCGGGGGGACGGCCTGGGCCATCAGCCTGTTGACGCGGGCCAACTGGTCCAGGCGCGAGATCATGACCTTCTCGTTGACGGACTGGTCGTCACGGCCGATGAAGTAGCGGTACAGGTCCACGTCCAGGTACCGGATGGTGCGCACGTGGGGCAGGGGCACGTGCGAGTACAGGTAGTCCACGTAGAACGTGTGCTCGGGCAGGGAAAGGCCCGAGGCTCGCACCACCTCGGTGCGCAGCGTCAGCGCGTGCATCATGAGGTACTGGTCGTAGCGGCAGCGCCGCACCTGCCCCCACCCGAAGACGCGGCCGCGCGGCAGCACGTTGCGGTAGCGGATGACGGCCTTGTGCGCCTTCCCCTGCTTCTCGTACACGTAGTTGGTGACCAGCAGGTCCAGTTCGCGCCCGGCCGCGCGCTCCTCGCGCAGCACGTCGAGCACGGCCGCCAGGGCCTTGCGGTCCAACCAGTCGTCGGAGTCGACGACCCGCACGTGCGTGCCCGCGGCCGCCGCGACGCCCGCGTTGACGGCGCCGCCGTGGCCCTTGTTCTCCTGGTGGATGACGCGGACGGAGCCGTAGCGCGAGGCCCAGTCGTCGGCGATGCCGCCCGTCGCGTCCTTCGACCCGTCGTCGACGATGATGACCTCGACCTCGTCGCCGTAACCGACCAGGCTGGTCATCGCCCGGTCCAGGTAGTCCTGCGAGTTGTAGGAGGGGACGATGACTGTGAGCAGCGGTGCTGGCATGTGGGGCTCTCCTTGATGGGGGCGCGGTGCCCTCACATCTTACTGTGCGCCGGCCCCCTCATCCGCCGTTCCGCCCTGGTCGGGGGCGGGGTCGTCGCGGAAGATCACCTTGAAGATCGGGAAGAACACCCAGAAGGAGACCGCGGCGTTGATGAACATGGTGACGACGTCGGCGAAGGTCTCGCCCCCCGGGCCCATCGCGGAGATGCTCCACGCGTAGATCGGGTCCTTGTACAGGACCTGCAGGGCGGCGGCCACCACCGTGATGACCACATAGGCCACCGCGTACCACAGCGCCGCCCTGAGGATCGACGAGTTCGACTTGAAGGTGATGGAGCGCTGCGCGAAGAAGTTGATGACCTGGGCGATCAGCAGTGTGATCTCCACGGCCAGGAAGTACGCCAGGCCGCCCCCGCCGCCGGACTGGATGGCGCCGGCGGGGTAGTCGAAGAGGTAGATGGTCTGCCCGTTGGAGACCCCCACGGGCAGGAACTGGAACGCGGTGCCCACCAGGGACGTGCCCGCGAACACCGCTTTGAAGGCGGGCATCAGCACCAGTTGCAGCACTGTGATGCCGTTGGACAGGATGAAGAAGACGATGAACTGCGCGAGGGTCTGGTGCTTGTCCTCGAAGTTCTTCCACCATTTTCTCAGGGCGTTCATGAGGGGTTCCTCCGGTCGTGCGTGGGTGTGCGTGGGATTCGGTCGGGAGCGCCCGCCGGGCGGTCCGGGTCCGGGAGCGGATCCAGTCCGCGCCGGGGTGCTCGGCGCGGCGGGCGCCTCAGCGCGGCGCGTCCAGTTCGCGCTGCGTGCGCTTGTCCGCCCTGCGGTTGGCGAAGTAGCCCTTGGCCAGGCGCACCGCCCCGCGCAGGACGTGCCCGTTGACGGCGAGGACGACCGCGTCGACCATGTCGGCGCTGACCGCGCCGCGCGTCATCTTCGCCAGCGCCCTGAAGGGCATGTTGAGGACGAAGAGGATGTTCAGGTCGGGCATCCCCTTCGCGTCGGCGCGTTCGCGCGCCGCCTCCAGCCTGCGCGCCGCGAAACGGGCCAACCGCGATCGCGCCCGGGACATCGCCGACAGCGGGTCGTCCGGCTCCAGGAGCTCCGCCTCGCGGGTGACGGGCACGGGCCGGCCCAGCAGCGCCGCGAACTCCTCGTCCGTCGAAGCCTTGACCTCGGCGTCCAGGTAGTGCCCCAGAGCCGGATCGATCGGCGAGGGCACCCCGCCCTCCACGTCCAATCCGGCGCGCAGCGCCACGGACTGGCTGTGGGGGCCGACCTCGATGGTCCACCTGCCCGCCTCCACCTCCCAGCGGCCCCGGCCCGCCTCCCAGTGGCGGAACGTGTAGTCGTCGAAGGGGATGGCGACCTCGCGGCTCTCCCCCGCGGGGACCAGCACCTTCGCGAAGCCGCGGAGCTGGCGGGCCGGGCCGAAGACGCCGCCGGGGGCGCGCGCGTACAGCTGGGCCACCTCGGCGCCGTCCACGTCGGAGGTGTTCGTGATCGTGAAGCGGGCGCCCCGCCGGTCCACGCTCAGGCCCGAGTACTCGAAGTCCGAGTAGCTCAGCCCGAAGCCGAAGGGGAAGGCGACGGGGACGGAGGCCGCCTCGAAGTACCGGTAGCCCACATAGGGGCCCTCGCGGTAGAGGGACAGCGGCCCGGTCGCCGGGTACCACTGCGAGGTGGGGTGGTCCTCGTAGGAGCGCGCGTAGGTCTCGGCCAGGCGGCCCGACGGGTTCGCCCGCCCGGTGAGGACGTTGACGGCGGCCCGCACTCCCCCCTGTCCGCCCAGGTAGGTGTGGACGATGGCGTCGACCCCGTCCGCCCACGGCATCTCCACGGAGGCGCCGCCCGAGAGGACCACGACGACGCGGGCCCCCGTCGCCGCCAGGGCGCCGATGAGCGCGTTCTGGGCGTCGGGCAGGCGCATGTGCTGGCGGTCGAGGCCCTCCGACTCGGCCAACTCGTCGAGTCCGGCGCACACGAGAACAGTCCCACAGCGCGAGGTGAGCTCCACAGCCTCGGCGATCAGCTGGTCGTCGGGGCCCCCCTGGCGCTCGTAGCCCTGGGCGAAGCCCTCCACGGCCAGTCCCGCGGCCCCGTCTGAGAGGACGTCGAGAGCGGACTCGAGGCGCGTGGGGTTGACCTGGGAGGATCCCGCGCCCTGGTAGCGGGGCGTTCGGGCCATGTCGCCGACCACGCCGACCCCTGTGCCCTCCGCCAGCGGCAGGGTCCGGCCCTCGTTGCGCAGCAGGACGACGCTGTCCTGGGCGATGCGGACCGCGAGCTCGTGGTGGGCGTCCAGGTCCACCGGATCCGCCTCGCCCAGTGCGGCGGCCGCGGCCGCCATGTCGAGCACCTCCTGGGCGCGGGCGCGCACCGCCGCCTCGTCAAGCTCCCCCGCCCGGGCGGCCGCCACGATCTGGCGCGCCCCGTACAGGCCGGGGCCGGGCATCTCCAGCGAGCCTCCCGCCCGGGCCGCGTCGACCGCGCTGTTCGAGCCGCCCCAGTCGGACACGACCATCCCGTCGAAGCCCCATTCGGAGCGCAGGATCTCGGTGAGCAGGTGCGCGTTCTCGTGGGCGTAGGTGCCGTTGACGCGGTTGTAGGAGCTCATGAGCGCGCGCGGCGACGCCTCGCGCACCACGATCTCGAAGGCCGTCAGGTAGATCTCCCGCATGGTCCTCTCATCGACGACCGAGTCCGAGGCCATGCGCCGCAGCTCCTGGGAGTTGACGGCGAAGTGCTTGGGGCAGGCTGCGACCCCCTGCGACTGGATGCCCCGCACCATCCCCGCGGCCATGCGCCCCGCCAGCAGGGGGTCCTCCGAGTAGTACTCGAAGTTGCGCCCGCACAGCGGGGAGCGCTTGATGTTCAGGCCCGGGCCCAGCAGCACGTCCACGCCCAGCGCCCGCGCCTCGCGGCCCAGCGCCTCGCCCATCCGCTCGGCCAGTGCGGGGTCCCACGAGTTCGCGACCGTGGCCGCCGTGGGGAAGCACGTCGCCTTCTCCGAGGCGGCGATGCCCAGATGGTCGCCGTCCCCCAGTTGGCGCCGCACCCCGTGGGGGCCGTCGCTCATCACGAAGGAGGGGACGGAGGCAGCGGGAACCGGGCGGGAGTCCCACTCACTGGATCCGGATAGAAGGGCCGCGGCTTGGATGAGGCTGAGGTCTGCCGCCGCCCATGCGCGCCCGGGGTTCGTGGTCATCGTCGCTCCCTATGCTCCATCGCCTGTGCCCGCGTCTGCGGGCCCACGACCATTGTGGGCGCCGCGCGGCGCGGCGGGAAGCCCCGGGGCACGATCTGTCGGAACTCGTTCCTGTTCTGTCACCGAGCCTCCGCCTCCCGCTGGGCGCGACCGGCTATCATGGGAGGGAATTCACGCGCATGCGTGGCAGGTTTTTCGACGCGGCTGGGAGGAACCATGAGCGACGCGCAATCAATCATCGACGCCCTGGGCGGCTGGGGCAACATCAAGGACCTCGACGCGTGCATCACGCGGATCCGCCTCGATGTCGTCGACGCCGATGTCATCGACGAGCGCGCCCTGCGCGATGCCGGGGCCTTCGACGTCATCATCGTGGGCGATGCCGTGCAGGTGGTCGTGGGCCCCGACTCCGAGGAGATCGTCGACGCGATGAACGCGCTGCGATGAGCGCGGCCGTGCGCTCGCCGCTGCCGGGCGAGGCCGCGCCGCTGGACTCAGTGGACGACCCCGTCTTCGCGGGGGGCGTTGTCGGCCCTGGGCTGGCCCTGCGCCCGCCGACCGGGGGGCGCCTCGACGTCCTGGCGCCGGTCACGGGCACCATCGTGAAGACCACGCCCCACGCCTTCGTGGTCCGCGCCGACGACGGCGCCGCCGTGCTCGTCCACCTGGGGATCGACACGGTGGCACTGCGGGGCCAGGGATTCGAGGCGGTCGCCCGTCAAGGGGAGCGCGTGGAAGCGGGGCAGGTGGTGTGCCGCTGGGATCCCTCCGGGGCGCTCGACTCCGGCCTCGACGTGGTCTCCCCCGTCGTCGTCCTCGAACCCGTCGGAGCGGCCATCGAGCCCGCCCTCCCCGTCCCTTCGGCCATCGGCGCGGGGGACCCTCTTTTCACCATCGTCTGACCGGTCACACGGCTGGGGCTGGCGGGGCGCGCCGACGCGGTGCGCCTACGGGCGATGCCGTGCGAGTGGGCCCGCGCGACCGGCGGCCCCGGCGTTGACGGCGATTGCCGACTGCGGCCCGTGGTTGCCGACTGCTACCTTGGCGGCGACTGCGCTGCGCCGACGAGGGCCCCGGGCGCGGACTGCGGTGACTGCCGATGAGGGCTCTGGGCTTGGACGCCGGCGCGCGTTATCGGCATGAGCGCGCGTTGTCCGCACCGACGCGCGTTGTTGACAATCTGCATGGGATATCGGCACCGACGCGCGTTGTTGACACCAGCGCGCGTTATATCCCCCTCGCGGTGTCAACAACCCCCTCACGATGTCAACGACCCCCTCACGGTGCCGACAACGCGCGTCCGTATCGACAACGTGCGCTCGAACTCGCACCCGGGCCGACAACGCGCGTCCACGCCCTGGGGAACACCCTCGCCAGGGCCGGGCACGCTGTGAACACAGTCGACCACACCCACTACCCGGTGAAACACCCGCGCTAAGGCCGAGCGCGCTGCGGACGCGATCGACGTGGACGCGATCGACCACGCCCACTACCCGGTGAAACACCCGCACCGGGGCAGCGCCCCAGGCGGACTGCTCCGGATCGTGCGCCGCCCCCTCGGGGTACGCACACAAGGACCCCGATTTAAGAAACAAGAACCGCACACAAGGGCGGGATCAAGCCCTTGTGTGCGGCCCAGTGTTGTCTAATTCCCTCCCTTGTGTGCGACACCAGGGGGGACGGATCCTGAAGGCGGGCGGGAGCGGACCTGTGGGCGAAGCGGCGGACCGACCAGCTGGCGCACTTCAACGCCTCCTGTGAGACGCTGAAGAGGGATGACGCAGAGACGGATCCACCGGTGAACCGGCGTACCCTCCGGCAGAACAACGGACCCGCGGAGAAACCGACGGACCAAACCCGCCCGTACCCCTTCGGAGACGCACCCCGGGGGCGGCGGAGTCAGTCGATGGAACCGCGCAGGAGCGAGAAGAGCGCAGTGAGGCGCTCGTTCGTCGGGAGCTCCTCGATGGAGACTTCGTCCCCCTCCGAGTTGCACAGGGGGACGCACCAGTTCGGGTAGAGGTCGGCGTCCGTGCCCGGCATGTTCTGCGGGCGCAGGTCCCCCACCGCGTCGACCAGGGATGCGACGACGAGCTTCGAGGGCGTTTGCGCGACGTACGCGTACAGCGCCTCGACCAGTTCGCGCTCAGTGGGCTGGGCGGAGTCGATGAGCCCGTACTCGCGCAGGCGCGCCTCCACCTGCTCCAACTCGAGGCGGTCCTGGGCGCGCACGGTCTCCACGTCGTCGACCAGCAGCCCGAATTCGGAGCGCAGCGTGGTCTGGATGCCCCGGATGTACCCCTGCGTGGGCGGCAGGTCGTGGATGTTGACGGCGGCCAGGGCGCGCTCGCGGTAGTCGCAGGGGCGCAGCGGCCAGCCCCCGCCGTCCTTCTCGAACCAGACGACGCTGGTGCCCAGCACCCCGCGCTCGCGCAGGTAGTCGCGCACCCACGGCTCCACGACGCCCAGGTCCTCGCCGATGACGACGGCCCCGGCGCGCTGCGCCTCCAGCAGGACGATGCCGACCATCGCCTCGTGGTCGTAGTACACGTAGGTCCCCTCCGAGGCGCAGCGGCCCTCGGGGATCCACCACAGCCGGAAGAGCCCCAGGATGTGGTCGATGCGGATGGCGCCCGCGTTCGCCAGGGCGGCGCGCAGCATGTCGCGCAGCTGCACGTACCCGGACTCGGCGAGGGCCTTGGGCGACCACGGGGGCTGCGACCAGTTCTGGCCCTGCTGGGAGTACATGTCCGGCGGGGAGCCCACCGAGATCCCGTCGGCGAAGAGCGTGGGATGGCTCCACCGCTCCGAGCCGCGGGAGTGCACGCCGACGGCCAGGTCCGCCATGATGCCCATGCTCATCCCGACACGGCGCGCGCACGCCTGCGCCTCGCCGAGCTGCTGGGAGACGATCCACTGGCACCACTGCCAGAACTCGACGCGGTCGGAGACCTCCAGGCGCTCCATCTCGACGGCGGGAGCGCTGGAGCGCGACAGGGCCTCGGGCAGCTCGATCGTCTCCTCCCTCTCCACCAGGGCGCACCACAGGGCGTAGTTGGCCAGGTCCGCCCCGCCCCGCTCGATGAAGTGGTCGAAGTCGGACTGGCGGCGGTAGGGGCGCTCCGCGGCGAAGACGATCTCGAGCGCCTTGCGCTTCGCCTCCCAAACGCGGTCGCGGTCGATGAGATCCTCGTCGACGGCGAAGTCCACGGTCTGCGCGCGCAACTGCTCGATGGCATCGCGGGACTCCTGGGGCAGTGCCGCGTACTCGGCGATGGCCTCGGGGCGGATGTAGATGGGGTTGAGCCAGCGGCGCGAAACGGGCAGGTAAGGGGAGTTCTCCTGCGGTGAGATGGGCTGGGGCGCGTGGACCGGGTTGATGAGCAGGAAGTCCGCGCCCTTGTCGGCCGTGATCGCGGCGAGGTCGGCCAGGTCCACGGCGTCGCCGATGCCCCACGAGGCGTGCGAGCGCGTGGAGTACATCTGCGCTCCGACGCCCCACGCCCGCCTGCCTCCGCGCAGCGCGGGAGCGTCCAGGGAGGACGGCACGATGATGAGGGTGGAGGAGGCGACGAGGCCGCCCTCGACCGTGGCGACCAAGCGGTGCCAGCCCAGGGGCAGCCAGTGGGGGACGTCGAAGGTGGCGCGGCCGACGAGGCGGTCGTCGATGGTGCGGGGCGGGACGTAGCGGTCGAGCTGCTCGCAGTGGCCGTTGCGCCCGTCCTCGAGGATCCACTGGACCGCCACCCACGCGCCGTCGGGCACATGGACGGGGAACTCGTAGCCCCCTCCCTGGCGGGCGACGATCGTGGGGGGCAGGGTCTGGCGCCACTCGCGTTCGTCCACGAGCCGCGCGGCCTCGCGCAAGTCGCCGACCGTCGATTCCGGGGACACGGGGACGCCAAGCGCGCGGAGGACCTCGAGGAGGGACTCTGCGCTGACGTCGATCCAGTTCCCGTACCAGTCCCAGTAGCCGGTGGCTACTCCATTGCGGTCCGCGACGTATCGCAGGAGGCCGAGATCTGATGATGCTGGTGCGTTGGTGTCCACTGCGGGCCTCAGTCTTCGGGGTCTTGATGTGATCAATAACTATCTTACGCGGAGACCGACTCGCCCACGGGGCCCGTGCGTGTGCCATGGGGCACGTTGTCGACGAGGCTCTTCATGTCGGCCGCGATCTCCTCCGTCTTCAAACCCGCGACCAGCTGCACATAGGCCCCCGAGCGCACGACTGCGAGGATCTCCGGCAGGCGCAGGCCGTTCTCCACAACCGCGCGCTGGGTCCTCACCTCGACGCGGATGCGCATGAGGCACGGCTCGATGCCGACGATGTTCTCCCCGCCCCCGAGCGCCTCGATGAGCTCCTGTGCTGTCTCCATGATTCCCCTTCCGTCGCACCGCTCTCCACTGCGACACGAGTCACACTCTACGTGCGAGCTGCGAGAAAGGCAACACTACGGGGAGAATCGGCGCGCCCTATCGACCCTCCGGGCGCGGCGGCGCGGGCTCGGGGACGGCTGACGTCGCCAAGGCAGAGGGGACTGGGCGCGGCGGCGCGGGGGCCGCCGTCGACGCAGAGGGGGCCGGGCCCTCGCGGCCCGGCCCCCTCCCGCACTCAGTCGCGGGTGAGCCTGCGGTGGGTGACGCGGTGCGGCTTGGCCGCCGCCTCGCCGAGGCGGGCCACCTTGTTCTTCTCATAGGCCTCGAAGTTGCCCTCGAACCAGTACCACTTGTCGGGCTCCTCGTCGGTGCCCTCCCACGCGAGGATGTGCGTGGCGACGCGGTCGAGGAACCACCGGTCGTGGGTGACCACGACGGCGCAGCCGGGGAAGGCCAGCAGGGCGTTCTCCAGGGACCCCAGGGTCTCGACGTCCAGGTCGTTCGTCGGCTCGTCCAGCAGCAGCAGGTTGCCGCCCTGCTTGAGGGTGAGCGCCAGATTCAGGCGGTTGCGCTCGCCGCCGGACAGGACGCCCGCGGGCTTCTGCTGGTCCGGGCCCTTGAAGCCGAAGGCGGACACGTAGGCGCGCGAGGGCATCTCGACGTTGCCCACCTGGATGAAGTCCAGGCCATCGGAGACGACCTGCCACAGGGTCTTGTCCGGGTCGATGCCCGCGCGGCTCTGGTCGACGTAGCTGATCTTCACGGTCTCGCCGATGGTGAGCTCGCCGCCGTCCAGGGGCTCCAGGCCGACGATCGTCTTGAACAGCGTGGTCTTGCCGACGCCGTTGGGGCCGATGACGCCGACGATGCCGTTGCGCGGCAGCGAGAAGGACAGGCCCGAGATGAGCGAGCGGTCGCCGAAGCCCTTGCTCAAGTCCTTCGCCTCGATGACGACGCTGCCCAGGCGCGGGCCCGGCGGGATCTGGATCTCCTCGAAGTCGAGCTTGCGGGTGCGCTCGGCCTCGGCGGCCATCTCCTCGTAGCGGGCCAGGCGCGCCTTGGACTTGGCCTGGCGGCCCCGGGCCGACGAGCGCACCCACTCCAGCTCGGCCTTGAGGCGCTTGGCGAGCTTGGCGTCCTTCTTGCCCTGGACCTCCAGGCGCTTCTCCTTGGTCTCCAGGTAGGTGGAGTAGTTGCCCTCGTAGGGGTAGAGGTGGCCGCGGTCGACCTCGGCGATCCACTGGGCGACGTGGTCGAGGAAGTAGCGGTCGTGGGTGACGGCGATGACGGCGCCCGCGTAGTTCTTCAGGTGCTGCTCCAGCCACAGGACGGACTCGGCGTCGAGGTGGTTGGTGGGCTCGTCGAGCAGGAGCAGGTCGGGGGCCTGGAGGAGCAGCCTGCACAGGGCCACGCGACGGCGCTCGCCGCCGGAGAGGTTCTTGACCTCGGCGTCGGGCGGCGGGCAGCGCAGGGCGTCCATGGCCTGCTCGAGCTGGGAGTCCAGGTCCCAGGCGTTCGCGGCGTCGATCTCGGTCTGGAGCGCGCCCATCTCCTCCATGAGGGCGTCGAAGTCGGCGTCGGGATCGGCCATGGCGGCGGAGATCTCGTTGTAGCGGTCGAGTTTGGACTTGATCTTGGCCACGCCCTCCTCGACGTTGCCCAGCACGGTCTTGCCCTCGTCGAGCTCGGGCTCCTGCATGAGGATGCCGACGCTGTAGCCGGGGCTCAGCCGGGCCTCGCCGTTGGAGGGCTGGTCGATGCCGGCCATGATCTTGAGGATGGAGGACTTGCCGGCGCCGTTGGGGCCGACCATGCCGATCTTGGCGCCGGGCAGGAACGCCATGGTGACGTCGTCGAGGATGACCTTGTCGCCGTGCGCCTTGCGCGCCCTGATCATCTGGTAGATGTACTCGGCCACTGCTTCGCCGCGCCTTTCGTCGGAGTGCGGGTGATGGATGCCTGCGCGACGACGGCGACCGGTTGCCCGGACGGTTCCGCGCGCACTGCGGCCAAGCCTAGGCGAGCGGGCGGGCCGCGGCGACGGGCCCGGGAGTGAGGCGGTGCACGCGTCCGCCGCGCCCCTCTCCCCCGCTGCGCCCCCTCACCCTCCGCCGCGACCCCTTTTCTCGTACAGTGAAGGGCGAAGGGGCGCAGCGGAGGGGAATATGACACGTCGAGAACAAGTCCTCGCCGCAGCGGTGGCCGTCTTCCAGGAGGGCGGCCCGCACGCCCTCACGCACCGGGCGGTCGACCGCGCCGCCCGCGTGCCCGACGGGACGACGAGCAACGCCTTCCGCAGCCGCGACGAGCTGGTGGGGGCCGTGGCCCGCGAGATCGCCCGCCGCCGTCTGGCCGCGCCGGAGGGGGCCGTGGACGAGGACCTGTCCCTGGCGTGGCTCGAGCTCGTGATCCTCGCCCAGCGCGACCCCGGGCTGCGCCGGGCCATCGCCCCGATCCGCGCGGAGATGCTCGAGCGGCTCGACGGCGCCAGGACGGACGACATCCCGCTGACCACTCCCGCGCTGGCGGCGCTGCTCACCGGCCTCGAGCTCGCCCGGGCCATCTGCCCGGAGCCGACGAGCGTGCGCGAGCTGATCGACGCGCTGAGTCGCCGGACCGGCGCCGGCGCCGCGCCGCGGGCGTGACCGGCCCGCCGTCGCGAGGCCGGTTCCGGCACCGAATCCTCCCGCGAGATATACTACGATCGTAGTTACTACGTTCGTAGTGGGAGTGTCATGTTCATCGAGTCCGTCGGCCGCGGGCCGACCGTCGTCTTCATCCCGGGCCTGGGGTGCGATCACACCATGTACGCCCCGCAGGTCGAGGCCCTGCGCGACCGGTTCCGGTGCGTGAGCCTCGACGTGCCGGGAACGGGGCGATCGCCCTCGCTGCCGGACCTGCGGGTCGACGACGTCCTGACGCACCAGGCCGACGCGATCGCCGGGGCGCTGCGGGGGCTCGGCGTCGAGCGCGCCCACCTGGTGGGGATCTCCTACGGCGGCGTCCTCGTCCAGACCCTCATGCTGCGCCACGGGGCGCTCGCGGCCTCGGCGATCATCTGCGACAGCCTGTGCGACACCCGCGCCCGCACCGTCCCGGAGTGGTTCCGGCTCGCGCCCGCGAGGCTCCAACCGCTCGCGCTGCGGCTCGCGCCCGCGCGGACCCTGGCGGCCGGCATCCGCGCGGCCTACGGCAAGTGGCCGCGGGCGGGCGAGGCGATGGCGCGGGCCCTCCTGGCGGCGCGGCCCCGCGACCTGATCCTCCAGCGCCGCGCGGTCAACGCCGTGCACTACGAACGGCTCCTGCGCTCCTGCCGCACACCGGCGCTGTGCCTGGTCGGCGACCACTCCGCCCTCGCCGTGGAGATGATGCGGCGCACCCACGAGGCGCTGGCGAACTCCGAGTTCGACGTCATCGCGGACTCCTTCGACCCCTCGAGCCTGTGCCGGCCCGAGGAGTTCACGCGGCGCGTCGGGCAGTGGGTCGAGGCCCGCTGCCGGCGGACCGGCGACGCCGACGGCGTCGAGCCGGGCCGGGGCGCGGCGGGGGGATCATGACGGGGCCGATCCGCCCGGAGCGGGGACGGCTCCGGCCCCTCACCGCCCGCCCTGCTCCTGCTGCCTGCGCCAGCGGATGCCGGCGTCGATGAAGCCGTCGATATCGCCGTCGAACACGGCGTCGGGGCTGCCGACCTCGTAGCCGGTGCGCAGATCCTTGACCATCTGGTAGGGGTTGAGGACGTAGGAGCGCATCTGGTCGCCCCAGG
>ERZ772948.799-NODE-799-length-20026-cov-4.390316_pt1 | contig 20026 bp, 19 predicted proteins | sample MGYA00511945_ERZ772948 | MGnify/ENA primary metagenome ERZ772948 (study PRJEB29015, sample SAMEA2737927) | human oral metagenome | biome: human oral; feature: human-associated habitat; material: dental | place: China | collected 2141 ... | reverse complement strand
AATAACCCCTCAAACAACACAAAAACGACGAAGCAGGAATGCGGTTTCATACCAGCATTCCTGCTTTTTTATATCCTTTTTGCTACAAAGCCATTCTATCCGTAACAACGATATGCCCTAAAAGCCCGTTTAAATTCTCTCTAAAAGGCAATTAAAGTTACCGGTAAAATCCCATAGAAAAAGGTGAGAACGAAGCCCTACACAAATCATATAGCCCTGCTCTCACCTCGTTTTGCTATGAAAGTCTATGCGCTCTTTCGCTTAGAGTTGCGCTTCTACAGCCTTTTCCACTTCTTTCATATCCACGGTAGGCTCAAAACGAGCCACAACCTTACCGTCACGATCAATCAAAAACTTCGTGAAGTTCCACTGGATATCGTTCTGTTTGCGCGGCTCCGCATTGGCTTTGTTATAAAGATCCTCCATCACCTTCACCAATTTCGCTTCGTATGCACCACCGGCATAGCCCTTTTCTTCCTTCAACCAAGTGAATAAAGGCAACGCATTGGCGCCATTCACATCGCTCTTTTTAAACTGAGGGAAGTCGGTTCCAAACTTCATTGTGCAAAATTCTGTCACCTCTTCATCGCTACCTGGCGTCTGATGTCCAAACTGATTGCAAGGCACATCCAATATTTCAAAGCCCTTATCACGCAGCTTTTTATACATTGTTTCCAATGCTTCATACTGCGGTGTGAAGCCACATCCCGTTGCAGTATTTACAATCAAAAGCACCTTTCCTTTATAATCAGCCAAACTAACGCTGTTGCCCTTCTTATCGGTCAAACTGAAATCATAAACTGTTTTCATTTCCTTTTGTTTTTTATTCGTTGTGATGTTAAACATATTCCGTGCCAAACGACCATCTTTTTCAAAATCCTTGTCCAGCCCGTCTTTATCATAATTCAATGCCATCTTATTACAATTTAAATTTTCTTTGTGGAAAAATCTTTTCTATATCTGCAAAGATAGTGTTTTTGTTACGGCATACAAAGAAGGCATTGAAAACTTTAATACTTTTTAAACTAAAATCGTTTGCGATGTAGTTTCGCGCATTTTGAATAACACTTTTGCGATAACAGGCTATCATTCACCCAGAAAACAAGGATTTCCCCACATTGCTTTTCAATACAAAAAATGATATTTCAGCCTCCTAATCCACAGAAGAACCAATGCAAAATGACAGACAGCACCCTAAAAATGCACCACCTATACACCCCATTATTGTAAATAAATCCTACCAAAAAACACCTCATCAAAACTCCTCCAAATAGAAAATCCGACACATCAGAACACGCCTTTCCGCGCAAATCCATCCACCTTTACACCCAAACCCTATGCTTTTCGCGAGTAAAGTCTATCACTTTTGTACACAAACACATCCGTTTTGCTCACAAATTCAACCTAAAAAACAAGGCAAAACAGCCCCTTTTTCCCTCTTTTTCACACTTCAAATCAGCGAAAAAACCATTCCCTTTCATTATCACATTGATTATAAGCCGATTAGAACACACGCCCCTATTTCGCCCACACGCCATCCATCGCCTCGCCATTTGAAATAAACAAACTACAGAAAGCCTTTTGTAAAGGAAAGTGATTGTGCTACCTGCCCCACAAACAAAAGAAAGATTTAACCCTCAGCCGTCAATCAAAAATGAGCTTTAGTGAACCAACAATTCAGAAAAAAAAACTACCTTTGCACAGATAGCAAAACAAACAAGGACATGATTTTATTAAGCTTCGACACCGAAGAGTTTGATGTGCCGCGCGAACATGGCGTCGACATCTCCTTAGAAGAGGGCATGCGCGTGTCTATTGCGGGCACAACACGCATCTTAGACATCCTGAAAGCCAACGGCGTGCAGGCCACATTCTTCTGCACCGGCAACTTTGCTGCGCACGCACCCCACATCATTCAGCGCATCATTGATGAGGGGCACGAAGTGGCTTGCCATGGGGTTGACCACTGGCAACCCAAAGATGACGACGTGTTTCGGTCGAAAGAAATCGTTGAACGCGTGGCTCAACGGCCCGTTTATGGCTACCGACAGCCCCGCATGTTCGCCGTTTCCGACCACGATATTCAGGCCGCCGGCTTTCAATACAATTCATCTTTGAACCCAGCCTTTATTCCAGGGCGCTACATGCACCTGCGAACGCCGCGCACATGGTTTATGAAAGATGGCGTCATGCAGATACCTGCGAGCGTCAGTCCCCACCTGCGCATTCCGCTTTTTTGGCTGGCTTTGCACAATTTCCCCGAGCGTTTATACCACCATTTGGCACGACAAGTGCTCCGCCACGATGGCTATTTCGTTACTTATTTTCATCCTTGGGAATTTTATGCACTGAAAAAACATCCCGAATACAAGATGCCTTTCATCATCAAAAACCATAGTGGCGAAGCGCTATCTGCCCGACTTGACCGCTTCATCAAAGCCATGAAGCGCGACCATCAGCCATTTGTCACCTTTAAAACATTTGTCGATCAACAGCGAAAAAACAATGATTAAACTCGCAACCGTTTCGCCCTGCTTCAACGAAGAAGAGGGATTGGCGCAGTCGGTAGCCAAACTCACCGACCTTTTTCAAGCGCTGATTGCCGAAGGAAAAATAGCTCCCGACTCGATGATTGTGCTGGTTAACGATGGCAGTAGCGACAAAACCTGGGACATTATTTGCCAATTACACCATGACAATCCGCTCGTTCGGGGCATCAACCTATCCCACAACGCCGGCCATCAGAATGCCATCATGGCTGGAATGATGACGGCTAAGAACTGGGCCGATGCCGTTATCACGCTCGATGCCGACCTGCAAGACAACTATCGCAAATGTATTCCCGAAATGGTCGATGCTTTCTTGGCGGGCCACGACATTGTCTATGGCGTGAAAGTGTCGCGACAAGCCGACCCATTGCTCAAACGCATGTCGGCCCAGACCTTCTATCGCCTGCAGAAAACCATGGGCGTTGACAGCATTTTCAACCATGCCGACTTCCGCCTGATGAGCCGAAAAGCCCTGCTGATGCTGGCCGATTACAAAGAACGCAATCTCTATTTGCGCGGTTTGGTGCCCCTCATTGGTCTGCCATCAACCACCGTTGACGACGAAATTAGTGCGCGCGAGGCAGGCCACTCCAAATACACAGTGCGCAAGATGATGCACTTAGCGCTCGATGGCATCACCTCGTTCTCGGTGAAACCCATCTATTTCGTGGTCTATTTAGGCCTGTTCTTCCTGCTCATCAGTTTGGGCATCGGCGGCTATGTCATTCATTCTTTCGTGGCACACACCGAAGTTGCAGGCTGGGCTTCTATCATTTTAAGCATTTGGTTGGTGGGAGCCATGCTCATGATGGCCATCGGTGTGGTGGGCGTTTACATCGGAAAAATCTACGAAGAAGTGAAACACCGCCCGCTTTATCACATCAGCGACATCTTAGATTAAGCCACAACACATGCAAAAGACACTTCAACAGCTGTGGAAACGCTGGCAAAACGACTTCTGGCGTGTGGCACGTTTCGGGCTCACGGGCACGCTTTGCTCGGCGCTTCACTATGGCGTTTATTGTCTTTTTCTGCTGTTCTGCTCGGCCACATTAGCCTATACGGCCGGCTATGGCGTGGGTTTGGTGGCTAATTATGCCCTCACCACTTACTTCACCTTTCAAAAAAAGCCCACGAAACACAATTTCTTGGGCTTCGTGGGCAGTCATATTTTGAACTATTTCTTAGAGATAAGTCTGCTGCATTTGTTCCTATGGATGGCCGTAAATCAATGGCTTGCTCCCATTTTAGTAATGGCTATTGCCGTGCCTGTCAACTTTCTGCTGTTGCGTTTCATATTCGTTCGTAACAAGAAATGATTTGCTCGGCCACGTTTTGGTTCTCAAATCGTTTCACATACTGCCGACTCTTTTCCACCATTTCTGTGCGGTTCTGCATGGCTTTCTCCACCGCTTCGGCCAACCCTTTGGCATCATCGGCATCCACATAGAGGCTATCGGGGCCACCAGCTTCTTCCAAACAACTACCCTTTGCAGCCACAACGGGCAAACCACTCTGTATGGCTTCGATAATAGGGATGCCGAAACCTTCATAACGAGAGGGATAGATAAAGGCCTCAGCTTGCCTGTAAATGGCAGGTAAAAGGTTGTTGGGAATGCCTTGAATGAAATGCACTCTGTCGCCAATACCCAAAGATTGAATGGCACTGTCGAGCTTCTTTTGGTAGGAAGTCTTCCGTCCCACCACCACAAGGTGCATATCCTGGGGCAAGAAGGGGAGCGCTTCAATGCCTAAAAGAATGTTTTTGCGCACCTCAACCGTGCCCACATTCAAGAGATAGCGCGCCGGAAGCTGATAGCGTTGACGGGCTTCGGTCAACGCATCTTCACCAACAGGCTGGCTGAAATAGCTGCCACAACTTTGATAAACCAAATCGATTTTCTCGGCAGGAAAGTTGCTATAGTGCAGAATGTCGCGCCGGGTACACGCGCTGATGGCTACAATACGCGTGGCTTCTTGCAACATCTGATAGAACTTCAGCTTGTAAATAAAGGCATCTATCGCGGGATAGAACTCGGGATGACGCAGGAAAATCAAGTCGTGCACCGTCACAATGCCCGCAATTCCCGCCTTCTTAAGTCCGAAAGGCAGCTCACCCGAAAGGCCATGATAGAGCGAAACGCCATCTTGCTGCAACCGTTTCACCACACCATGCATGCGCCATAGGTCGCGTTGCAAGCGCAGATGCAAATGAGAAGGATAAACAAACGTCACATTCTCTGCCGGCAAAACTTGTTCGCGCAACACTGCTTTTCCGTCGTCGGGTGCATACAATCGCAACTGCGTTTGGGGCAAAAGGGGCGCCAAATCGTTAATCAACGTGCGGCCATAACTACCCAATCCGGTGCCATTGCGCACAATGCGCTTGGCATCATAACCTATCCTTGCATACTTATTCATGACTGTTTTCATTTAAAGGAGCATAATCTTTCGTGTATAACTCATAGCAAAGGCAAAACCAAAGCAGGCTAATGGGCAGCGCACGCAGTGCATAAGGCTGGATAATGGTTGTGCGAATGGCTTTCGGAATGAGGTCACTGTTGCCCATTCCCGACAGGATAAACACAAAAACCATGAGCCAAACAGCCCATTTGCCACGCTCGAAAGGTGCCGAAACATACCATATCGCCGCACCTAACAGCGCAATAATATAGCCACTTGACTCGCTTCCGGTGCTGAAAAGAATGATAAACATGAGCACAGAGGCTAAGATGGCTTCACGAAAAGCGAGGTGCTTGTATTGCGAAAAACGCAGATAGGGTAGGGCAAAGAGCACCATTCCGGGCACAATGAGCCACAAATCGGAATAGTTTTCGCAACCGGTTGTGCGGCGGACCATCCCCAAGAGCGAGATGTTCTGCATCAATGCGTGCAGGTTTTCGGTGTTCTTTTCGGCCAAACAAACCCACCATTCGTGGTATTGTGCCACAACATAGTGGGGCGAGCTGATGAGCATCGGCAGACAAAACAGCACCACCGACCACAGCAACAACCAAAGAACGAACCGTCCTTTGTGGCGAGAAAAGAGGAAAAAGGCCAGCCCTACCACGCCATAGAGCTTCACCAATGTGCCCAAAACAATGAAGAAGGCCGCCCAAGGCTCTTGCTCTTTCTCCACTAAAAAGAAAGAAGAGAGCACCATTGCAGCAATGGCGATGTTGAATTGTTGCATAAACAAAGCCGTCAACAAGGCAAAACCGCAAAACCAATAGATGAAAACTTGCTGGCGATGGGCGAGCGTCGACCGATAGATAGCTGCGTAAAGCCACAACGTTAAGCACAACAACCAAAACAAAAGTCCCACCCAATGGGGCAGCAAAGCAAAGGGAGCAATGATCAAAGAGAACAAAGGTCCATAATGATTGACGTCAAAATATTCGGCCGGATAGGCGGCATAGAGCGACGTTTGCTGCCAAGTGTGCCAAAAAACGCCGCGGAAAATCAGGAAGTTATTATCACTTCGGTGATATTTCAGCATGCCGACGAGGGCTAAAATCGTCCAGATGCCTAATAAAAAATAACGGTTTTGGAAAATCGGATGGCGCAAAAAGGCCTTCAGTTTGTCGTATATCATCATTGTTTTTTGTTGTTAACATGCACCTATTCCAACCGCTTTGCAGGGCAAAGGGCAAGCCTACGGGGCATGGTTTGAGATATAATAGTGCAAAGTTAAACATTAAATTTGGTTCTATTCCGCAGGAATACAAAAAATAAATCATTCGCATAGAGAACGATATTGTAGCCTTTTCCGCCATCATTTCTTCGCACTGATGACAGCAAACCCTACAAACAACTTGCGCTTTAATTTGGTTTTCGCTGCAAAAATGTGTAACTTCGCAAAAGAATAGAAAGATTAAAGTTCGAAATGAAGCATGTTTTGCAATCGAAATGGGGCAGTAGCGTTGCCCTGATATGTAATATTTTGGGAGCTTATGTGCTCTACTTCATCGCACGACTCATCTATGTTTTCAGCAATTGGAGCTATTTTTCGGAAGGGTTTTCAGGGGCCACTATCGGACAATGGATAAAGGGTAGCTTACTGTTTGATACCACAGCGATTGTCTATACACATATACCTTATGTGTTGTTGATGCTCTTTCCGCTTTGGATGAAGGAGCAACTGGGCTATCAAAAGCTATGCAAATGGGTGTTTGTTGTTGTCAATTCCATTGCCTTAGCTATCAACTTAGCCGATGCAGTTTACTTTCCTTTCACCCTAAGGCGCACCACAATGAGTGTGTTTCAAGAATTTAATAACGAGCATAATCTCGGGAGTATAGTGCTCCATAACGCCTTAACACATTGGTATCTTGTCGTAGCTTTTGTTCTTCTTGTGGCCATCATGCAACGGCTTTATGTGATGCCTCGTACCACGATTGCCACGTTTCCAACGCCCAAAAGCCGCTGGATGTATGGCTTGCAGCAGTTTGTTTGTCTTGCCATTGCTACCATAGGCATCGTCGCTGGCGCACGAGGTGGCTTGCAATCTGGTGTGCGTCCCATCACCATCAGCAATGCAAACCAATTTGTTGAGCGCCCAACTGACTGTGCAGTGGTGCTCAATACGCCCTTCGCTTTGTTGAGAACGATCGGTAAGGCCGACTTTGTGGTGCCGAATTATTATCCGAATGTGCAGGCAGCAGCGCAGGTTTTCAGCCCCATTCACATGCCCGATAGCACACAACCGCGCAAGAAAAACATTGTGATTTTGATTGTTGAGAGCTTCGGAAGAGAATATATCGGTGGCTTTAACCGTGACTTTTTCGACGGAAAGTACAAGGGTTACACACCCAATGTGGACCGCCTCATCGAGAAAAGCTTGGTTTATCGCTACTCATTCTGCAACGGACGAAAGAGCATTGACGGCATGCCTTCCATTCTTTGTAGCATTCCTCGCTTCGGAGAACCGTTCATTTTAACGCCCGCTTCGATGAATGATTACACGGGAATGCCTGGGCTTTTGAGTCAATGGGGCTATCAAACGGCCTTCTTTCATGGTGCCAATCGTGGGTCGATGGGCTTCTTAGCATTCTCGAAAAAGATAGGTTTTCAGCACTATTATGGTCGACAAGACTACGACGATGATAAGCGATTTGGGGGCGATGAAGACTTCGATGGCAACTGGGGAATATGGGATGAGCCCTTTCTTCAGTACTATTGTGCGAAAATGAGCGAGATGAAAGAGCCCTTTATGACGGCACTTTTCACCGTATCGAGCCACGATCCGTTCGTCGTTCCCGCCCAATATAAGAACATTTACAAGGAAGAACATCTGCCGATTCAGAAGTGTATTCGTTACACCGACATGGCGATTGGCAAATTCTTTGCAACAGCAAGCAAGCAGAAATGGTTTAAAAACACGATTTTTGTGCTCACCAGTGACCATACAAATCAAAGCGATCATGCACAATACATGACCGATATCGGTGGCTTTTGCTCGCCGATTATCATCTATGATCCATCAAATGAAATCAAAGCTGAACGCAAAAACGCCATCGCTCAGCAAATAGATATCATGCCAACGCTGCTCCATTACGTGGGATTTCCTAAGCCTTACATGGCTTTTGGCGCTGATTTATTCAACACTTCTGACGACAATACGTGGGCCGTTAACTACCTCAATGGCATCTATCAATACGTGAAACATGGTTATGTTTTGCAATGGGATGGCACGCAAACGAAAGCCATTTACAAGCTAACGGATTTGCTTATGCAGCATAATCTCGTGGGAAAAGTGAAAGAACAACAGCAAATGGAAACCGAACTCAAAGCGATTATCTATCAATATATGTACCGCATGGTCAACGATAAACTTCGCCCCAACGCTACAAAAGAATGAAGAAATTTTTTCAACACACTGCTTATTTCATCGCCTATGGCATTTGGTGGTTCCTCTCTTTGCTCCCTTTTTGGGCCTTATACCTGCTTTCCGACGGGCTATACCTGCTGATGTCGCATGTTGTTCGCTACCGACATCGCGTGATTTGGCATAATCTTCGCACCTCTTTCCCCGAGAAATCAGAGGATGAACTCCGCCAAATTGAAAAGAATTTCTACAAGTGGTTTTGCGATTATATCGTGGAAACCGTGAAACTCATCACGATGAGTAAGGAGCAATTATTGAAGCGAATGACCTTCACCGGCGTAGAAAAACTAAATCAATATGCCGCTGAAGGGAGGTCAGTAGGCGTGTATTTAGGTCATTTAGGCAACTGGGAATGGATCACTTCGCTGCCCTATTGGACCCAAAATGCCACTTGTTGCCAACTTTATCACCCTTTAGAAAACGAATATTTCGACCGGCTTTTCCGCTATGTTCGTGAGCGAAATGGAGCTTATTGCATCCCTATGCAAGAGTCATTGCGCAAGATTTTGGAGTTCAAGAAAGCCAATAAACCCGTCATTGTAGGCTACATTTCCGACCAAACTCCCTTTTGGTGGAACATTCATCACTGGCTAACTTTCCTCCATCATGATACACCTGTGCTCACAGGAGCCGAGCGAATTGTGAAGCATACCGACCAGGTTTTTGTGTATGGCGATATGAAACGTGTGAAAAGAGGTCATTATAACTGCGAGTTTAAAGTGCTTAGAGAAGACACCAAACGGGCGAAACCTTTCGAAATCACCGATGAATACTTCCGCAGAATGGAACAGTCTATTCGCCAACAGCCCGAGATTTACCTCTGGAGTCACAACCGATGGAAACGCACAAGAGCCATCTTTGACGAACATTTTGAATATGTTGATGGCAAAGTGCGCTTGCAAAAAGGCAAAGATATGATTTGGTAAATCTCAATTACTTCAAGAGAATGGGTTGCATACGGTTTTAAAAAGTCGCAATATGCAACGCGCAATCACATCAAAAAAGACTATGATCAGCATCATAACACCCGTGTACAACGCTGAAAAATTCATCTCCTTGATGATCGATTCCGTGCTTGTCCAAACCTATCAAGACTGGGAACTCATCCTTGTTGATGATGGAAGCAAAGACGCTTCGGCAGAGATTTGCAAGGAATATGCAGCCAAAGACACGCGCATTCGTGTCATTCATCAACACAATAGGGGGCCGGCACAGGCACGAAACCGCGCGCTTCGCGAATCAAAAGGTGACTTTATCACCTTTGCCGACAGCGATGATTGGCTTGAACCAACCTTTCTTGAGCGCCTCTTTCAAACGCTAACGCAGGAGAATGCCGACTGCGTGATTTGCGAATTTTTTGAGAACGACACTCAAAAGGAAATCGTTAGAGGAAGCAACACGGGTGCCATTGAGCATCGAACACGGGAAGAAATGCTCTATGCCCTCTATGATTTTAAAATTGAAAGCTATCTTTGGACGATGCTCTTTCGCCGAAAGTGCATCTCAACACCGTTCTATCCTTTCAAGATTGTAGAAGATTATGCCACCATTTCTTCATGGATGCTACAGGTGAAAAAGGCCGTCTTCCTGCACGTTCCACTCTATCATTATCGCCAAACCAAGGGAAGTAGCTCGCACGTCACCCATCAAGAAGACGATATCTACTGGCTCAAAGCCATGTTTGTTGTGTATAGAAACATCACCAAACATCATCTTTTGCAACAACATATCAACGAAATCAATCGCTACTTTATAGAGCGAACGATGTGGTACACCCGCAGTCTTGTGCGCACATTGCATTCAGCTCAGGCCTGCATACACTATTTAAAACTCATTGCTTTGCAGCTCAGGCAAATGCAAACACCACGCGAATGGAAGCCCGGTAGGAAGCAATACTTCCGCTATTGGCTACTACGTAACATGCCGTGGCTTTACTATCACATCATTTCTTCGACGAAATCGAAAAACGTTGTGGATAGGAATGCAAATCAAACGCTATTTGAGTAAAAACAAAAGCAGCACACATTGTCATGTAATTGCATAGAGAATGCCCGGCAATATGGTGCATATTATCCCATAAAACAATAGCTTTTAATGGATAATAGGATAGCTTTTAGTGCACAAAGCATCATTTCTTCTGCCGCTCTTCCATCAACTTAGCCACAATTTCAAACTGATAACCCGCATCAAGCACCGCGTGAATCAGCCCCGGACAGCCATCCAAGAAACCACGTTTCAGCAGATAGGACTTCACAAAACGATAGAGTGGGCGATAGAACAGCGCCATCTTGCCATAGTTTTTCTTACGCCTACGCGGCACTTCATAGTCAGAATAGGTGTTATTTTTCCGGATAATGTCGGCCACACTATCATTGGCAAGGTGTTCAAATGCAAGATCCCGCCGGGCAGAAGGAATGCGAATGATGCGTCCTTCCACCTCAGGTGAGGCATGAATGACGGGAGGCCAGTTGCATTTCTCGCGCTTTAAGAACCGAAGAATATAGTCAGGATAGCAGCTATGCATCATCTTTCCCATGAAATAATTCTTGCGGGGAATGGCTATTGCGGCAAAATCGGCCTCGGTTTCGATAGCCTTGTAGAGATAGTTGCGCAGGGCTGCCGGCACAATCTCATCGGCATCGACCACCAACACCCATGGACAACGCGCCTGGTCAATGGCAAATTGTCGGGCAGGTTCTACGATACGATGCGCTCCTTTGGGAAAAATCACAATCCTACACCCATAGGCTTTGGCTATTTCGAGCGTATTATCGGTGCTTTCCATATCGCAAACGAGCACTTCATCAAAACCTTTTACCGCTTCAAGCACCGTGGCAAGATGGCGCGCTGCGTTATAGGTGTTGATCACAACTGTAATCCCTTCTGATTGATTCATGCTTGCAAATGTACGCATTATATTCGTGCTTTTGAAACGATGCCGTATAAAATATGTCCTTTTTGCTCCCTTTTTTACCCATATATTTGCGAACATCGCTAAAAAAAATTACCTTTGTCGTAAAAAGAAATCCATCATCAGGCTGGCTGGAAGAAGTTTCTTTTGACGGCCACACATCCCATCATTTTAGCATAACATGAACATTGTTGCTGTCGTTGTCACCTATAACCGCTTGGTTTTACTGAAGCAAAACATTGCAGCTTTAAAGAAACAGACATGCCTCCCCACGCATATTGTCGTCATAGATAATTGCTCTACCGATGGCACTGCCGAGTTTTTGCAAACCGTAGAAGGCATTCGTGTGATTCGAACAACACAGAACACCGGGGGAGCGGGTGGCTTTTTTGAAGGCATAAAAGCTGCCGTTGCCCTGCAAGCCGATTGGATTTGGCTCATGGACGACGACACCATTCCCCACGATGACGCTTTAGAAAAGATGCTTCCCTATACCCATCAAGCGCAAGTGGGGTTCATTAACAGCAAAGTGGTGTGGAAAGATGGTTCGCAACACCTGATGAACAGGGTCGTTTTTGGCCATCAAGAATTGCCTGAAAACGCATCCTTTTCGCCTGAAATGCAACAGAAAATCATTCGTAATGGGTCGTTCGTTTCGATGCTTATTCGCGGTGATATGCCGTTTAAAATCGGACTCCCTTATCGCGAATTCTTTATTTGGTGCGATGATTTTGAGTATTCCTATCGCATGTTTTCCCATGGCTTTGTGGGCATTTATGCCGAAGAGAGTGTTGTTCTTCATGCGACAGCCGAGAACTATACCCCCGTTTTAAAAGACATTCGCGGCCAACATGCTTGGAAATTATACTACGAAGAGCGCAATAGAACCTTTATCGATAGGAAGCATAAAAACCCTGTTGTGTTCTTTTTTTCACAGCTTAACAAAATTCGTTTGCAGCGACGTTTGATCAAAAAGCGCCATCTTCCGAAAGAAGAAGAACGCGCTTTGCTTCACCAACTCACACGAGGTTTGTGGGATGGGATATTTTTTCATCCGAAAATAGAATGGATAGATGCAGACGCTTTAACGAAAAAGAACAAATAGATGCAGTCTTTTCAGTCTAAAGAAACGAAGTCAGACGAGCGCCCTTTGCGACTGCTTTTCCTCCTATCGCGCTTTTTAGATGGTGGCATTGACACGGTTCTGTTGGAATATGTCAACCATTTGGCCGACCATCTGCACTACGATGTCACCTTAGGGATAGCCATTTGCTATGGCGATTTGGAGGTTTATCGTCCAAAATTAAGTCAGCGTGTCAAGGTGGTCTACTTCAATCAGAGTCCCTTTCTCACGCGACTTTCACGCCAACGCATTGAGAAAAGAGCTTCTTTTTTTGCCGCAAGCATCGACGAAATACTTTTCGTTCCCCTGCGAAGACTCACCACACAAAGGGGCATTTACAAGCTATCTCGACAGGCAGATGCCATCATTGATTTTGATTGTCGTGCTTATGCTTTCCTCCATCACATACGAAAACGCAAGATAGCTTTCTTTCATTTCAGCTTCGATCAGGTGCTAAAAAACAATCCAAAGCGCATGAATCGCATGAAGAAAGGGCTTGCCGCATACCACAAAGTGGTAACCATTTCGAGGGCAATGTGTGAAGAAGGCAGAAGAATGTTTCCACAATTCAAAGAAAAATTCATACTCCTTTACAACGCAAAGGATGAACAACTTCTTGCAGAATATGCCGAGAAGACCATTGATAACCCGCTCATTCAGCGGCCTTATCTATTAGCTGTCGAACGTTTAGAGGAGTCACAAAAGGATCTTTCAACGCTCATTCGTGCCTATAGTTTGCTGGTTCACGAGCACCATATCAGCGAATGGCTCTATATTATTGGTAAAGGAAAGGATGAAACACAGCTCAAACAGCTCGCAAAGACGCTTCAAGTGGCCGATAAAGTGGTGTTTTTAGGTTTTCAACCCACCCCGCTTCCATGGATTTTGCATTGCAAAATATTTGTGCATAGCGCCAAATTCGAGGGTCTTCCCACAGTGCTTATCGAAGCGTTGCTGCTCGATAAGCTCATTGTGGCAACCGATTGCCCAACGGGACCAAGCGAAATCTTAGACCATGGGCGTTGCGGTTTGCTCACTCCTGTAGGCAATGCACCAGCCTTTGCTGCAGCCATTCATCAGCTTCTGCTCGACAACGACTTGCAAAAGCAGCTACTTTCTGCAGTAAAAGAGCATAAAAAGGTCTTCAATCTCAACCATATTGATCACCAATTACATGCACTTTTCTTAGGAGAAACAATGTATTAGATGATTAGAAAAAGTGGAGATGGGCACCTATGCAGAGGCTATCTTCCTTACAACAACCATAAATTTCACCCAAATGCAAAAGAAAAATATAGCATTTCTCATCAGCCTTTTCTTAGATGGTGGCACAGAAACCGTCTTAATCGAATATCTTCGTAACCTCTCTAATACGGGTTTATACAACCTAACTTTAGCCATTGGTTACGACATGCAGCAGAAAGAGATGTTTCTTTCGCGCGTTCCCGATGATGTAAAAGTGGTGCATTTGCTATCCAACCCGTTACTGTTAAAACGCTATACGGCCCATTTGATACGGCCTATCAAGCTGTTAGACGAGTTTATACTTAATCCTATCCGACGCTTTATCCTGCGAAGTGCCATCCAAAAACTGGCCAAACAGAATGAAGTTATCATTGACTTCAACCATGCTTTCGGTTCTTTCATGACGCATATCCCGGCGAAAAAGATTGTTTTCTATCATTATTCGCTCACCATCAACCAACAAAATGACCCCACGGAAATGGCGAAATTGCAGCAGAAAGCTGGTCGTTATGACTACTTAGTAACCATTTCAAAGGCCATGTTTGATGAGGCTTGTCGGTTCTTTCCACAACAGAAAGACAAACTTCGCATGATTTATAACAGCATCAACACACAGCATCTTTTCGATGCTGCCCATCAAAAAGTGGACGATCGCCGCATTGAAAAGCCTTTTATTCTTAGTGTAACGCGCTTAGAAGAAAGGCAAAAAGACGTGACAACACTCATCAAGGCTTATGCGTTGCTGCGCAAAAATGATGGTCACAACGAGGAGCTTTATATCATAGGAAAAGGTGTTTCATTGGCACAACTACAGCAAACGGCACGCGAATGCCACGTGGCCGACCATGTTTTCTTCTTAGGTTTCATGTCCAACCCACTGCCTTGGACCAAGCGATGCAGCCTTTTCGTGCAAAGTTCTCACTTCGAAGGGTTGCCAACCACAATGATTGAGGCCTTACTTTTAGACAAGATGATTGTGGCAACTGATTGTCCTACAGGACCAAAAGAAATCCTTAACAATGGGAAAGCAGGCTTGTTGGTGCCCGAGAATGATGCAGAAATGCTTGCAAAAACAATGCACGAAGCACTCACAAACACGGCATTGCAACAGCAAATTGCTGCAGGAAGAGCCGAATATAGCAAGAATTTTACGTTCGATGTGGCAGGAAAACAGCTCACACAGCTCTTTGATGCGTAGGCTTATACACCATATTTTATCTCATTTTTCTTATTCCCATTTTAACGATGTACGATTATTTGATTGTTGGTTCAGGCCTTTTCGGTGCCACTTTTGCTTATTTTGCTCATCAAAAAGGAAAGCGATGTTTGGTGATTGAAGCCCGAAAACATTGCGGAGGAAACCTCTATTGCGAAAAGATAGAGGGGATAAACGTACACAAATATGGTGCACACATCTTTCATACCAATAGTCAACGGGTGTGGAAGTTTGTCAATTCCTTGGTCGAATTCAATCGCTATACCAACAGCCCCATGGCCAATTACCAAGGAGAACTCTACAATTTGCCTTTCAATATGAACACTTTCTATGCTTTGTGGGGGACAAAGACACCTCAAGAAGTCAAGGACAAGATTGCTGAGCAGACGACACACATGCAAGATGTTGAGCCTAAAAACTTAGAGGAACAAGCCATTAAGTTGATTGGTACGGATGTTTATGAAAAGCTAATCAAGGGCTACACCGAAAAGCAATGGGGGCGTTCTGCTACTGAACTACCACCCTTTATCATCAAGCGTTTACCTGTTCGATTGACCTATGATAACAATTATTTTAATGACCGTTACCAAGGAATTCCGATTGGTGGTTACAATGTCATCATCGAAAAGTTGTTGGAAGGAATCGAAGTGGAGCTCAATACAGATTTCTTTGCAGATCGTGAGAACATGGAGGCTTCAGCAACTAAGATTGTCTTCACAGGGATGATTGATCAGTTCTTTGACTATCAGTTTGGTGAACTAGAGTATCGTAGTCTCCGTTTTGAGCATGAGATTCTGGACCAAGAAAATTATCAAGGAAATGCTGTAGTCAACTATACTGAGCGAGATATTCCCTATACGCGTATCATCGAACACAAACATTTTGAGTTTGGGACTCAGGACAAGACGGTTATTACTCGAGAATATCCAGCAGATTGGAAAAGAGGAGATGAACCTTACTATCCAATCAATGATGCCAAAAACAATGCAATCTATGAGCAGTATCTAGCAGAAGCTGAGAGAAATGGACGCGTTATCTTCTGTGGCCGCTTGGCAGATTACAAATACTATGATATGCATGTAACTGTTGAACGTGCATTAGATGTGGTAGAAGAAGAACTAGGGAGTATCTAAGAACATCACAGATAAAGGGGAGAAAAGGTGAAATATTATCTGAAGGATTCATTTCTGCATAATGAACACGAAAAGAATGCAGGGAGTAAGGCACGAAATGACGTGGAAGCTATTCTAATCTCAGAGGGTTATGAAGGATTGGAACTCAAGGTTGAGAATTGGTATAAGATGAATTTCTTTAAAGCTCAGCAACACAAATATCGTGCGACCAAGTCTGTGTTTGATCAGTTGGGAGCTGGAGATGAATTGGTCATTCAGTTCCCGATTATCCACCATACATTTTTCATTTCAAGGCTAATCAAGCAGGCGCAAAAAAGAGGAGCAAAATTCTATCTCCTCATCCACGACGTTGAAACCTTACGCCATGCAGCAGGTTCGGAAGTAAAATTTCGTCATAAAGTGCGCAATTACTTCCAAGAAAAGAAAGCTTTGATGTCGGTAGATGGTATTATCGTTCATAACGATATCATGAAGAAAGTTCTGGTAAGTCAAGGAGTGCCCGCAGATAAAATGGTTATCTTGGAGATTTTTGACTATCTGATTCCAAACTTTGAGGAAAAAACAGCTCCTCAAAAAGACCAGCCTATTATCGTAGCTGGGAATTTGAATCCTACAAAATCAGGCTATCTCTATAACTTACCAGAACAACCAGCCTATAACTTGTATGGGGTGGGTTACGATGAAAGTCGTGCGTTGAAAAACACTAGCTACTTTGGTTCCTTTATGCCGGATAATCTCCCAACTGCTCTTGAAGGTAGTTTTGGTTTGGTCTGGGACGGAGACAGCTCAGAAACCTGCCAAGGTTCTTACGGAAACTATCTACGCTTTAACAATTCGCACAAGGCCTCTCTTTATTTGGCTTCGGGCTTTCCTCTAGTGGTTTGGAAAGAGTCTGCCCTTGCTCATTTTGTTCTGGATAAAGATTGTGGTCTAGCAGTTGACTCTCTACACGACCTCCAAAGAGTACTAGATGATTTGACACTTCAAGATTACAAGGAACTTTCAGAACAGGCTAGGCAAGTTGGAGCTGCTCTTCGAGATGGAGCCTATTTAAAAGCTGCCTTATCCAAATTGAAGTAAATTCCTTAGGGAATTTGGGACAAAATGAAATATAATATAGGATAGGTAATTAGCCAGAAAGGAAATCTATTATGAAAGGTATTATTCTTGCGGGTGGTTCGGGAACGCGCTTGTACCCACTTACTCGAGCTGCGTCAAAACAGCTGATGCCGGTTTATGATAAACCCATGATTTACTATCCTTTGTCAACCTTGATGTTGGCAGGGATTAAGGAAATTTTGATCATCTCAACACCACAGGATTTGCCCCGTTTTAAGGACCTGCTCTTGGATGGTTCCGAATTTGGGATCAAGCTTTCCTATGCGGAACAGCCTAGTCCCGATGGACTTGCTCAGGCTTTTCTTATCGGTGAAGAATTTATCGGCGACGATAGTGTTGCTTTGATCTTGGGGGATAATATCTATCATGGACCTGGTTTGAGCAGAATGCTTCAAAAGGCAGCTAAGAAAGAGAAGGGTGCGACTGTTTTTGGCTACCAAGTGAAGGATCCAGAGCGTTTTGGTGTGGTCGAGTTTGATACAGACATGAATGCTATTTCCATAGAAGAAAAACCGGAGAATCCTCGCTCTAACTATGCAGTGACAGGTCTTTATTTCTATGACAATGATGTTGTGGAGATTGCCAAACAGATAAAACCGAGTGCTCGTGGAGAGTTGGAAATCACAGATGTTAACAATGCTTATTTGAAGCGTGGGGATTTGTCAGTTGAAGTTATGGGACGTGGTTTTGCCTGGTTGGATACTGGGACACATGAGAGTCTGTTAGAAGCATCCCAATATATCGAAACGGTTCAAAGGATGCAAAATGTTCAGGTTGCCAACCTAGAAGAAATTGCCTACCGAATGGGTTATATCAGCCGCGAAGATGTGCTGAAGTTGGCGCAACCTCTCAAGAAGAATGAATACGGGCAATACTTGCTCCGTTTGATTGGAGAAATCTAGATGACAGATAATTTTTTCGGCAAAACACTTGCAGTGCACAAGATTGATGCCATTCCAGGTTTGTTAGAGTTCGACATTCCGGTTTATGGTGACAATCGTGGCTGGTTTAAGGAAAATTTTCAGAAAGAAAAGATGCTACCGCTTGGTTTTCCTGAAAGCTTCTTTGCTGAAGGAAAACTGCAAAACAATGTCAGCTTTTCTCGCAAAAATGTTCTTCGAGGTCTCCATGCTGAACCTTGGGACAAGTATATCTCAGTAGCAGATGGTGGCAAGGTTCTGGGTTCTTGGGTTGACCTACGTGAAGGTGAGACTTTTGGAAATGTTTATCAGACCGAGATTGATGCAAGTAAGGGAATCTTTGTCCCTCGTGGCGTAGCCAATGGTTTCCAAGTACTCTCGGATACAGTTTCTTATAGCTATCTGGTCAATGACTACTGGGCACTTGAACTCAAGCCTAAATATGCTTTTGTCAACTATGCAGACCCAGCTTTGGGCATCCAGTGGGAAAACCTAGAAGCAGCAGAAGTCTCAGAAGCAGACAAGAACCATCCATTACTCAAGGATGTCAAACCACTAAGAAAAGAAGATTTATAAGAAGATTTCTTTTCTGATTCATTAATTGATACTGAAATATATGATTAAGCTCAGCTCCTATCCGAGCGAAGCGAGTGGAAGAAATGATTGCCGCTGTGGTGTAAGTCATGTAACAAATTATTTAGTTTGTTACATGACAGGGGATTTTTGAGACATTAGGCTCAAAAATAAGCAATGAAACCGGAGGTTTGCTTGCGTCCCCACCACTTAAGGCAATTATAAAAAAGTTTAAGGAATAAAAATGACTGAATACAAAAAAATTATCGTGACAGGTGGAGCTGGTTTTATCGGTTCTAACTTTGTCCACTATGTTTATAATAACTTTCCAGATGTCCATGTGACAGTGCTGGACAAGCTGACTTACGCGGGTAATCGCGCCAATATTGAAGAAATTTTAGGCGACCGTGTTGAGTTGGTTGTTGGAGATATTGCTGATGCAGCCTTGGTAGATAAGCTGGCTTCCGAAGCTGATGCTATCGTTCACTATGCGGCAGAAAGCCACAATGACAATTCGCTCAATGACCCGAGTCCATTTATTCACACCAACTTTATCGGAACTTACACGCTTTTAGAAGCAGCTCGCAAGTACGATATTCGTTTCCACCATGTGTCGACTGATGAGGTCTATGGAGATCTCCCTCTGCGTGAAGATTTGCCAGGTCATGGAGAAGGTCCAGGTGAGAAATTTACGGCTGAAACCAAGTACAATCCAAGCTCGCCTTACTCATCAACCAAGGCAGCTTCAGACTTGATTGTTAAAGCTTGGGTGCGCTCATTTGGCGTGAAAGCGACGATTTCTAACTGTTCAAACAACTATGGTCCTTACCAGCACATCGAGAAGTTTATTCCGCGCCAAATCACCAATATCTTGAGCGGTATCAAGCCAAAACTCTATGGTGAAGGTAAGAATGTACGTGACTGGATTCATACCAATGACCATTCATCAGGCGTTTGGACGATTCTGACTAAGGGTCAAATCGGTGAAACTTACTTGATTGGTGCTGACGGTGAGAAGAACAATAAGGAAGTGCTGGAGCTGATTCTCAAGGAAATGGGACAGCCAGCTGACGCTTATGACCATGTGACAGACCGTGCTGGCCATGACCTCCGCTATGCCATTGATGCCAGCAAGCTTCGCGACGAGCTAGGATGGAAGCCAGAGTTCACCAACTTTGAAGCGGGTCTCAAAGAGACAATCAAGTGGTACACGGACAACCAAGACTGGTGGAAATCTGAAAAAGAAGCAGTCGAAGCTAACTATGCTAAAACGCAACAAGTGATTAAGTAAGAATAGAGTCTGGGACAAAAGTCCTAGCCTCTCAATTGTCTTTGGATTGTCGAGCAAGA
>ERZ772948.798-NODE-798-length-20029-cov-10.748373_pt1 | contig 20029 bp, 15 predicted proteins | sample MGYA00511945_ERZ772948 | MGnify/ENA primary metagenome ERZ772948 (study PRJEB29015, sample SAMEA2737927) | human oral metagenome | biome: human oral; feature: human-associated habitat; material: dental | place: China | collected 2141 ... | reverse complement strand
GGATCATCCCCGCATACGCGGGGTGCACACTACCCCAATCGCATTAATACCGCATACAATAGGATCATCCCCGCATACGCGGGGTGCACACTACCCCAATCGCATTAATACCGCATACAATAGGATCATCCCCGCATACGCGGGGTGCACGTGGAGCGAGTTCATGGACATTTCATTCTCCACGGATCATCCCCGCATACGCGGGGTGCACCAGCCCGGATGGTCGCAGGAGAGGTCCGACTCCGGATCATCCCCGCATACGCGGGGTGCACCGCGCGGGTACTACGACTATCCGTGGGATTATAGGATCATCCCCGCATACGCGGGGTGCACTTTCAGTTGTTTGACGATGTGTATCGTATGAGAGGATCATCCCCGCATACGCGGGGTGCACGTTTGGTTTTCATTATGCGGCTAGGCGTTTTGGGGATCATCCCCGCATACGCGGGGTGCACTGCTTGACCGACGCCCCGGCGTGAGCGTGCTTAGGATCATCCCCGCATACGCGGGGTGCACCGAATGGCGTACTGGGCGACTACCCCAATCGCAGGATCATCCCCGCATACGCGGGGTGCACCGCGCTCACCGCCCGCCGCACGGCCCCCATCAGGGATCATCCCCGCATACGCGGGGTGCACGGTTCTGTGTCTCGGTGTTGGGGCGCTGGTGGGGGATCATCCCCGCATACGCGGGGTGCACTGCAAGCGCCTTTCCCCAGTCGCCCAGGACCAAGGATCATCCCCGCATACGCGGGGTGCACTGGAAGGGATCTCCCCATGTTCACTACCTCCTCGGATCATCCCCGCATACGCGGGGTGCACCTGGTTGGGGCCTGTCGGATCTGGTGGGGGCTGGGATCATCCCCGCATACGCGGGGTGCACCTCACCGGCACCGTCCCGCTCGGCGCCCAGGTCGGATCATCCCCGCATACGCGGGGTGCACGCCAGGAGACCATAGGACACTAGTATGAAGGTCGGATCATCCCCGCATACGCGGGGTGCACGGTTTCCTCGTGTGAGAATGACTGAGTCGTCCGGGATCATCCCCGCATACGCGGGGTGCACAGCGATTCGTCACTCATTTTCGTGCAAGCCTCGGGATCATCCCCGCATACGCGGGGTGCACAGTCATGGAGGTACTCATTCCGACTCACTCCCAGGATCATCCCCGCATACGCGGGGTGCACGATGTAGATCACATATAAAAATGTTCTTATGTGGGATCATCCCCGCATACGCGGGGTGCACTCGACACCCCCCAATCCCGTCGGGCTGGCTCTGGGATCATCCCCGCATACGCGGGGTGCACAGGCCCTGAAGGGTGCTACAATCAATCTCGCCAGGATCATCCCCGCATACGCGGGGTGCACGGACTAGACCAATGAGCACCAACACTGATCGCCGGATCATCCCCGCATACGCGGGGTGCACGATCCCGTCGGGCTGGCCCTGTTTGTACCACACGGATCATCCCCGCATACGCGGGGTGCACTATCGTGTTTTGGACGTGTTTGTGTGATATTTAGGATCATCCCCGCATACGCGGGGTGCACGATACCGGGCCCGCCCCCAGATCATCAGAGAGGGGATCATCCCCGCATACGCGGGGTGCACAAAATTTATGCTTAAAAAAACCCCTAGTACATGGGATCATCCCCGCATACGCGGGGTGCACACTCACACTTTACACGGCCGTGCGACATTTCTGGGATCATCCCCGCATACGCGGGGTGCACTTGTGTGATATTGATTCATATGTGTAACCGGGCGGATCATCCCCGCATACGCGGGGTGCACCCGCTCAATGCTTGGCGTCATTCACGTTAGTCGGGATCATCCCCGCATACGCGGGGTGCACCCACGGAGGCGTCCACGGCATCCCAACTCGCCGGGATCATCCCCGCATACGCGGGGTGCACTGCGAGTCCTGCTGCGAGGACGTGATTGGTCCCGGATCATCCCCGCATACGCGGGGTGCACCTCGCCGAGACTCTCTACGGTGAGTTCTGCGTCGGATCATCCCCGCATACGCGGGGTGCACCCCTCGACGGCACCGGCGGGCACGCGCTCCAACGGATCATCCCCGCATACGCGGGGTGCACGGACGAATCAATCATTTACTCACCGAGAGGCCGGGATCATCCCCGCATACGCGGGGTGCACCCTGCACGTTTCTCCTATGCATACTTTCCTCTGGGATCATCCCCGCATACGCGGGGTGCACCAATGGGCAGGCGGTTCGACACGGGCGGTTCCCGGATCATCCCCGCATACGCGGGGTGCACCCAATTAGGTGTTTTGTTGGTGTTTGTGTGATAGGATCATCCCCGCATACGCGGGGTGCACCCTGCATGTTTCTCCTATGCACATATTCCTCTGGGATCATCCCCGCATACGCGGGGTGCACGCGATGGTTTCCATGGTTGCCCTCCTTGGCTTGGGATCATCCCCGCATACGCGGGGTGCACTAGGCGGACGTCATGGGCGCTACAGGGCAGTGCGGATCATCCCCGCATACGCGGGGTGCACGTTCCCCGTCGGGGGCGGCGTCACCTGGACTGGGGATCATCCCCGCATACGCGGGGTGCACGCGGGGGCCTGGGCGTACCAGACCCCGCTCTTCGGATCATCCCCGCATACGCGGGGTGCACTGGCTTGGGCGTTGCCACGGAGGTCAGCGTAGGGGATCATCCCCGCATACGCGGGGTGCACCCCAGCAAACACATGCCCTTAAGAACTTGAGCGGGATCATCCCCGCATACGCGGGGTGCACGGTTTCCTCGCGTGAGAGTGACCGAGCCATCCGGGATCATCCCCGCATAAGCGGGGTGCACGTCGATCCCCACGTCGGGAATAAGGGGGTCTCCGGATCATCCCCGCATACGCGGGGTGCACGAAGACTGCGTTGGTCATAATCAACCCTCCCACGGATCATCCCCGCATACGCGGGGTGCACCGGGTGTAAATCACATATAAAATCGTTCTTATGGGATCATCCCCGCATACGCGGGGTGCACCACAACTACTCCATAGGACTCTATTGCGACGGGGGATCATCCCCGCATACGCGGGGTGCACGCTCAATGTCTCAGCGGGATACGCCTCGGCGATGGATCATCCCCGCATACGCGGGGTGCACACCACCCTCAAAGACGCCGTCCCGGTCGCCTCGGGATCATCCCCGCATACGCGGGGTGCACTTGGCTCGCGCGACGGCGAGGTAGGCGCTCTTGGGATCATCCCCGCATACGCGGGGTGCACGTCATGGTTGTTCGGATTGTTCTGGTGGTTCTGGGATCATCCCCGCATACGCGGGGTGCACCCGGGACGGATGAGGGGATGGATCAAGGACCCCGGATCATCCCCGCATACGCGGGGTGCACGTGATCTGTGCAGGGGAGCACGAGGCCCCGAGGGGATCATCCCCGCATACGCGGGGTGCACCACCAAGTGTTCTTGGGAGTGTTCTTGAGAGTGGGATCATCCCCGCATACGCGGGGTGCACTGCTCACCGGGCACGGCCTGAGTATCCTGGTCGGGATCATCCCCGCATACGCGGGGTGCACCGGACCGCCCTGTCGTGGCGGTGCGAGGACCTGGGATCATCCCCGCATACGCGGGGTGCACTGCACTACACAAAAGCCGGCCGTCTCGGGCGTGGGATCATCCCCGCATACGCGGGGTGCACCTCTGGGAGGCGGGGGCGAGCGACGAGGATGTCGGATCATCCCCGCATACGCGGGGTGCACGGTCTTCTCGACGATGGTGATGCCGTCGGGCAGGGATCATCCCCGCATACGCGGGGTGCACTTGGCGAAGAGCCATTTCTTGAGGTCGTGGGGGGGATCATCCCCGCATACGCGGGGTGCACGGACCGTGATGCCGTGGCCTTTATCTTGAGCCTGGATCATCCCCGCATACGCGGGGTGCACGCTTGCTGGGCTTTTGTCCGGTCCCAGGTGACCGGATCATCCCCGCATACGCGGGGTGCACACGCTCATCCGCGCCGATGACCCCGACTTTGAGGGATCATCCCCGCATACGCGGGGTGCACCGCGCGGGACGGGGATCACGCATGACCTTAACCGGATCATCCCCGCATACGCGGGGTGCACCGTGGTGCAATGGGTGGAGCATTGAGGACTTCGGGATCATCCCCGCATACGCGGGGTGCACACAGAGCACGCTCCACGCTGTGATGGTGGTCACGGATCATCCCCGCATACGCGGGGTGCACCATGTCCCATTGACCCATACCTGCACGCGGTCCGGATCATCCCCGCATACGCGGGGTGCACATGGGGACAGCATCGGCGACGACTCGGCCGTTCGGATCATCCCCGCATACGCGGGGTGCACTGTCCGTTGTGCGCTGGCCTCGGCGAGCTGATCGGATCATCCCCGCATACGCGGGGTGCACTTGGCGAAGAGCCATTTCTTGAGGGTGTGGGGGGGGATCATCCCCGCATACGCGGGGTGCACTCGGGGAGGATCATGTCCTTGGAGAGCCAGTCGGGATCATCCCCGCATACGCGGGGTGCACGGACGGCGACTGGGGTGAGCGGACGACGCGCTGCGGATCATCCCCGCATACGCGGGGTGCACACGGTACTGGAGCCGGGTGCGCATGCGTTGTTCGGATCATCCCCGCATACGCGGGGTGCACGCAGGACAACGGGTTCATCCTCACCGAGAGCACGGGATCATCCCCGCATACGCGGGGTGCACGCGCCTGTTGTAAGTATCCCGTATCGAGAATGGGGATCATCCCCGCATACGCGGGGTGCACCATACCCAATGCGTTACACGGATGAGCAATCTGGGATCATCCCCGCATACGCGGGGTGCACGACCTCCGACATGGGCAGTGGGGGCTGGCACCAGGATCATCCCCGCATACGCGGGGTGCACGCGTCTAGCGCCCCATCGATCGATGCCCGTCGGGGATCATCCCCGCATACGCGGGGTGCACGTCCCGAGGAGTACCCAGGAGAAGACCATGAACGGATCATCCCCGCATACGCGGGGTGCACGGCGACTGGTTGGCCAGCAGCGGCAGGGGCAGAGGATCATCCCCGCATACGCGGGGTGCACAGGGTCTGGAGGGAGACCAGGTAGCTGACGGGGGGATCATCCCCGCATACGCGGGGTGCACATCTCCACCTTGGCGTTGATGCTATTGGCAACAGGATCATCCCCGCATACGCGGGGTGCACGAGAGAGAGGTGGGAGGAGGGAAGAGGAATTGCGGATCATCCCCGCATACGCGGGGTGCACGGCAATTTCGTCGTAGTGCCACTCCCGATACCCGGATCATCCCCGCATACGCGGGGTGCACACGGACATTATGTGGGAGTTCCCCGACCATGACGGATCATCCCCGCATACGCGGGGTGCACCGATAGTCTCGGTCGGGTGCAGACCCCGTTGACGGATCATCCCCGCATACGCGGGGTGCACGCTAATGCCGGGTTTAGGTCGCTTAGAAAGTCAGGATCATCCCCGCATACGCGGGGTGCACTCGCCTCTCTAACACAATCAGGGCATAGCCCTAGGGATCATCCCCGCATACGCGGGGTGCACCTTCGGGTCCTTTATCCTTAATTATGATGAGGGGGATCATCCCCGCATACGCGGGGTGCACGTTTGGCGCGTTGATTGCTGCTAGGAATAGTGGGGATCATCCCCGCATACGCGGGGTGCACGGCGCGACCTACACGGGGAACATGCGGGCCAACGGATCATCCCCGCATACGCGGGGTGCACTTGGTGGGATTACTTCCCGGTGGTTAGGTTCGGGGATCATCCCCGCATACGCGGGGTGCACTGAGTGACCTGGGCGGAGTTATGGGGTCGCTGGGGATCATCCCCGCATACGCGGGGTGCACAGATCGCCGAGCTGGGCGATCGCCTAGACGCCCGGATCATCCCCGCATACGCGGGGTGCACATGAGGTTAGTCCATTGGCGTTGACATGGTCGCGGATCATCCCCGCATACGCGGGGTGCACGGCAATTTCGTCGTAGTACCACTCCCGATGCCCGGATCATCCCCGCATACGCGGGGTGCACGAAATAGCCGCGCTTGGTGAGACTGAGGCGAACGGATCATCCCCGCATACGCGGGGTGCACGGTAAAGGTACCTTTACATGTGACGTTAGACACGGATCATCCCCGCATACGCGGGGTGCACCACTGGCCCCTTCCCCCCATCGCCCCCGACGTCGGATCATCCCCGCATACGCGGGGTGCACATGGCCATGTCGACCCACTTGGACCGGGAGGGGGGATCATCCCCGCATACGCGGGGTGCACCGGAGGGCTGCTGGTCGTCGGCGTCGATGCTTGGGATCATCCCCGCATACGCGGGGTGCACTGGCCCCTTGACAGGGCCGACCCCGTCATCGCGGGATCATCCCCGCATACGCGGGGTGCACTGTTTATAACGGAAATGCTGATTAGGTGTTTTGGGATCATCCCCGCATACGCGGGGTGCACACGCGCACCAGCAGCGGCCAGTGGTGGCTCGGAGGATCATCCCCGCATACGCGGGGTGCACGCTAGCGAGATCGGCGAGGCGATCGCCGAGACGGGATCATCCCCGCATACGCGGGGTGCACTTTTCAATCAGTCCTGGTGACACAAATGAGTCAGGATCATCCCCGCATACGCGGGGTGCACTCGGCGTACGCGACGTGGTCGGTGACAGTGACCGGATCATCCCCGCATACGCGGGGTGCACCGAAAATGGAGCGGCTGTTTGTTCTGGATGGACGGATCATCCCCGCATACGCGGGGTGCACTCGTTGACATACCCGGTGGAGCCTCCCGTGAAGGGATCATCCCCGCATACGCGGGGTGCACTGGTCAAGGCGCGTGATGGCGCCGCCGAGGCTGGGATCATCCCCGCATACGCGGGGTGCACCGCACCCACTGGTACGCCGGCACAGCCGACCTCGGATCATCCCCGCATACGCGGGGTGCACCTCCACGCTGGGGCGGACAGTACCCCGGCGACGGGATCATCCCCGCATACGCGGGGTGCACTCCACCGTCGTGACGTCACCGAGATTCGGGGCGGGATCATCCCCGCATACGCGGGGTGCACATGCGCACCCGGATGAGGTCTGGGATACGTACCGGATCATCCCCGCATACGCGGGGTGCACTGATGAGGGTAGCGGTGGGGTCGATGCGGCTCAGGATCATCCCCGCATACGCGGGGTGCACGTGATGAGGACGAGGATCGCGATTTCCATCATGGGATCATCCCCGCATACGCGGGGTGCACGATCTTGGCTACCACCCGTCCCGCTGGGTCGTGGGATCATCCCCGCATACGCGGGGTGCACATGAGCGTTTCCGCAGCCGCCGTCACTGATGCCGGATCATCCCCGCATACGCGGGGTGCACGAGGGCGGTGGTCACAGGTTCGGGGAGGGGTGGGGATCATCCCCGCATACGCGGGGTGCACTGCGCAGTGCTGGTCAGGGCGTTGGCGAGGGCCGGATCATCCCCGCATACGCGGGGTGCACACCACTGAAAGGAACCACCTATCATGACCACCAGGATCATCCCCGCATACGCGGGGTGCACATGAATCTGTACTATTGCGGGGCGGAGAGGGTCGGATCATCCCCGCATACGCGGGGTGCACGTCAGATCGCCCAGGAGATCCTTCGGGAGCGCCGGATCATCCCCGCATACGCGGGGTGCACTCACCACGCCTAAGGAGCGCCTTATAGAGACGCGGATCATCCCCGCATACGCGGGGTGCACGCCTCGGAGATCGGCGAGGCGATCGCCCGGATGGGATCATCCCCGCATACGCGGGGTGCACTCGGGGGCGTCGACCCACCACTGGTCCCACGTGGGATCATCCCCGCATACGCGGGGTGCACGGCAATTTCGTCGTAGTACCACTCCCGGTGCCCGGATCATCCCCGCATACGCGGGGTGCACCATCGGAAATGGGAGTACTCACGTATTCCTTCAGGATCATCCCCGCATACGCGGGGTGCACGTGAGGCCGCGCGTGTCTACGACTCGCCCGTTCGGATCATCCCCGCATACGCGGGGTGCACTGTCGGGTGAGGCTAATGCCGGGTTTAGGTCGCGGATCATCCCCGCATACGCGGGGTGCACGCTTGGCGATCCTTGGGATCCCAACAGGAGCGTAGCCTACTTGAGACCCTTCCCCTTCACTCCCGACCTAGCGCCCGCTCGGCCGAGTTCCGGTAGCGACGCCGTCGGGCCGCGATGGACCACGACTCCTTCGCCGGCCTCACGGAGCCCGGGATGACTCGCGATCCCTCGATCTCCTTGTAGGGAGTCCGCATGACCAGGCAACCCTCGAGATCGACCGGTTCCCGGTCATGGCCGAGCGAGGCCACGGCGAAATGCTGCTCCGACCTCGTGGACCAGATGAGGAACGCGCGGCCGTCGCCGATGTAGGCCTGAACGAGGTCCCACAACTGCTCGCGCACCCTGGCCGCGAGGTGCCCGACGAACACTCCGGGGGAGACCTCCATCAGCCAGCGGGTGAGCGAGCCCCTCAACTGCGCAGGAGCAGCGGTGAGGACCAGGACTACCATCCTCCAGCCTCCTCGGCCTCGATAGCGGCGTAGTTCGCCCCACCGGAGACGGCCTTCTTCTGGTAGTCCCACAGGGAGACCACGTTGATGGCGAGATCCTCGGCCTCCTCCGTGCCGAGCATCGTGTGGATGTCGCGCACCGCGCGCTCGATCACCCTCAGCTCGAAGATCCGGTCCCGCACCCTGCGGCGGGTCGTGCCAGTGAGGTCCTCCATCCCCTCCGCGACGACGTCGAATGCGATGGGGATCGTCGTCTCCGCCTTGTACAGGTCGGCGACGTCGTAGACGAAGGAGCGCTCATGCCCGGTGTGGACGAAGCCGAGCCCGGGGGAGCAGCCGAGAGCGACGATCACCGCGTGCACCACCCCGTACAAGGCGGCATGCGCGGCGGAGAGCGCCTGATTGATCGGATCGGAGGCCTCGAAATCGTCGGGGCGGTAATCGCGCCTCGTCCACGGCACACCCGTGCGGCGGGAGTTCTCCCTGTACACCTCGCGCACGCGCGCGCCCTCCCGCCCCCGCAACTGCTGCATCGTCAGACCGCTGACGTCCTCGCCCTCGAATCGCCAGCAGTACATCTGCCGCGCCACCTGCAAGCGCTTCTGGGGTGAGGAGACGCGGGCCGCCTGCTCGACGAGCAACCGCGTGGACGTCGCCAGGGATCTCCCATGCGCGTAGTAGCGCACGCCGCGCTCCCCGACCCACACGGCCGTGGTCCCGCACTCGCCCAGCAGACTCATCGCCTGGTGGCTCACCGAGGTCCCTGGGCCGAGGAGGACCGCCACCAGGGACGCCGCCGGGACTCGAATCGTGCCCTGGTCGTTGCGCGCGGTCAGGGCCCCATCCTCCCGGTGGACGACGCAGTGCTCCAGGTACAGGAAGGACATCCGGTCCTGGACGCGGGGGAGCGCGGTCACAGGCACCGGCAGCATCCTGGCCATCGTCAGCCCCTGTGAGGGCTCGCGAGCGTCATGAGCCCGCAGCCATAGGCCTTCGAGCGCCCGATACCTGACACCAGCATCGCCCGGAGCTTGTCAGCATCAGTGACTCGCAGGAGCCCCTCGTAGACGGTTCGGTTGATCGTCACGCGAGCACGACGATTCGAGTGCGGATCGTTCCTCCCGAACTCGGGGCGCTCCCTGCGGACGACGACCACGGACTCCTCCCCATCGCCGTCGCCCGAGGAAAGAGGCTCGAAGCCGTGCCGGTCCGCCCGGGTGAGAAGCCATTGACGCTGGTGCTCCACCGTCACATGCCCGAGCACCTTGCCACGGACCCCCGGGCCCTGCGCCACGGCATGGGCGGGGTTCGCCGTGAGGCGGAACGCCCACTCCTGCCCCGTCGTCAGACGCGAGAGGAAAGGATCGTAGTCCCGGGTGCGTGCCTCGGCCCCGGGGGGAGCGGCCTGGCTGATGAGCTGCTCCATGTCCGGCTCGGTGGGCGACACGATGTACAGGGTGGTGCCGAATGCTCCCTGGTCCACGCGCCACAGGACACGGCCCGCTGCCTCGGCAGGGGCTCTCTCCTCAGAGGGGGCCGCGGCGCCCATGACGACGGCGTGCATGGCCTGCGGGGAGCCGAGGAACTTGCGGGTCATGCGCCGACCCGGATCAAGATCCATCTTGGTCAGGAACATGGCTACGCGACCTCCAATTCCGGCATGGGATCGAGAGGATCCGCTTTCTTCTCCGCTGTGGCCCGCATGAGAACCATGCGGCGCTCGACGTTCCGGAATCCGTAGTCCCGACGCCGGGGATCGAAGGAGAGCGGGATATCCCTGTGGCCGGCCGTGGCTCCCGTGCGCTCCTCAGCGGCAAGGGCGTCCTCGTCAATGAGCAGCTCCGCTCTGAACTCTCCTCTCTGGCAGCGCCGGAACCAGGAGGAGGCGAGCCAGGGCTCGTCCTGCAGAGCGTTCTGTAGGGCGGCCTCCCGCAGTCCCAGGGACAGCGGCTGCGTGGGAGGGCACGACCTGCGCCCGAGGTAGAGCGGGAAGATGGGGCGCCGGAGGGCCTCATCGAGCCCGGTGAGCAGGGACGCATCTCCCTCGATCCCTGCCAGGAACACGGCGTCGGCCAGGTAGTAGCGCTGGGACAGGGGCATGGAGTCCTTGCCATCGAGACTCCGCGCCGTGTGGAAGTCGCGGATGATCGTGCCCGGCTGGTCCTTGCGCACACCGAATCTCAGGGTCAGAAGATCCTCGATGGGATCCGTGCGGCGCCTGCCCATCGCGGCGGCGAGCATGCCGATCACCCCGCTCTTGGATGGGGCGTGCTCTGTGTCGCGGACCGTGAATCGGGACTTCACCCCCCAGGCTTGCATGGGGCCCGCGAGGCGCAGGAGGAGGACTGCCATCAGGACCGCTCCCCGCCGAGTCGAGGAGCGATCGCGTCCCGAACCTTGCCCGGCAGGTCCGGGAAGGGGACCCTGTCACCCATGGAGGCGAGAGCGTCGGAATCCTTGAGGGTGACGACGAAGGCGGCCTCCGGCACCAGGCCGAAGCCCTGCTCGACCGCCGAGGAGTAGTCGGCGAGCGCCTTGATGGAGCGGCCGACATAGCCCTCGCCCTCCTTGGCCGAGACAGCATCCTCGAAGGCGCCGACGAGCGAGACAGGCTGGTCTCCCCGGACCTGGACGACGACGGCGTCGGGCAGGGTGCGGTTGGCGAAGGTGTTCTGCTTGCCGGTGGGCATCGACAGGCAGAAGCCGTTGATGAAGGCCTCGACGGCGCGCAGTGCCGCCTCGCCGTCTCCCAGGTTCTCCTGAAGGAGGTCCAGGTTGATGGTCGCGTAGCGGTACATGGTGGCCGAGGAGAACTCGACCGTGCCCATCATCCCCGCGCCCGCGTCCTCCCTCTCCTCAGCGGCGAACTTGGCGTCATCCACCGCGGTGAAAAAGTCGTACTCGTTCTCAGCGGCATGGGTGGAGATCGCGTGCGCCACCTGGCAGGCGGCATCGACGTTGAGGTCGGTGTCGTCAGCAACCATGCGCCCGAACAGCGAGACGTCGACGGCGTGGTCCTCCTTGAAGATCTTCTTGACGGTCTTGGCGTCAAGGCCCTCGCCCGCACGGTGGGCGGAGACAACGAGCATCGCGAGGCGCGACATCTGGCTGGAGGATAGGAACAGGAGGTATCCGGACTCCTGCAGTGCCTTCTCCTTCTCCTTGCCCCTCGGCGCGGACAGCTTGATCTTGGCGGCCTTGAACACGTCTTCCGCCAGGGAGACTGCCTGGTCCTCGAGGTCAGGCGCCTCCTCGCTGATCCTTGCCGCCAACACCTCGACGACCCGCTTGGTGCGAGTCCCCAGCTGAGAGGCGTCAAGGTGGTCCTTGAAGTGGAGGCGGGTGGCGCGCTTCCAGGACTGGCTGGAGACGCGCAGGCGGCGCACTCCGCCGTACACCGCGGACTTGGGTGAGCCGGAGTCATCTCGGTTGACACAGCTCGGGGGAACGCTCTGGACGATGTGGATGTCAATGAAAGTACTCATAGTGGATTCTCCGTTGTGATGTGAGGGCGACTAGTTCAGTGTCTGTGATGAGGCGTCAGCGGCATCCTGCGCGTCGTCCTCATTCTGGCGTGTGAAGGAGTACTGGCGGGCCCACCGAAGTCGGACCCTCTTCGCGCAGCCGGGCCGCTGGAAGTCGACGATGTCGTCGGCGAGCATGGCGTGGTCCAATCCAATGTCCTGCGAGCGCAGGAGTGACACAAAAGTCCTCAGGTGGTGCTGGAGCTCGGCGAGTGTCGTTGACGTGACGAGCGCGTTGAAGCGCGCTCGCGCCGAGGGGTTCTCCTGATCCGCTGGACCGATCAGCTTCCGGGCCGCGCCTCCCAGTCCGACGCCCGGGCGGAACATCCCCGTGGTTCGGGACTGCTGGTGGACGGCGTAGAGGGTCATCGCGGTGTGCACGGCGATCTCGTTCCACGTGGGGGAGTCGCCCAGAGGCCCGGTCTGATCGTTGGCCGGGACCTCCGTGAGAGACCAGGTCTCAGGAACCTCGCCAGGTGCCTTCGATGCTGCCCGACGCAGCGCGGCGAGCGAGCCTCTTGCTCCCGACTCGTCGCGGAGAATCCTAGCCTGCAGGCCGTCGCCACCGCCGAGGCGCTGATCGACGAGCGATCCCGCAGTCCTCAGTCTTGGGCGCTTCACAGGCGGATGAAGCCCGTCTGCGCGGCCTTCGGCCGTTGCTGCTGTCTCTGGTGCTGTCATGCGAGATCCTTCTCTCCATCCTGAGGCGATGCACTATAGGGAACCGCTTTTCTAAGAGCGGCATCGAACCAAGCAATGGCTTTGCTGACGTCGAACCGACCGCTACCCTCGCCTCGCCCCGCGAAGGCTGCGGCGGGGACGGCACTGGCCAGTGACTCCCTCTGAACGTGGGCCACCGTGCGAAGGCTCTCCCGCCATTCGTCGCGGGCCTCCTCCGGAGTGGTGCCCTCAAGCTTCGCGAGCCAGCGGGGGAACTCCTCGTCAATGACCTGGTAGAAGGCGGCGCGAGCGTGATCGCCTGCTGCGGATGTGGTGTCCGGGCTGCCTCCGCTGGCGCGGTCAAGGTTCGCGCCAAGATTGCGAACGGCGGAGGCGACCTTGTCCGTCTCCTCCATGGCGTCATGAACGATCGTGGCAAGTCGGCGACTCTGGCCATCCTCGGGGTCGATAAGCCCGGCTGGCACACTGAGAGAGTCGTCGATGAGCTCGGTGACAACCGCTTCCTGGGCGCCGTAGCCAATTCCGACAGCGCGCAGGGGGAGGAGCCCGGATCGTGGAACGATTCGCTGTCGCATGAGCTTCTGGAAGAAAACAACGTTGCCCGGCGCTCGGTACCGGGAGATGTCCCCTGCGGTCTTGACTTTGATTGTGGGGCTCAATTGTGGGACGAGTGATGGGAGGCCGCGCCAGAACGCCATGTCCTCTGGATGCTTGCGGGGCATGAAGACGGTCGCCCTGAACTTCTTCGTTTGTGGCTCGGAGTACCTCCAGGCGGTCATGGGTTCCGCCGCGTATCGATTCTGCGGAGTTGCCTTGTCCCCATTGCCGAGGAACAGGTGGGTGACGAAAGAGTCATCTCCGTGAAGAAGCACCCTCCTGCTTTGCCAGGTGTAGCAGGCGACAGGGCCGTTCAGGGGGAGATCCGCTGATCCGGATGGCCCGTCTGGGTCGCGCTCCCATGGTGGCAGATCGGTTTGAGGGTCCATCTCCTTGAGGTCGGGGACCTCCTTGGGCACCACGGCGTTGAGCAGAAGAGTCTGAGCCAGATCGCGCCCTTGAACGTAGACTCCGCCGATCTGGCCCGCCCATCCTGTACCGATGGGGTATCCTTTCCCTCCTTTGACCTGAGGGTCGCCCACCGCGCCAGACCTGATGCCGGAGGGGTCGAAGGCGTGGACGTGGATTAGCCAGCGGGCGGCCTCTGCCCAGGTCAGGCGATCCATTCCCTCGGCGATGCGCGTGGTGAAGAACGGGTGACCATTGGGAACGTCGATGACAAGCGACTCCAACCCTGAGGTCTTGCCGGAGGCAGCATGGATCCCCGCCACCTGGAAGAACGGTTGGGTGGGATGGCGTAGATCGAAGCGGTCCCGATAGCGCTCCAGGTACTCCGTGACGATTCGGCCGAGCTCATCGGGATCGTTCCAGTACGTCTTCCACGCGGCCAGGTCCTCCGGGCCGCCCAGAGCTCTGTGGCAGATGGCCAGCAGGAGGCGGAGGACTGCGAAGTCCTGGGAGGCGATCTCGCCGTGAATCCCTTGTATGTTGCCGGCCTCGGTGAAGGCCGTGAGCAGCGAGACCTCCTCCTCGCCGCCGCCCTGACGGGTGACTTTGATCCACGGCTCATCCAGGAGGTTGAAGGTAGCGGTCATGGGTGGATCTCCTTGAGTCCGGTCTCTGGGGTGTACTCCAACGTCTTTCCAACAAGCTGGGCCCGCCCATCCACGAGGGGGAGGACGAGCTGCCCTCTCAAGTCGCGATCATCCTGCCAAGGGGGGACGACATGTTCCTCGAGTTCCTCGATCGCACGATCGAAGTTATCGCCTTTCGTCATTCCGGCGGGTAGACGGACTGCTGACATGACCATGGCGCGCACCACGTCGCGGTCTGGCGCGGCGCTCGTAGGGATGAGGGCGCCGGGAGTCTCCGGCGCCGTCGCGAGGGTGCGCAGTTCCTCCTGCCCGCCAACGTGGCACAGGTCCACGAGGAGCACCTCCAGGGAGTCCTCGCCATCACGAACCTGGGCGCGCCCTCTCTCCTCATCGTCGCGGGCAACGGTGTGCAGCCAGCCGACGAGTGAGGCCTCATCGCTGCTCAGAGTCGGTTCCTCCAGGAGAAACCCACGAGCAGCATCGCGCTTCGTGGCGCGCTCACGCTCAGCGGCTTCATCAGCGCTCGTGTGCGCCTCCTGCCACGCGGATGGCACACGAGGGCTCGGGCCGTAGACCGCTTCGATGAGATCGTGGATGTCATCTGGGGTGCTGATGGTTCCTGATCCGTCCAGTACCTCGTTGAGCGCCGCCGCGGTGAGCAGCAGATCCTGCCCTCCGTAGATGGCCTTAGCGCCGGGCTCGAGGCACGGCTCGGGGCTCGTGCTCTCCGGCAGCCAGTCGATGTGGCACGTGGGCGCCCCCAGCCGGGGTGGACGTGGGCGCTCATGGCGATGGAGGCGCCCCATGCGCTGGAGGATGAGGTCGATAGGGGCGAGATCGGTGATGAGGAGGTCGAAGTCGACATCCAGTGACTGCTCGATGACCTGTGTGGCTACGACAATCGCCCTGCGGGGTCGCTTGGGATCGGAACGGGGCGGGCCGAACTGGCGGAGCAGTTCCGCGTCCTTGCGCATCCGGTCACCAATGGTGAAACGGGCATGGTGAAGGCTCACATCCTCGCTGAAGACCTCGCGGAGCTGTTCGAAGGTCTCTTGTGCGCGCCGGACAGTGTTGCGGACGACCAATGCGCACCCGCCGTCGGCCAGGGAGTCCTGGAGCATGAGCGCCAGGTCAGCGTCCTTGCTCAGACGCTTGACATGCACTGTGCTGGAGCGGCCCGAGGCGGAGGTCGGAGTCGCGCGCGTTCCCGAGGCGCCAGCGGTGAGAACGCAGGGGAACGGCGCTGAGATCAACTCGGGCTGGGGAGTCTTTGACGGCTTCGTTCCCGCAGCCAGATCCAGACCGCGACGATAGGCGTCGATCATGGCGGCGCTGCGAGCCTCCGAGAGCGTGGCGGACAGGAGCACCACGGGCACGCCATATGCGGCCAGCCACGTGAGGGCTCGGTCCAGGTAGACGTTCATATACGTCGAGTACGAGTGGACCTCGTCGACGATCACCACCTTGCGGGAGAGGCCCAAGTGCCGGAGAGCGAGGTGAGGCGCTCTCATGGCGCCGAAGAGGAGGTGGTCCACCGTGGTGACGACGAAGTCCGAGAGCATGGACTTCTTCCTCCCCGAGAACCAGGAGAGGATCGCCAGATCGGCCTGCTGGCGCGAGGCAGTGGTGGCCTCACCCTTGACCAGGCGCAGAGCATCCTCATCCCAGCCGATTCCCCGCGGGACAGGCATGGAGAAGACCTCCGAAGAAACGGTGGTGTCGCCGTCGTCGCCTCCGAGACCTCCGAGCAGTCGATCGTGGATCTGCCAGCCAGTACGGCGCAGGCTGCTCGCCTCTTTGTTGAGGCGTGCCCGTCCGTGCTGAAGGCTCACCGCGAAGGTTGAGGGCGCCCCGTCGGAGGAGTAGGCCTCCTCGATCCGGCGGAGCCAGTCAATCTCCCGGGAGAACATTGCGTCAGTCGTTGCCTGCGTGGGGAGCGCGAAAAGGACCCCGGAGCGCCCAGTGCGAGACGCGAGGATCTCAGCTGCCATGAGCGCGGCCTCGGTCTTCCCACCGCCCGTGGACTCCTGCACCACGAGAAGACCGGGGACCTCCATGGAACGCGCGGCCTCGACCGCCCTCGCCTGGACGCCCGTGGCCTGAGCGCCTGGGGGGAGATTGAAACGCGACGACAGGAGCGCACCGGCGTCATCGCCGTCGTCGTGAGGGCGCCACGGCGTTGGGATCTCCAAGCGGGCGATGCCGCGTGCGGCGCGTGCGGCATGAGCCTCGGGCGGGAGATTCCCCAGGCCCGGATCATCGAGATGCATGAGAGGGAAGTAGTCCTCACAGGAGGCGATCCAGTCCGCCACGATCACCAGGCCGGAGAGCTCGACGAGGAAGGCCTGGGACCAGGTCCTCTCCGACCAGTGCGCTAGATACGGAGCCGCCCCCGTGCGCTGAGTGACCAGGTCCAGCAACTCGTGGCGCACGGAGTCCCACGAATCCTCGCCAATCAGCGGGATACGGCCATCGAGGTCGTTCAGCATGTCAGAGGTTGGTGGGATCCCGTGGTGCGCGCCGACGATGGAGGCAAGCGCTTGCGATGATTCGAACTCCCAGCCAAGCTCATCGCAGAGCCAGTTCTCGACGATGTGATGGCCCGCAAGCGCGTGCGGGACTTTGCGGCGCTCCATCGAGTCGATCGTCGCGTGGTTCAGACCGGCTTCTTTCATACGGTCGTCGAGGCCGGGGACTTGAACGGAGAACGCCGGTGTGCACTTGCCGATGTCGTGGATGCCTGCCAGCCACGAGACGAGGAGGCGGAACTCGTCAGCGGGGGGCAGGCCCGATGCGGAGTCCGCGAACTCTTTTCCCAGCAGGTTTGCGATCGTGGGCACCACCCAGTGGCGAGCCAAGTGCTCCGCCACTGCGGCAGAGTCGAGGAGATGGAGCCAGAGGGGCAGCCAGCGCTTGCGCTCCGGGTCGTATCCGGACTTCGCCCACACGCGCTGGGCGGCAGGTGACAGGGTCATGGGGCTCCTTCCTTGGAGGTGGGAAAAGACTAGAACGGAGCACTGACATGAATGGGCGCGCTTCATGCTCGTGGTCCCGCCGTGACCGAATCGTTGCGAACACGGACGTCTCGGGACTCTTGGGCGCCTCGATTATGCTGGGGTGGGAGCAGTGGCCACTGCTCCCACCCCAGCGGCTCGTGCGGTTTCAGTGGAGGACGGTGATCAGTGTGCTCGCTAGTCCGATGACGGCTGTCATCAGCCGGACCCACTCGGAGTGCGGGACTGGGTCTCGCTGGTCGAACGATATTTTGGCCATTAGGTTCCCTCCTCTCTAATGTGTATGGGGAACCTGATGCTTCCCGCTTGCTGGTGATTCTAGCACCTGCAAGCGGGGGTGCCGGTGACCTCGCGTGAGCGAGGATGACCCCGTGTAGGGGGCGCCTGACGCAGGTGTGGCCGTGTTGACCCCGCGCTAGCGGGGAAAGCGGAAGGGGTCTCCGAGGCTGCTTGAGCCTCGGAGACCCCGGTTCTGTATCGTTGGCCGGCTTCGAGGGCGCGCCCCGAAGCCGGCCAACGCAGGGTGGTCTCGCACAAACGCCCGCCAGCCCGTTCCTGTCGGCACCTGCGCATAGGCTTGCCCCGCCTTCTCCGGCGCCTTCTCCCGGAACACGCAGTGTCCTGCCGGGGAAGAAGGGAGTCTGGGAGGAGGTGAGGGTCATGGCCAAGCCGAGAGGCCGCCACGTCCGCAAGGACACAGGAACGGCCCGGAAGATCAGCGAGATGCTGCGTGCGATCGCTGACCTGATCCGGGCCGTCAGTGTCCTGTTGGAGGCCCTCAGCAAGTGGATCAACTGAACCGCTTGCGTCGGGGACCCGTCCGGTTGCAGCCGGGTGGGTCCCCACCATTGTGCCCCACGGGCTCGGGAGTGTCCACGCACCGACGGAGGCCGGGCTCCGGCAAGCGCTTCAGATCCTGCTGGGGGTGAGTGCACCAAAAGCACCTCGTGCGTGGTCACTTGCCCGACGGCCCATTTCCGTCGCCACCTGCGGATAGGCTTGTCCTGCCTTCTCCGGCACCTCCTCCCGGAACACTCACGTGTCCTTGCCGGGGAAGAAGGGAGTCGGGGAGGAGGTGGGGGCCGTGACCAAGCCGAAAGGCCGGCACGCCAACGTTCGCAAGGACAAGGAAACGGCCCGGCAGGTGAGCGACATCCTTAACGCAATCGCTCGCCTGATCCGGGCCGTCGGTGTCCTTGTGGATGCCCTCGGCAGGTGGTTCAACTGATCCATCGGCCTCGGGGACCCATCCGGAGGCAACCGGGTGGGTCCCCACCATTGTGCCCCACACGCTCACGACTGTCCACGAGCAGTGCTCTCAGTCAGCGCCGCTGAATCTGTTCCCGCAGTAGCCATGCGACCCGTGCGCGCCCGCCGCGCGGTCTCCACCGCGGAGGGCAGGGCCGCGAGCAGGCGCTCGACGTCGTCGGCGGACGTCCCCGCGCCCATGGAGCAGCGCAGGGTCCCCCGCGCCGCCTCCTCGCCCAGGCCCATCGCCTCCAGCACATGGCTCGGGCCGCTCACGCCCGCATGGCAGGCCGAGCCCGCCGAGGCGTCGATCCCCGCCATATCCAGGGCCATGAGCAGCGCCTCCGCGCTGACGCCGTCGAACCACAGATGCGCCGTCCCCGGCAGATGCGGCGCTGACCCCGGCAGCGTCGCATGCGCCCCCGGGATCGCCAGCGCTCCCGCCAGCAACCGCTCCCGCAGCGTCTCCAAGCGCGCCGCCTCAGACTCGCGCTCCGCCACCGCCAGCTCCAGGGCCAGGGCCAGCGCCCGCGCCCCCACGACATCCTGCGTGCCCGAGCGCAGCCCCCGCTCCTGGCGGCCCCCGCCCATCGGCGCCACCAGCTCCAGATCGCGCCGCGCCACCAGCGCGCCCACGCCCACCGGCGCGCCCAGCTTGTGCCCCGAGATACTCACCGCGTCCAGGCCCCAGCCGTGGACATCCAGAGGCACCCTCCCGACGGCGGCCACCGCGTCCGCATGCACCGGCACATACCCCGGCTGCCCCGGGCGCCGCGCCCCGCTCGCCTCGCGCACCGCCTCCACGATCCCCGCCAGGTCCTGCACCGCGCCCGTCTCATTGTTCGCCGCCATGACGCTCACGAGCGCCACAGGGCTCGACGCCGAAGCACCCCGACCTGCCGCCAAACGATTCCGAAGGAGCGACGATGACCAAGGTAATCAGCGCGAGCCAAGCGGCCGCACTCATCAGGGACGGAGACACCGTCGCGTTTTCCGGTTTCGGTTTAGCCTGCGTCAACCAGGAAGTCATCGCAGCCCTAGAAGAAAGGTGGCTGGCCGGCGAGGGCCCGCACGGCCTGACGATCGTCAACTCTTCCGCGGTGGGCGCGCGCGGCAAACGTGAAGGCCTCGGCAAACTCTCATACGAGGGTCTCGTCAAGCGTTGGATCGGCGGAATCATGTCCGCCTCCCCCGCCCTAGGCCAACTCGCGGCCGACGGCAAGCTCGAATGCTACAACCTGCCGCAGGGCGTCATAACGGCCCTATACCGCGAGATTGCAGCACACCGCCCCGGCGTCGTGACAAAAGTGGGGCTC
>ERZ772948.794-NODE-794-length-20071-cov-29.242506_pt1 | contig 20071 bp, 17 predicted proteins | sample MGYA00511945_ERZ772948 | MGnify/ENA primary metagenome ERZ772948 (study PRJEB29015, sample SAMEA2737927) | human oral metagenome | biome: human oral; feature: human-associated habitat; material: dental | place: China | collected 2141 ... | reverse complement strand
AAAACCTGGCGACTAGACCCATCTCCGATAACGAATCCGACGTGTTCATCGAGTCGTGGGTGCAGGAAGTGGAGGGAATCTGGCCGAATGTGAAGAATCGGCAGCGGTTGAATGCCCGCATTCTGGCGGCGATGATCGCCTGGTGTTTTTCCTCGATGGCGTTTATGCATTTTGACATGGATAACGAACAATTCGAACAGTTAATCGGAAAAGATAGCGAGGACCTGATCGCGGGGTTAGTGGAGTCCAGTGCGCCCTGGGCCACCGAGGTACTCTCCGGTGAGGCCCTGCCGCCGGATGAGGACGACATGCGGCTGATTCGCCTCGACCTGTATGACACGTTTGAATCCCTGGAACGGTTCGCGGCCTGCAGCACCGACCCCCGGTTTGCGGTGGTAAGGGAATTCGCCCGCGACGTGCTGAAACGACTGGAGTCATGACCGACGGCGCGCTTTTCGACGCCCCCACAGGTGGGACCGGGTCTTCGGGCGGGGACTATTTCGCGGTGAGCCCCACCGCGCCCCTGGCCGCCCGCATGCGGCCCCGCAGCCTGGACGAAGTGGCAGGCCAAGACCACGTGCTGGCTGCCGGGAAACCGCTGCGCCGCCTCATCGAGGGCTCCGGTGACGCCAGCGTGATCCTCTACGGGCCGCCCGGCACGGGCAAAACCACCATAGCCTCCCTCATTTCGCAGGCCACCGCCCGAAAATTCGTGGGCCTTTCCGCACTGAACTCCGGGGTGAAAGAAGTACGGGCCGTCATCGACCAGGCCCGGCGCGACCTGATCCAGGGCATGTCGACGGTGCTGTTTATCGACGAGGTGCACAGGTTTTCCAAAACCCAACAGGATGCACTGTTGGCGGCGGTGGAAAACCGGGTGGTGTTGCTGGTCGCGGCGACCACGGAAAACCCGAGCTTTTCCGTGGTGGCGCCGCTATTATCGCGGTCGCTGATTGTGAAGCTGGAGTCGCTCGATGATGCGTCGGTACGGGCGGTGCTGCGGCGGGCGCTGGTGGATGAGCGGGGCCTCGGGGGTCGGATTACCGCATCGGATGCGGCGATTGACCAGCTGGTGGCATTGTCTGGGGGCGATGCGCGGCGCAGCCTCACGTACCTGGAGGCGGCCGCGGAGTCGGTGCCGGACGGGGGCGAGCTGTCGGTGGACGTGGTGGCTGCGAATATTGACCGGGCGGTGGTCCGCTACGACCAGGATGGGGACCAGCACTACGATGTGGCGAGCGCATTCATTAAGTCGATCCGGGGCTCGGATGTGGATGCGGCGGTGCACTATCTAGCCCGAATGCTGGTGGCGGGGGAGGACCCCCGGTTTGTGGCCCGCAGGCTGGTGATCGCGGCCGCGGAGGATGTGGGGTTGGCAGACCCGCAAGCATTATCGGTGGCGGTGGCCGCGGCGGAGGCGGTGCAGCTTATCGGCATGCCGGAGGCGCGGATTCCCCTGGCGGAGGCCACAATCTATTTAGCCACCGCACCGAAGTCGAATGCGGCGTATGTGGCGATTGACCAAGCGATGGGGGATGTGCGGGCGGCAAAGTCCGGGGTGGTGCCGCCGCACTTGCGGGATGGGCATTACGCCGGTGCCCAGGATTTAGGGAATGCGGTGGGGTATGTGTATCCGCACGACGATCCCCACGGGGTGGTGGCGCAACAGTATTTACCCGACAGTTTAGCTGGGGTGACATATTACCAGCCGACGATGCGGGGAAACGAGGGCCGCCTGGCTGGGGTCGTCGAAAAGCTACGAGCATTAATTCGAGGCGAAGTGCTAAAGTAACCAAATTATGTGCCTCCAGACCATGGGTGTGGGGGCGAAACTGGACAATAGTGTAAGGACTTTAACCACTGTGCAGACCCACGAGATTCGGGAACGTTTTACTCATCATTTTGTTAAGGCTGGGCATGAGGCGGTGCCCAGCGCGTCGTTGATTCTTGACGACCCCAACCTGTTGTTTGTCAATGCGGGCATGGTGCCGTTTAAGCCGTATTTCTTGGGTCAGCAGACGCCGCCGTTTCCCAACGGCACCGCCACAAGCATCCAAAAGTGTGTTCGAACTTTGGATATTGAGGAAGTTGGCATTACCACCCGCCACAACACATTCTTCCAAATGGCCGGCAACTTCTCCTTCGGCCAATACTTCAAAGAAGGCGCCATCACCCACGCCTGGTCGCTCCTGACTAGCCCCATCGACGAAGGCGGATACGGTTTCGACCCCGAAAAAATTTGGGTCACCGTGTACCTTGACGACGACGAAGCCGCCAACATTTGGGAAAACGTAGTCGGCATCCCCGCCGAACGCATCCAACGCCTCGGAATGGCCGACAACTTCTGGTCCATGGGCATCCCCGGCCCCTGCGGGCCCTCCTCCGAAATCTACTACGACCGCGGCCCCGAATACGGCAACGAAGGCGGCCCCGCCGCCGACGACTCCCGCTACCTGGAAATCTGGAACCTCGTGTTCATGGAGAAAGAACGCGGCGCCGGCACCGGCAAAGACAACTTCGAAATCCTCGGCCCCCTGCCGAAGAAAAACATCGACACCGGCATGGGCGTGGAACGAATCGCCTGCCTCCTCCAAGGCGTCGACAACGTCTACGAAACCGACCTCCTGCGGCCCGTCATCGACGAAGCCCAACGCCTCACCGGCGCCACCTACGGCGCCAACCACGAAGACGACATCAGGTTCCGGGTCATCGCCGACCACTCCCGCACCGCCATGATGATCATCCTCGACGGCGTCACCCCCGGCAACGAAGGCCGCGGCTACATCCTGCGCCGACTCCTCCGCCGCATCATCCGATCCGCCCGGCTCCTCGGCGCCACCGGCAAAACCATGGAAAGCTTCATGAACACCATCATGGACACCATGACCCCCTCCTACCCGGAGATTGCTGACAACCGGGAACGCATCCAACGTGTCGCCATCACCGAAGAAACCGCTTTCCTAAAAACCCTCGAATCCGGCACCGAACTCTTCGAAACCACGGCAGCAAAAATCAAACAAGAAGGCAAAACCACCGTTGCCGGCGCGGACGCCTTCGCCCTGCACGACACTTACGGGTTCCCCATCGACCTCACCCTGGAAATGGCTGCCGAAGCCGGGCTCCAAGTCGATACCGAAGGCTTCGACAAACTCATGGCCGAACAACGGGCCCGGGCCAAAGCCGACTCCCAGGCGAAAAAACACGGGCACACAGACCTGTCTATCTACCGCGACTGGGTAGACAACCACCCCACCGAATTCATCGGCTACGACGAACTCACCGCCCAATCCCACGTGATCGGCCTGCTCAGCGACGGCAAAAAAGTATCCGAAGTATCGGCCGGTCACGATGTTGAAGTCATCCTCGACGCCTCCACCTTCTACGCCGAAGCCGGCGGCCAAATCGGCGACCGCGGCACCATGACCCTGGGTGATAGTCTGCTCCGAGTCAACGACGTGCAAAAAATCGGCAAAAAACTCTGGGTTCACCGGGCCACCGTGGAAACCGGCGGCTTTGCCCTCGGTGACACCGTCACCGCAGCCGTCGACCCCGCCTGGCGGCACGCCGCCCGCCAGGCACACTCCGCCACCCACCTGATTCACGCCGCCCTCCGCGAAGTCCTAGGCCCCACCGCAGTCCAGGCCGGCTCCATGAACAAACCCGGCTACCTACGGTTTGACTTCAACTACACGGAACAACTCACCCCGGAACAGTTGGAACACATCGAACTCATCACCAACCAGGCAGTAGACGCCGACTGGCAAGTCAACACCATCGAAACCACCCTGGACGAGGCCAAAGCCATGGGCGCAATGGCCCTCTTCGGCGAAAACTACGGCAACATTGTGCGCGTCGTCGAAATCGGCGGCCCCTTCAGCATGGAACTCTGCGGCGGCACCCACGTCGCCCATTCCTCCCAAATCGGGCCCGTATCCATCCTGGGTGAATCCTCCATCGGCTCCGGGGCCCGCCGCATCGAAGCCTACTCCGGCTTGGACTCCTTCAAATACCTCAGCAAGGAACGCACCCTCGTGGCCGGCCTGGCTTCCGCACTCAAAGCACCATCCGCGGAAGTACCAGACCGTATCGCCCAACTCACAACAAAACTCAAAGAAGCGGAAAAAACCATCGAAAACCTCCGCAAAGCCGAACTCCTCGCCCAAGGCAGTCGCCTGGTGGCCCGCGCCCACCTGCCCAACGGCATCATCGTGGCATCCGCGGTACTCCCCGACGGCACCACCGCTGGCGACCTACGTACCCTAGCGGCAGATGTGAAAAACCACCTTGCCGGGGAAGCCGGAGTGGTGCTCCTCGCGTCGTCGACAAGCGACGGCAAAGTACCATTCGTCGTGGCCGCAACTAAAGAAGCCATCGCCCGCGGCGCAAACGCCGGCACCATCGTGAAAACCCTCAATCCCTATATCGATGGCCGTGGCGGCGGAAAACCCGACATGGCCCAAGGCTCCGGCAGTAACCCCGACGGCCTACCTGAAGGCCTGAAAGCCGCCTCGGACCATATCGCCACCCTCTAACCCACGGCACAAAACGGGTGCTTCTCCCACACGGGAGGACACCCGTTTTCCTTATGAAAACCCGCTACACAGGGGGTACGGGAGGCACAAACACCACCGTCGATTTTCCGCAACAGTGCCCCGCCGTTAGACTAAGAGCCTAAGGTTATAGGCGGCGTGCATTACCACCGCCGCACCACGGATTTTCCCCAATTCGCCCATAATGTACTCCACAGTCACAATATTCGAGTACGGTTAACTATCGGCTCATAACCTTTTACCCCCACCCACCACGAAAGGCTACGCATGGCACCGATAACACCAGACCAACCCGGCGTTCATGACCCCGGGCCCGGACGCCGCCTCGGCGTCGACGTAGGAACCGTGCGCATCGGTGTCGCACTCTCTGGAACCGACGCCACCCTCGCCATGCCCCTAGAAACCATCAAACGCGAAACCGGATTCAAAGACCGCGACAAGTCCGACATTGACCGACTCATCACCCTCATCACAGACAACAACGTTGTCGAAGTCATCGTCGGCTTACCCCGCGACCTCAAAGGCAACGGCTCCAAAAGCGTCAAACACGCCAAAGAAATCGCCTTCCGCATCAACCGTCGCCTCCAAGGACTAGAGTTATCAATCCCCGTCCGAATGGCCGATGAACGGCTATCAACCGTAGTAGCACATCAGGCACTACGCGCGAGTGGGGTTAGTGAAAAATCCGGCCGAAAAATCATAGATCAGGCCGCTGCCGTGGAGATTCTCCAATCTTGGCTCGACGGACGAACGAATTATCTGCACAGGACACCACCCCTGTCGGCACCATAACACCAAGAACAGTAAAATCGTAACGGAAAAGTTATCAAACACAAGGAGAGCCTCGAATACTTATGCGCAAGGTGAAATACGTCAAGCGACGTCAACGTGGCGCAGCAGTCCTGCTCGCTTCCTTGATTCTTCTTCTCGGAGCTGCAATATACATAGGCACACAGTTAGCTACCACCTCGACGCGTGACTATAAGGGGAGCGGCAACGGCCAATACGAACTCATCACAGTGAAAGACGGCCAAACCCTCTCCGAGCTAGGGCCAGAACTGAAACAACGGGGCATTATCGCAAACGAATCTGTGTTCCAAACGGCGACATATAACAACCCTAATGCGAGCAATTTCAAACCCGGGGTGTACCGGCTGCAACACGAAATGAGCGTGAAAGCCGCCCTCGCGGCACTCCTTGATCCCAAGAACAAAATTGAAGCACTCGCGGTCAACGGTGGCGACGGACTCATGGACGTCAAAGGCGTCGGCGGCGGCGAAAACGATGTACGCTACGGCATCTTCTCCAAGATCTCCAAAGTAACGTGCTTCGAAAACTCCGACCATTGCATCACTATCGAAGCACTACAACAAGAAGCCTCGACAGCTAATCTGCAAGAATTAGGGGTCCCAGCCTGGGCAATTGAACCAGTGACCCGCCGCGGGGCTGACCCGAAACGCTTGGAAGGTTTGATCGCGCCGGGGGAGTACACGATTGATCCCAAGAGTGACGCTAAGGCGATCCTCAAAGACCTCATTACTAAGTCCGCTCAGGAATATCAGAAGACCAATATTGAGAGTCGAGCCCAGGTAATTGGGTTGAGTCCCTACGAGTTATTGACAGCAGCATCGCTTGTGGAGCGGGAAGCGCCGGCAAATGACTACGGTAAGGTCGCCCGCGTAATCCTCAATCGGTTGCACAAACCAATGAAACTAGAGTTCGACTCCACAGTGAACTATGATCTGCCCGAGGTTGAGGTTGCCACCACCGATGCGGACCGGAATCGGCAGACCCCATGGAACACGTACGCGAAGGAAGGCTTGCCGGAAACTCCCATTGCGTCGGCGTCAATCAAGGCGATTGAGGCAATGGAAAACCCAGAGGAAGGTAAGTGGCTCTTCTTCGTGACGGTTGACAAGAATGGTCGGACGGTGTTCTCTGACACGTATGAGCAGCACCTGGCCGCGGTGGAGGAAGCGCAAAAAGGCGATGTGCTGAACTCCAGGCGCCAATAGCCCGTAGGTGGTCTGACCAGTTATTATGGCGATGAGGACCGTGCCGGTTTGCTCCGGTACGGTCCTTGTTTCGCGGTTTCTGCCCTAGGGGGCCCGGGGATGGCGGGGGAATGGGGGTATGTGCCCTATAAGGGCCAATAATGGATTTTATTATCGTACATTTAGCTGGTGGTTAGAAACCGGCAAGGTCGTGACCAGCGCTGGGGCGGAATCGCCTGGGATTAATGTGGCAAAAGTGCTAATTATTCTTATAGCGTATGTATCTGTTATGTCTAACTTTTTAGAAAAATATTTTTCCAGCTACCTATAAATAAGTGAAATTTTTTTCATCTTGTTATCGGACTAGTTCCCATTTACCGTGAGGAAAACTTAACGAATAGCGGATTTGTCACAAATAAAGATTTAATTATATGAATCAGTATAAGAACTACATTATATAAATAGCACTTTTTGCTTTTCGACGTTTCAGGCTCTCCTTCTTCCATACTTACCAACTGCACAAGTATTGATAAAGTTTATGTTTACCTGGTGTTTTTGGGCACCCCCGTATGTGAAAGCACCCATTGAAAAACACTTTTCTCCTATGCGACTATCGGGTCGTTGGCCAACAAAACTTCATCCACTGTCATTCGGATGTGTCATTCATCTTCAGAAAGAAGGGCTTTTTCAATGGGGAAAAACTCTCAATATCGCACCGCTCGCCGGGTCTTGGCTGCGGCTGCCGGCATTATGCTGGTGGCCCAGCAAGCACAGGTTGCCACCGCTGAGCCACGTACTTTGTGTCAGGTCAAGGGTAGCTATAGCTGCTTGACCTTCAGCGGCTATGGTGAGCGCACTGGTACCTGGGCGGATACTCGCTACCCAGGAAACAACGGCAATCACAGCTGCTCCCGCTACGTTGCTTATCGTCTGGCGAAAGGCGGCATGCGCGAACAAGCAAGCTGGGGCGACGCTTCGCAATGGATTCAACGGGCACCCGGCCACAAGGATAAGACTCCCACCGTGGGGGCCGTGGCCTACTGGAACCAACAATGGACCGCTACCTACTGGGGCCATAACGAAGGCCATGTTGGTGTTGTTGAGAAGGTCAACACCGACGGTTCTATCGAAGTGACCTGGGACAGCCAGCGGGAGGGCATGGTAGTTCGCAAGATCATTACTCGCGGCCCCGATATGCCTACCGACTTCATCCACATCGACGATGGTTCCATCCGTCGTTCCGGTGGTGACGAAACCAAGACTCCACCATCAAAGACCGACACCCCGTCAACGTCGACTAACACTCCGCCTACTAAGACGGATACCCCACCAACGTCCACGGATACCCCACCGTCGAAGACTGACACTCCGCCGACGTCTACGGATACGCCTCCGACGAAGACCGACACTCCGCCGACCAAGACGGACACTCCGCCGACCAAGACGGACACTCCGCCGACCAAGACGGATACGCCTCCGACGTCGACCAGCACCCCGCCGACCAAGACAGACACCCCACCAACGTCCACGGATACACCTCCGACGTCGACCAGCACCCCGCCGTCGAAGACGGACACCCCACCAACTTCTACGGACACCCCGAAGACGTCCACGAGTGTTCCGCCGACCAAGACAGACACGCCTCCGACATCTACGGATACGCCTCCGACGTCGACCAGCACCCCGCCGACCAAGACGGACACCCCGAAGACGTCCACGGATACGCCTCCGACCAAGACTGATACTCCGTCCACGTCGACTAGCACCCCACCAACTGTTACCGACACCCCGAAGACGTCTGACTCTGAGCAGCCCCCGAAGTGTGACAAGGGCAAGAGCGACGGCAAGTGCGGCAGCAACAACGGCAATAATGGCTCTATTGGCGGCGGCAACAGCGGCTCCATTGGTGGTGGCAATGGCAACAGCAACGGCAAGTCCCAAGCCCAAGGCTCCCTGGCCGGCTCTGGTGGCCTGCTCGGCGTCGTTGCCGCAGTCATCGGCCTGGGTGGCATCGTCAAGGTAGTGTCCAACCTGTTCCAGCGCATTACCGGTGGCTCCACCGGCAACAGCTCCGGCGCTGGCGGCGGGAACGGCAACTCCCACTCCCAGGGCGGCTCCACCGGTGGCGGCCTGTTCTCCCGCAGCAGCTAACACCTTGATATAGCGGCGCGCGGCGAAAAAAGTAACCGTGGCGTTGACGGTGCGCTAAAGTTCTGAAGAAAACCTCCTCCTATAAGATTTTCCACAAGGACTTTTCATGGCACGCCATCAAGCCGCGGTTCTAGGTAAACCCATCGCCCATTCCCTCTCCCCACTCCTGCACAATGCGGGCTACCGGGCGTTGGGGTTAACACAATGGGAATACACCCGAATTGAATGTGACGAGTACGAACTACCCCAAGTGGTAGCCGGTGCCGACGCATCATTTCGGGGTTTTTCTGTGACCATGCCCGGAAAGTTTGCGGCGCTTGCCGTCGCAACTGACCGCACCGACCGCGCCCGACTCATAGGCTCGGCCAATACCCTGGTGCGCAGTGGTGATGGTTGGCGTGCCGACAACACCGATTGCGATGGCGTCACCGGCGCCATCCGCACGCTTTTCGACGCCCCCAGCCCGCAACTCGGAACCGCCGTCATCATTGGTGCCGGCGGCACCGCCCGCCCCGCCCTGTGGGCGCTTGCGGAACTTGGCGTATCCCACGTCACCATCATCAACCGCAGCGACCGCAGCCGGGAACTGGCCGATCTCATTGCCGCCATTGGCCTCCAGGTTGATTTCGTCCCCTATGACGACACTATATCCACCGCCTGCGCAACCGCGGACGTGATCATTTCCACCGTGCCTGCTGCGGGGATCGCGGAGCACGTCGATAAGCTAGCGCAGGCACCACTTCTTGACGTCATTTACGACTCCTGGCCCACCCCCCTCGTGGCCGCGGCACGCAACAGGCACCTGCCCGCGGTTGGTGGGCACGTCATGCTTGCGCACCAAGCCTACGGCCAATTCGAACAATTCACCGGATACCCCGCCCCCCGCGAAGCCATGTGGGCGGCACTCACATCATGTGGCCCGCTGTCACAATAGTCATCGGCGCAGCCTGGGCCCTGGCGTTGTGCTGGTATGACATGAAATACCAGCGACTTCCCGACAACCTCACCATGCCGGTTTTATGCTGCCTCATTATTATTGCCGCCCGCATGAACTATGTTGCGCTTTTTGGTGGGCTGGTCTGGTTCTTCCTCTATTTCATGATCGCCCTGCTTGTCGGCGGTATCGGTGGCGGTGATATCAAACTCGCCCCCAGCCTGGGGATCATCATCGGGGCCGACGGCATTTGGCCCGTGTTCACCGCCATTTTTCTTGCACAAATGCTCACTCTGGTGGGGGCCATGGTTTTCAAACGAACCAAAATACCCCACGGGCCCGCCATGATTCTAGGATGCATCATCGTTCTTGCTTGCCACCCGGCGTCAAGCACTTTTATCCACTTCGATAGGGGGTAAAAGCACGAAAATCCACCAGCACATGTCATAATTGCCTTCATGCTGCGCTGGTCAACATCAGGAGAATCCCACGGACAAGCACTCATCGCCATGGTGGAACACATGCCAAGCGGAGTGCCACTCGCCACGACGGACATAGCCACCCAATTGGCTCGCCGCCGACTCGGCTATGGTCGGGGCGCCCGCATGAAATTCGAAGCCGACGCGGTGACAATACTCGGCGGTGTGCGCCACGGCGAAACCCTCGGTAGTCCCATCGCCATCATGATCGGCAATAGCGAATGGCCCAAATGGACCACCCTCATGTCCGCCGACCCCATCGACCCGACCGACCCCGAGGCCGCCTCGGCACTCGACTCCGGTCGGGGCGCGAAACTTACCCGACCCCGCCCCGGACACGCCGATTTCGCCGGCATGCTCAAATACGACTTCGATGAGGCCCGGCCCATCCTAGAGCGCGCCTCCGCCCGCGAAACCGCCGCCCGGGTCGCTGCCGCCACCGCCGCCCGAAACCTATTGCGTGCAACCCTGGGGGTGGAAGTGTTCTCACACGTTGTCTCGATTGGGCGTTCGAACCCTTACGATGGTCCCGAACCCACGTTCGATGATCTTGGTGCCATTGATGCCTCCCCGGTTCGCGCGAACACGGCCACGCCGGAAGGCCAAGCCGCCGAAGCATCCATGATCGCCGAAATCGAAGCAGCCAAGAAAGCCGGCGACACCCTGGGCGGCATCGTGGAAGTCATCGTTTCCGGGCTCCCCATCGGATTGGGGTCGCACGTCAGCGGCGACGACCGGCTCGACGCCCAGCTCGCGGCCGCCCTCATGAGTATCCAGGCCATCAAGGGCGTAGAAATCGGTGACGGGTTCGCCGAAGCCCGCCGCCGTGGCTCCGAAGCCCACGATGAAATCATCCGCTCCGGTCACACCCTGACCCGCACCACCAACCGGGCCGGCGGGCTGGAAGGGGGCATGACCAACGGGGAAACCCTCCGGGTGCGCGCCGCCATGAAACCAATTTCCACCGTGCCGCGCGCCTTGAAATCCGTGGACATGGCCACCGGAAAACCCGCAACCGGAATCCACCAGCGTTCGGACGTGTGTGCGGTACCGGCAGCCGGGGTGGTAGCAGAAGCCATGGTGGCCCTGGTGGTGGCCCGGGCGGTCTTGCAAAAATTCGGCGGCGACTCGTTGGGGGAAACAAAGCGTAATATTGCGGCTTATCAAGAACATGTGGCCCGCCGGGTGCAGTTTCCAGACGACGTGAACTGAAATCCAGCGAGCATAAAAACCTACACAAGAGGAGTTGATGAGTAAGTGCAACACTTAAAACCGCACGTGGTGTTGGTCGGCCCACCGGGTGCCGGTAAAACAACCATTGGCCGCCGGCTGGCGCACACCCTCAACACGGTACTCATCGATACGGACCACATGATCGAAGAAGCGACCGGCAAAACCTGCGGCGCGGTATTCAGCGAGCTAGGCGAGCCGGAATTCCGTAGATTAGAGGCCGAACAGGTGGCGGTAGCCCTGCAACAACGGGGTGTCATCAGCCTGGGCGGCGGTGCGGTGCTTACTGAATCGAATCGGAACCTGCTTGTGGATCACCCGGTGGTGTGGATCGACATGAGTGCGGAAGAAGGCGTGCGCCGCACCCAAGGCGACGACAGCCGCCCGATATTAGCGGCCGAAGACCCCCTGGCGCATTTCACGAAGCTGCTGGCAACCCGGCGCCCCTTCTACTCCCAGGTGGCGGATCTGCACGTATCCACCGACAAACGCACCCCGCAGCAACTCGTGGCCGATATAATGGCATATCTTGAGACCACCGCCTGCTAGAGAACTATCGGCGACATGCCGGCGAATCCAGCCAGGCGAGGCGCCACTGCACATTGTTCATCTATCTCAAGCCCCATGGCATGGAAGGAACCAGGCATGAGCACCCCCGATAATCCCGCTACCGCAGCCGTCACCACCGTTGAGGTGACTGGACCTAACCCATACACCGTCACTATTGGGCACGATCTTGCTGGCGTCATCACCGATTTTGCTGCCGAACTTCACCCCACCCAGATCGCCATTATCACCCAACCGGCCCTGGCCGACTACGCCACCGCCCTGGCCGAGGCTGCCAAAACCCGCGGTCTCACCCCAACCATCATGGAGATCCCCGACGCCGAATCCGGCAAAACTCTCGCGGTGGCGGAAAACTGCTGGAACGAGCTGGGGGAGAAAGCATTCGGCCGCCGGGACGTGGTGATCGGCATCGGTGGGGGAGCCGCCACCGACCTGGCCGGTTTCGTTGCCGCATCCTGGATGCGGGGCGTGCGGGTAATCCAGGTGCCCACAACCCTGCTGGCTATGGTCGATGCCGCGGTGGGCGGCAAAACCGGGGTGAACACTGCCGCGGGCAAAAACCTGGTGGGCGCCTTCCACGAACCGGCGGCGGTCTTTATCGACCTGGACATGCTGGCTACCCTCCCCGAGGGGGAAATCGTGGCGGGCTCCGCGGAGATCATCAAGACCGGGTTCATTGCCGACCCGGTGATCCTGCAACGCTACGAAACTGACCCGGCCGCCTGCCTGCGGGTTGCCGATGGCGGCTACCTGCCGGAACTCATCCGCCGGTCGGTGGCGGTGAAAGCATCCGTGGTGGGGGAGGACCTGAAAGAATCCGGGCTGCGGGAAATCCTCAACTATGGGCACACCTTCGGGCACGCGGTTGAACTCAACGAGCAGTTCGCCTGGCGGCACGGTAACGCGGTGGCGGTGGGCATGATGTTCATTGCTAACCTCAGTCACGCTCGGGGGCTGATCGACGCGGAGCTGGTGGCGCGCCACGCCAATATTTTGTCGAGCGTTGGCCTGCCCACCAGCTATAAGCCCGGCGAATTTGATCGGCTGTATCGGGGCATGACGCGGGATAAGAAAAACCGGGACGGTAAGATCCGGTTTGTGGCCCTCACCAAGGTGGGGGAGTGTACCCGCATCACCGACGCCACCAAAGCCGAACTTGAGGCCGCCTACCAGCGGATTTCCGGGAAATAAGGGGAAGAGCGCGATGCATATCATGGTGTTAAACGGCCCGAACCTCAACCGGCTGGGCAAACGGCAACCCGACGTGTACGGGCACACTACCCTGGTGGACGTGACCGACATGGTGACCACCCACGCGGCCCAGCACGGCATCGAGGTGACGTGCCGGCAATCTAACCACGAAGGCGAACTCATCGACTGGGTGCATGAGGCGGCCGACAACGGGTGGCCGGTGATTATCAACCCGGGTGGGTTCACCCACACGTCGGTAGCGTTACGGGATGCCCTCGCAGAAGTGGCGGACACGTCCGGGTTTGTGGAGGTGCACATCTCCAACGTGCACGCCCGGGAACCCTTCCGGCAGAAAAGCCTACTTTCCCCCATTGCGGTGGGTGTTATCGCAGGTTTAGGGGTTGAAGGCTACCGGTTGGCGATAGATTATTTCGCGCGTCGATAAGCGGTGTAATGTGCTTCTTAGCTGAAAAATAAGTTTTTCATTAGGAGTGACATTATGCCTTTATCCGACACCCGATTCCTGTCCCGCCGCCGCGCCCTATCCGCAAAACTCGCAGCGCAACGCGTTGACGCCATGCTCGTCACCCACCTGACGCATGTGCGCTACCTGTCGGGGTTCTCGGGATCCAATGGTGCATTATTGCTGCACAAGGACCTAGAGGCGCAGATCGCTACGGACGGCCGGTATCTCACCCAAATTGCCGCCGAGGTGCCCGACATTGAGGCCCTCGACGCCCGCGCGGTGGGCCCCGACCTGCTCGCCACCGTCACCGGGCCGAAACGCGTCGGGTTTGAGGCCGATTTCGTGTCCGTGTCGCAGTTGCAACGCCTGGAAAAAGCCGCAGGCGAAGACGTCACCCTCGTGCCCATCAGTGGCGTCATCGAAGACATCCGACTCGTCAAAGAACCCTATGAGCTGGAGCGACTCCGCGAGGTTGCGGTGATCGCCAATACCGCATTCCAGGAGCTTATCGACGAAAACCTCATTCGGGCCGGCCGCACTGAAACGGAGGTGGCTGCCGACCTGGAATACAAAATGCGCCTTCACGGTGCGGAACGCACCAGCTTTGAAACCATCGTTGCCTCTGGGCCGAACTCCGCCATGCCCCACCACGAACCCGGCGCCCGGGTGCTTGAAGAGGGCGATATCGTCACCGTTGACTTCGGGGCCCACGCCGCCGGCTACAATTCTGATACCACCCGCACCGTCATCATCAGTGACGCCGACGAATTCGCCACGGAAATCTACAACATTGTGCTAAAAGCCCAGCTCGCAGGTGTGGCCGCCGCTATTCCCGGCGCGAAACTTTCCGACGTGGACAAGGCCTGCCGTGACATCATTACCGACGCCGGCTACGGCGAATACTTCGTGCACTCCACCGGCCACGGCGTGGGCCTGGACCTGCACGAAGCTCCCTACGCCGCATCCTCGGGGCAAGGCGAACTTGTCGAGGGCATGACGCTTACCGTGGAACCCGGCATTTACGTGCCCGGCAAAGGCGGGGTGCGCATCGAAGACACCCTCATTATTACCGCAGGTCAACCCGAGAATCTGACGCATTTGGTGAAAGACCTTACGATCGTGTAGTTGGCACCAACTGTCGGCGGTGGTGTACCCTTGCTACGTTGGAAAACCGTGTATCGGTTTTTATGCGTTCTATCAATAACTCAACCATGAAGGAAGTACCCAGCGTGGCAACAACCGCTGATTTTAAGAATGGTCTTGTGCTCAAGATCGACAATAAACTCCAGCAAATTGTGGAATTCCAGCATGTGAAGCCGGGTAAGGGGCCCGCTTTCGTGCGTACCAAGTTGAAGGATGTTGTGACCGGCAAGGTGACTGACAAAACCTTCAACGCCGGGGTTAAGGTTGAGACCGCCACCGTGGATCGTCGGGACATGACCTACCTGTACCACGATGGTTCTTCCTATGTGGTCATGGACGAAAAAACCTACGAACAATTAGAGCTAGCCGAACACATTTTCGGTAACTCTGCTAAGTTCCTGCTGGAAAACACCACCGTGCAGGTGTCGTTCCACGAGGGCGAGCCGCTGTTCGCCGAACTGCCGATCTCCCTGGATCTTACGGTGTCGCACACCGAACCCGGGCTCCAGGGCGACCGCTCCAGCGGCGGCACGAAACCCGCCACCTTAGAGACCGGCGCCGAGATTCAGGTCCCCTTGTTCATCGAGACCGGTAACGTGGTGAAGGTTGATACCCGTGACGGCTCGTACCTGTCTCGCGTGAATAACTAATCGTGTCGGACTCAGAAAACCCCGCAGAACACCCGGCGGCAAAAGCATCGGGGAAAAACTATCGGCGGCATGGCGCCCGGTATCGGGCCCGTCGTCGGGCAGTCGATGTGCTCTATGAGGCAGAGGCCCGGGACGTGGACCCGGTCGCCATTGTTGAGGACCGCATTAACCTAGCCCGGGTGGACATCACCCTGGTGGCGCCCATCGCGGCATACACCAGCGAAATCATTGCCGGCGTGGCGGAAGAACTGAACCGGATTGATGACGTCATTGCCGAATATTTGGCCGAAAACTGGGAACTAAGCCGGATCTCCGCGGTGGACCGCGCTATTTTACGGGTCGCGGTATGGGAGATGATTTTCAACCCTGATGTGCCGGTGAAAACCGCGCTTTCCGAGGCCGTGGAGTTAGCTTCCCAGTATTCGGGGGCGAGCGCACCCGCCTACATTAACGCCGTCCTGGATTCGGTGGTGAAAAACATTGATGACCTGCGCCGGCTCCCCGTGGGCGTGTCCGAGGTGGATGATACGGACGAGGTGAGCTTTGCCGACGCCCTGGCGCAGGCGGGGGAGGAGCCCGATGATGTGGGTGCCGACCTGGGCGAGCATTTCGATTCGGACGAATGGGACGAATCCCCGAAGCCGCCTACCGCTGAGTCCGCCGAATCTGATGACCCGAAGCCGGATAATCAGCCCGCCAAGGTTGTTGGCCCTGAAGAACCAGCCAAGGCCGAAGCGCCTGATGTTTCGGCTGAACCTACCGAGGCTGGCCAACCCGATACGCTGGGGGAGAGCGCCGCTGAGTCCGCCGACCTCGACGTGTCAGATGAGCCGGGTGGTGAGTCCGCTCAGGCCGTTGGGGGTGAAGAACCAGGTGAGGTGGCCGATGCCTTGACAGAGCCCACCAAGCCTACCGGGGAGTCGACCGAAACTACCGGGTAACCCGCCCACTCCACCGATACCGATAAGGATTAACCTCACCACGCCAAGTTCCTCCAGCTCACCGACCCCGGTGAATCCTGGTGGTCGTGGCGACGGGGGCTATAATTTCACCACCCAACCGGGCGGATTAGACAAACCAGCAGAATCAGCGAATAATTAGTGTTGGTGGTGATGAAGACCGGCATGCCGTGGGGGCATGCCGGTCTTCTACTATTTCTGCTATTTCCCTCTGCAACAATTGATACACATGTTGCGAATGGTGCTAATGTGACTAAAATAGAGATAAGTTATTCATGATTCCTATCTGAAAATTGACCCTGCTAACACGAAAGCACCAGACGATGCCAACCCCCAACCCACCCCAACCCATCCGCACTCTTGCGGCCACCATCGCCTTGGGCCTGGTACTCGCCATTGCCGCCACAACCCCCGCCCACGCCGCGACGTCGACAAGCTCAGCAACAACCGACCTCATCGCCAGCATCCAGACCCTCATCGACACCATCACCAACACTGCCGCCGACGAAACCCCCGACCCCAACCCGCCAGCACCCCAAGCCACCACCCCAACCACCCCATACTTCCTCGCCGCCAACTTCCCCAAAATCACCGGCGACCCTGAATCAATCCACCAAGTCGCCTTCAGCTACCTACGCAACACCGACGGCAGCCTCACCCCCATCACCGACGGCCGCTGGTTCGGCACCATAGGCGGCAAAAAACTCGCCGACTTCACCCCAACCAGCACCACCCCCGTCCTCGCCATCAACGTCAGAGAAGCCGACCTGAAAAACATCACCATCACCCACACCACCCCGGAAGGCATAAAAACTACACTCGCCGTCGTCGACCCACAACTCAGCCGCGAAGCCCAAACCACCCTCTTCGTCCCAACCGAATAAACCTAGTCCCGGCCAAATCCCGGAAACCGCCACCACCGACTCGGCGCCGACTCCGACTCCACCTCCGGCAGCGGCATCGCGGCAATATCCACCTCCGGCGCATCAAATAATTGCTCATACCCCAACTCGTGCGCTACCGCTGCCGCAAACTGCCGATATCGAAACACATGCCCCCGCTTCAATAACGTGGCCGGCAACACGCGCTGATCCGCCAACACAAACTCCTCCGCCCCCTGACTCCCCAAAAGGATTCGCGGCCCCAAATTCGGAATCGGAAACCGCGCCGGGCGATGCAGCTGCTTCCCCAAAGTGCGGACCATTTCGCTATTATGAATCGGATTCGGGGACACCGCATTAATCGGCCCAGACAGGGAAGAATCTACCGCGGCGGTAATGATAATATCCGTTAAATCATCCAGGGCAATCCACGAAAACCATGCCGTGCCATCATGAAACTGCCCGCCCAAACCGGTGGAAAACAAGGTACGCAACAGCGGCAGCATGCCGCCCCGGCCGCTCATCACCACGCCGGTACGCAGATTCACCACGCGCTTGCCGGCCGAAACCGCGGCCTCGCAATCCGCCTCCCACGCCTGGGATAATTCCGCTAAAAACCCCTCGCCCGCCTCGGACGACTCCGTTAAAATCTCATCCCCCCGGTTAAAGCTGTACACGCCAATGGCCGACGCCGAAATCATCGTGTCACACTGCGGTGACTTGGCCACCAACTCCGCCAGCTTCGCTGTCGGCCCCACCCGGGAATCCCACAATGCCTGCTTGTGGGCATCAGTAAACCGACCCATGATCGGTTCGCCCGCCAAATGCACCAACACATCCACCCCAGCCAGTAAATCCGCAGCCGGCGATTGGGGGTCCCACCGGCGCTGTCGTTTCTTCGGCGTGGTGCGCACCAATTGGATTACCTTATGCCCCAACGTGGTCAGCTGGGCGGCGAGCGCCCGACCCACCAGCCCCCGCGAACCAGTGATCGCCACGGTTAAGGGATGGTCCGAAAACTGCTGAAACCGCTGTATGGCCGACATATCATGAATGAGCTGCTGCTGCCGGTAGGCGAACATGGGTGCGAGCGACGACTGGGGGAGGCGCGTATGCACCTCATCCGTGACTTTCGTCGCCGGCACTCCATTGACCTCAATCGACATGAAACTGTGGCTATGCCGCCAGGTGGCTAACGCCCGAATCGGGGCGGAAACACACACATCGGTAAAGCGAAACCCCTTGACATAGCCGGATAAATCATGGCGGGCCTCCCACTTTAATCCCGCGGGCAATGCAAAAACCGTGGTGCCCTTGGCGAGATCCGTGGTTTGCGTTATCGGGGTGAAGGGATAAAACGGGGGATTCAGCCGCGCCACCGCACCAGGCCGGGAATGCCACGCCCATACCTCTTCCCGACGGGCCGGCACAATATGGCTGGTATTTAAGCTCATAAAATTATCCTTATGGTAGTGGGAATGAACGGGGCGGTGACGTGGCGACGACGCAGGAAACTGCGCAGATAATAGTTCGGGCAAAAATAACGCAACTGGTGGGCGCAGAAAGCACCCACACTTGTAATTAACGAACAGCCCCGGTCGATAGTTCCCCACAGATACATATTTTCCGGTTTTCGTGGCTGGAAAATATAGGCACGATCCCAGCAGGTGAGCGGCACGGCAGTGGCGGGTGAGCGACGCTCACCACCGGAAATTACCCCCTCGTGGTGCGAAAACCCGTATCAAAACACCCGAAACGGGGGTGCTGATAGGGGTGGGCTTGGGAGTGGAAACTTGGGTAAAAACAATGATAAAGTCACTTTCTGATAACTTCATAACCACCGACCAATCCTTTAACGGACCGCACAGTGAGGCGGGAAAGGAGGTCACGATGAGCGACCCAGCCGCCGACACCATCGAACTGCTCAGCAGCGAAGACGTGTCGCGCACCATCGCACGCATCGCGCACCAGATTATTGAAAAAACCGCAGTCGACTCCACCAATGCTCAGCCGTTGCTGCTCCTCGGTATTCCCTCTGGTGGCGTACCCTTAGCACGCCGACTGGCGGAAAAAATTCACCAATTCACCGGGGTGACCGTCCCCGTGGGCAGCCTCGATATCACCCTGTATCGTGATGACCTGCGCAATAAACCCCACCGGGCATTACAGAAAACCAACATTCCCATCGACAAGATCGACGGCACCAATATCATCCTGGTAGACGACGTGCTGTTTTCCGGCCGTTCCATCCGCGCCGCCTTAGACGCCCTCCGCGACCTGGGCCGGCCCGACACGGTGCAGCTGGCGGTGCTGGTCGACCGGGGGCACCGGCAGCTGCCCATCCGCGCCGACTATGTGGGCAAAAACCTGCCCACCGCCCGAAGCGAGGACGTGACGGTGCTGCTAGCGGACATTGACGGCCGTGACGGTGTGTTGCTTACCCGATCCCCGGAACCAGCCTCCCCGGCAGACCGGGCGGAATCCCATCAGGCTGGGCCCGCCGGTGGGGGAGAACAGTGAGGAAAGCATAACCATGAAACACCTACTCAGCATCGGCGACCTGGGCAAAGACGACATCATCGGGTTAATGGACGAGGCCGACCGGTTCCGCGAGGCCCTGGAGGGGCGGGAGCTGAAAAAACTCCCCACCCTGCGTGGCCGCACCATTTTCACCCTCTTCTACGAAAACTCCACCCGCACCCGCTCCTCGTTTGAGACCGCTGGAAAATGGATGAGCGCGGACGTGATTAACATTTCCGCATCCTCTTCCTCGGTGCGCAAGGGCGAATCCCTCCAAGACACCGGGCTCACCCTCAGTGCTATCGGGGCGGACGCCCTCATCATCCGCCACTCCTCCTCCGGGGCCGCCCAACAGT
>ERZ772948.792-NODE-792-length-20133-cov-7.574360_pt1 | contig 20133 bp, 18 predicted proteins | sample MGYA00511945_ERZ772948 | MGnify/ENA primary metagenome ERZ772948 (study PRJEB29015, sample SAMEA2737927) | human oral metagenome | biome: human oral; feature: human-associated habitat; material: dental | place: China | collected 2141 ... | reverse complement strand
TGAAGAAATCAAAGCTAAATTGGAAGAAGCTGGAGCTTCAGTTACTCTTAAATAATCATTTATTGATTGCTTGGGACTGAAAGCCTAGTATTAAAGCCTTTTCGTTGAGTTAAGGCGATTCAAAAAAATGGGAAGTTTCGTTAGAAACACCCCCGAAGACACCCCCACAAATTATTGTGGGGGTGTCTTTTTTTATGAAAAGTAATAAAATTTTATCAAGTCATTGATTCTTTTACTTAAATTTGACAACACTTTGATTTAGTGTTATATTTACAAGGAGAAATACAAATGAAACAAGACAACTTTGAGATTGATTCTTTGGATTATGAAATTAATAGCCAAGAGTTGAATGGTAAATCTGCTGCAGGGTGGCGTACGGCTGTTAGATTAACAGTACAGGGTCGCTGTGGTTGGTGGTTTACACATTCTTATGAATGTACTTCGCCAAACGTGCGCTGTGGATAAAACTACCTCTATTCTTTGACAGGAGGATAAAATGGAAGGAATTATTGGAACACTAGACTTCTATGCACCTGTACTGGTCTTAGGAGTTATTGTCATAGGGATTGTTTACTTTATGAAAAAAAGAAACAATCGAAAATAATCAATATCGACCGATACCTAAAAAAGTATCGGCTTTTTTTATAGCATAAATATATTGCACAAAATACTCATGGCAAACCTTGAAAGAAACCATATAATGAGAGTGTAAAAAAGAAACGGAGGAATGAAATGATGAAACAGCTTATTGTGACAGGATTAACGAAAACATTTGGTCAAGGGGATAATATCGTTCATGCTTTATTAGATGTGAACTTGTCCGTTGAAAAAGGTGAATTTCTGGCAATTATGGGGGCTAGTGGTAGTGGAAAAACAACACTTCTCAACTGTATTTCAACGATTGATAAACCAACATCAGGTGAGATTCGATTTGAAGATTTTGACATTATCCATGCCAAGGAAAATGAACTAGCTGACTATCGTGCTAAAAACATTTCCTATGTTTTCCAAGCTTACAACTTGGTGGAAACCTTGACAGTTTATGAAAATATTGTTCTACCTCTTCAAATTCAGGGGAAAAATATCAAAAAACATCAGGATAAGATTGAGGAAATTTTGGATAAGTTGGCCATCCAAAACTTAAAAGATAAGTTTCCTAATCAGTTATCAGGTGGTCAGCGACAACGTGTGGCAACTGCTAGAGCCTTGATTGATGATTCTAAACTGATTATCGCAGATGAGCCGACAGGAGCCTTGGACTCTGCCAATTCTGAAAAACTGATGGCACTTTTGCAGGAAATCAATAAAAGTTTTGGTATTACCATTTTACTGGTTACGCATGACCCTGCCGCAGCCAAGTACTCTTCACGGATGGTGCTACTTAGCGATGGAAAGATTATGGATGATTTGGAACGTAACAGCTTATCTAATGAACAGTATTTGCAAGAGATTTACAGCCGTACCAGATAGGAGGAGGAGAGTATGTATCCAAAATTGATTTTACGAAATGTATTTCGAAATTTACAGACCTATACCATCTATTTTTTCAGTCTGACCTTGATTTATAGCTTGCTCTACGCTTTTAATGCTTTACCAAGCCATCCAGTGATGCAAAGTTTATCAGGAGCAAAGGAAATGTTAACGACGGTGATGAGCCAGTACATGGGCTTGCTTTCCTATCTGATTCTATCGGCGATTGCCTTTCTCGTCGTTTATTCCACAAACTTTGTCCTGGGACGGCGCAAGAAAGAGCTGGGACTTTATGCAACGCTGGGAATGAAGAAGAAGCAGATTATCCGTACCCTGTTCTTTGAAACCATGCTGGTCAATATCTTTTCCTTGATTCTAGGTTTCTTGCTTGGAGTGATCTTACTGGTCATTCTAGCTAAGATTGCATCTGAGTTTTTTATGGCCAATTACTTTGGTAGTCTGTTTTTCTTTGATAGCAAGTCTGTTATCTTACTAGTTTATTCCTATTTGGTAACCAGTTTTATTGTTGGTATCATGGACATTCTTACCTTTAGAAAGCAAAATATCATTGCACTCATTCAGGAAAATGGAGTCAAGAAATCTGTCTTGGCAAAAGGAAATCCCGTCCTCCAAGCTCTGCTGTTTATCATTTCAACAGCTATCATTGGCTTTGGTGCTTTCTATTTTTCAGACTATCATCATTTGTCTTTGTTAAAAAACTGGGGAATCTTGCTGGTATCTGTCTTTGTAATCTTTGTGATTTTATTTTACAATACCTTGAGCCATTTTATCTTGGTTTCCCTTAGAAAACTGCCTCAAACTTACTATAACAAACTAAACACTTTTAAAATCCGTCAATTTTCAAAACAAGCTGATAGTAATTCGGTCACGTTAGCTGTCTTATCCTTGACCTTGACACTGGCTCTCAGCTTACTAGTTTTTAGTGGTAGTGCCTATACGACTATGAACCGAGAGCTGAACAAATACTCACCTTATGACGTATCTGTCAATCTTTATCGTGGTCAAGAGTTCCAGTTTTCTCAGGAATCTGTCAAAGACAGATTGAAAGCAGATGGATTTGACTTTAACCTCATCAAAGATGAGTACAGCTATCCTATCTATTCTAGTGATTTAACCTATAAAGATTTGATTGATACTAGCAATCTTTGGGCGCATGATAAGGAACTTCCTGAATCAAAAGTACCGATTTTAGGAATTTCTGCCTACAATCATCTCCGCAAACTGCAAGGGAAAAAAGCGGTTGACTTGGCAGATAACCAATTTCTGGTCAATGCTAACTATAAAGGAACTGCCAAGCAGATTCAGGACTTTCTATCAACGACCAAAAACCTCACGATTAACGGTCATTCTCTCAATCTTGCATCTTCCAAGCCACTTGAAACAGTTTACTTTTTATCTTCAGTAGGTACAAATGACACAGGAACCTTGATTGTACCCGATAAGGTAGTAATTGGACTGACGGAAGACCATATGACCTATGTTGCCAATTTCAAAGAAAATATTGACAAGCGGAAAGTAGAAACATTCTTGAGTCAGTGGATTGAAAAATACTACTTCACTCGTGATGGTACAGAGTTGAATCCGTTCACCTATCAAACCAAAGGAAGAATTTTTGAGATTTATCTTGGCTTTATGGGTGTCATTGTTTTTGTCATGATTTTTGTCAGTGTCATTTTCATCATTATTTCCCTCAGTATCTTGTCTCTTCAAACTTCTACAAGTGCTTTGGATAGTGTCAATGATTATCAAATCTTGTACCTTCTTGGTAACAAGAGAAAGCAAAATCGTTTAATTCTTTTGCAACAGATTCTAAGTTATTTCTTGGTTCCGCTAGTCATCGCAGGTCCGCTAGCACTTGCCTTGAGTACAGCTCTTTTGGGCTATTTTGAGAATTTCGCTAATACCAGCATTTCTATTGATATCACCTATCTGGGAGTAGCGGTTTTACTCTTTGTCCTTTACCTGCTAGTGACTTACAGAGTAAGTTGGCAAATTATTGAAAATTAAGTCAAATACCAGAGTTGCCTATCCGACAATTCTGGTATTGTGTTATAATGATATTAAAGTAGTTCAGGAAGTGGATACATATGAAACAGTTTGTCAAATTGATCTCGAAAAACTCACTTTTATTGTGGTGGTTGACGATTTTTAATCATCTAACTTTGATGATTTATATTTATTATAGGGTTCCTCTGGACTTTTCGACAGATTTTTCCTTACAGATGGTTTTATTGCTGATTATTGCTTTAATTGCATTTAGTTATATTTGTAATATTGTAACCTTTCGTTATAGTGAGTTGAAACTCTGGTTGCTCCTGATGATGTTTCTCATTAGCTGGCAATCCATATTTAATCAAGGAGTTACGAGCACCCTGTTGCACTTTTTTGATATTCTTCATCCGCTCAACTCTTTTTTATTGGTATATAGTTCTCTGTCTATTCTCTTTCTGGGAGAGAAAATAGGAGAAGAACTATTGAGTGTGTCCTTTGTGTTGACACTAATCACCGTTAGTTCGTATCTGTTAAGTCCTTCAATTTTTCTCTTTCTGTCCTTATTTGCGTCTTTCTTTTTAAACCTTGTTCCCTTGATTTTATTTATTTTATATCATGAAGAGTTGAAAAGTAAACTCAGGTATCAGAGACGAAATTTGTGGATATTAGCTCTAATATTGCCTCTTTCTTATTTCTTTTTGTATATCAATACGACGGGTTCAGGTGTGATGAACCTAGTTTGGTATCTGGAAATTGTTAGCATCTTAGCTTTTTTACACTTCAAAACGATTGTCAGCTCTCTTCAAAAAAAGGTGTCAGAGTTGAAATTATCCTATATAAAAGCTTTTTCACACTTGTTTTTACTGGTTATGTTTTTGTTAGTAGGTATTTTCATCATCTTTCGTCTAGACTTAAACACGAGTTTTTTGGTATTGAATATCATGTTACTATTATTCGGGATTTGTTCGGAAGAATTGATTCGCCTCTTTCGTTCTTCTGATATGCTAGATGCTAGGGATTATGTAAAAGTTCTCTTTTTAAAGCGTAACCGTATGGTGAAAAGTCTGCTGGCAAATGAAGACACAGAACAACAGTTCTCCGAATTTCTTCACAATGAAATCCTGCAAAATGTAATGGCTATAAAAAATTTCAATAAATATAGTGGCAATCAGGCTTTTGGGGAGCAGATCGATTTGGTGACAGAGGAGTTAGTTCAGCGGATTCGTGAGAGGATGGATTATTATCAGCCAATGGTAGAAACAGACGAGCAGTTAGATATCCAGTATCAAGGGCTGATTAATCGGATTGTCAAGCGCTATCACGCAGAAAATGAAGTTGTCACACAGTTTCCTGTTCATTTGAGGCTTTTATCTCCTTACGATAAAATTGTCTATCGTCTGGTTGAGGAATTGGCGACCAATGCCGTTAAGTACGCTAGTGGTGGAACGATTTCTTTGAAGATTGATGTGCATGATGACACTATTTTTATCATTTCTGAAAATGACTTCCTTCAAACAGAAAAATCCTTAGGTTATGGCTTGAAAAATATGTCTAATAAAATTAGTGTTTTAGGTGGTCAAATGCAGATTTTTGAAAATAATAAGAGATTTCGTGTAGAAATTACTCTCCCGATTGATAAGGAGTTATGTTATGAAAATTTTGTTAATTGATGATCATAAATTATTTAGCCAAAGTATCAAGATGATTTTAGAGTTATCGGAAAACATTAAAAAGGTTCAGTTAGTGGATAATTTTTCGACTATCTCGGAGATTGCTTTTAATGACTACGACATTATTTTGATTGACATCAACCTGACGAGTCTGTATCAAGCTGATGGGCTGACCTTGGCACAAGAGATTATCGACAATGGTTGTTCTAGTAAGATTGTAATTTTGACGGGATACAGCAAAAAGATGTATGAACACCGAGCTAAAGCTATGGGGGCTTATGGCTTTCTGGATAAAAGCATGAACCCAGATGAGTTGGTGAAAAAGCTGGAAAAGATTTATCTAGGTGGCAAGGTCTTTTCAGATGAAGTGATGGTAGAGGTGCTAACACCACGAGAAATCGAGATGCTAGAACTGGTTAGAAATGGCTTGACTATTGATGATATCTGTGAAAGGATTTATGTGAGTAAACGTACAGTTTCCAATCACTTGGCCAATATCTTTTTAAAATTGGGAGTGACTAACAGGCAGGAGGCGATTTATATCGCTGAGCAGTTGGGCTATTTTCCACCAGATTAAAAAGTTGCAGAAGATGCAGCTTTTTTAATTTATTTACAAAAATTGCACATATTACTCATTCTAATAAACGGTAAATTTGATAATCTATTAGTAATTAAGGAGGAAATCATTATGTCTATAGTATCTGAAAAATGGTTAAGTTTATTTAATAATATCGAAGATGCTGAGCAGCTAGATGAATTTTTAAAGACTGTCTCTGGAGATAGTCTACAAGATTGGGAAGAAAAATTTCGTCAGTACGAGCAGTGTGAAAAAGATTATATTGAGCGAGAGTTGGGAACAATCTTATGTGATGAATATAACCCTCAGGAAAAGCTCAGAGTAAGCATTCATTCTTAAAATATAATACAAACTCGAAGAAAAGATATGCTGATAAGTCTTTACGCTCTTTCATATTTCTGCTATAATATTCTTAATAAGGCGTGCGTTAGCGCGCTCTTTTCTGTCTAAAAGTACTCTTCAGTGCTTTTTTATTATTATAGAAATTGGAGGGATTATGCTTTACATTTGGTCTTATTTGAAACGCTACCCCAAGTGGTTGGTGCTGGATTTTGTGTCGGCCATCTTTTTTGTAGTGGTCAATCTAGGGCTGCCGACGGTTTTGGCGCGTATGATTGACGAAGGGATTAACCAAGGCGATCAGGAACGCCTGTATTTCTGGGGCTTTATCATGCTGCTGGTTATTATCCTTGGGATTTTGGGGCGGATCGTCCTTTCCTATGCCGCTGGAAAATTAACGACCAGCATAGTGCGGGATATGAGGAATGATCTCTATGACAAGCTACAGGAGTATTCCCATCATGAGTACGAGCAGATTGGCGTTTCTTCGCTGGTGACGCGGATTACCAGTGATGCCTTTGTCCTTATGCAGTTTGCTGAGCAAACGCTCAAGATGGGAGCTATCACGCCTATCATGATGCTGTCGTCTATCCTCATGATTTTCCTGACCAGTCCGTCCATGGCTTGGATCGTGGCGATTTCAGTGCCTTTTTTGGCAATCGTAGTCTGGTATGTGGCGGTCAAGACGCGTCCCCTGTCTGAAAAGCAGCAGAAAACGCTGGACAAGATCAATCAGTATGCTCGGGAAAATCTGACCGGTCTACGGGTTATTCGAGCCTTTGCCCGTGAGGAATTTCAGGAAGAGCGCTTCGCTAATGAAAATGAAATCTATGCGGACAATTCCAACCGTCTCTTTAAATTGACAGGTTTGACGGAGCCTCTCTTTGTGCAGATTATCATTGCCATGATTGTGGCCATTGTCTGGTTTGCCCTGAAACCACTAGGCAGCAGCGAGTTGAAAATCGGGGATTTGGTTGCCTTTATCGAGTACAGTTTCCATGCCCTTCTGTCCTTCCTTCTCCTGTCCAGTCTCTTTACCATGTACCCACGGACGGCGGTCTCTAGCGAACGGCTGAAAGAAGTCATGGATATGCCGATTTCCATCGATCCAAATGAGAATGGGATCACGGAAACAGCGACGCGGGGCTATTTGGAATTTGACAATGTAACCTTTGCCTATCCAGGTGAGACAGAAAATCCTGTCCTGCATAATATTTCTTTCAAGGCCAAGCCGGGGGAAACGATCGCCTTTATCGGCTCAACAGGCTCTGGGAAGTCTTCCTTGGTTCAGCTGATTCCGCGTTTTTATGATGTGACCTTGGGCAAGATTTTGGTGGATGGTGTGGATGTCCGCGCCTATAAGCTCAAGGCCCTCCGTCAGAAGATTGGCTTTATCCCGCAGAAAGCTCTGCTATTTACCGGGACGATCGCTGAAAATATCCGCTATGGTAAGGAAGATGCTAGCTCTGAGGAGCTCAATCAAGCAGCGGATGTGGCTCAGGCTCGCGACTTTATCGAGAGCAGAGAAGAACGCTACGAGACGCATTTGGCTGAAGGTGGCAGCAATCTATCTGGTGGCCAAAAGCAACGGCTGTCCATTGCGCGTGCGGTTGTCAAGGAGCCAGACATTTATATCTTTGACGATTCCTTCTCGGCGCTGGACTACAAGACGGATGCGACTTTGCGCCGCCGACTCAAGGAAGTGACACAGGATGCAACGGTTCTTATCGTGGCTCAGCGGGTAGGAACCATTATAGATGCGGATCAGATTATTGTTCTTGACAAGGGTGAAATCGTGGGTCGCGGCCGGCATGAGGAGCTGATGGAAACGAATGCTATCTATCGCGAAATCGCCAATTCCCAGCTCAATAGCCAATCACTAACAGAAGAATAGGAGGAAGAGATGAAAGAAAATAGTTTTGTCCGCTTATGGGGCTATCTAAAAGTCTATAAAGCCGCCGTACTTCTTGCAGTCTTCCTCAAGATTGTCAGCGTGGTCATGAGTGTCCTAGAGCCTTTTGTCCTAGGGCTTGCCATCACAGAACTGACGCAAAATCTGTTGGATATGGCCAAGGGAGTACCCAGTGCAGCTATCAATAGCAGTTATATTGCTTGGATTATGCTCATCTATTTCATTCGTGCCCTCTTTTATGAGATTGGTTCTTACTTTTCTAACTATTTCATGACCAATGCTGTGCAGAGCACTGTCCGCGACATGCGCAACGAGCTGAGTCATAAGATCAATCAAATTCCTGTCTCTTACTTTGACAAGCACCAGTTCGGTGATTTGATTGGGCGCTTTACCAGTGATGTGGAGACTGTCTCAAATGCTCTCCAACAAAGCTTTTTGCAGGTGGTCAATGCCGTTATGACGCTGATTTTAGTCATCGGGATGGTTCTTTACCTGAATGTCCAGCTGGCCTTGATCGTTATCGTCAGCATTCCTCTGACCTATATGGGAGCAAGAATTATCCTCAAAAAATCCCAGCCTTACTTTAAGAAGCAGGCAGATGCTTTGGGAGCCATGAATGGCTTTGTTCAGGAAAATCTGACAGGCTTCAATGTCCTCAAGCTTTACGGCCGAGAAGAGACTTCGGCTGAAGATTTTCGGACGATTACTCAAAATCTACAGGAAGTAGGCTTTAAAGCCAGCTTCATCTCAGGGCTCATGATGCCCGTCCTTAATGCGATTTCTGATTTGACCTATCTTATCGTCGCTCTGGTGGGTGGTTTGCAGGTTATTGCTGGTCAGCTGACCATCGGGAATATGCAAGCCTTTGTCCAGTACGTCTGGCAGGTCAATCAGCCTATCCAAAACCTTACCCAGCTGGCAGGTCAGCTCCAGAGCGCCAAGTCTTCGCTGGATCGGATTTTTCAGATTTTGGATGAGCCAGATGAAGTCATGGATAATACCGTCCAGCTAGATAAGGACTTGACTGGTCAGGTCAGCTTCAAAGGTGTAGACTTCCAATATGTGGCAGACAAGCCGCTGATTCGCAACTTTAATCTGGAAGTCCAGCCGGGTGAAATGGTGGCTATTGTCGGGCCGACTGGAGCTGGTAAGACGACCCTGATCAACCTGCTCATGCGTTTCTACGATGTGACTAAGGGCTCTATCAGCGTAGACGGCCACGATATTCGTCAGCTATCCCGTCAAGACTATCGTAAGCAATTTGGTATGGTTCTGCAGGACGCTTGGCTTTATGAAGGAACTATCAAGGAAAATCTTCGCTTTGGTAACCTTGATGCTACCGATGAGGAGATTGTGGAAGCAGCCAAATCAGCCAATGTGGACCACTTTATCCGCACCTTACCAGGTGGCTACAATATGGAAATGAATCAGGAATCTAGCAATATCTCGCTAGGGCAAAAGCAGCTCCTGACGATCGCACGGGCTCTCTTGGCCGATCCTAAGATTCTGATTTTGGACGAGGCGACTTCCTCAGTTGACACTCGTTTGGAGCTCTTGATTCAGAAAGCCATGAAAACTCTTATGCAGGGGCGGACGAGCTTTGTCATTGCTCACCGCTTATCCACTATCCAAGAAGCAGATAAGATTTTGGTGCTCAAGGATGGACAAATCATTGAGCAGGGCAATCATGAGTCGCTGCTGGCCGACAAGGGATTCTATCATGACTTGTATATGAGCCAATTTTCGGATAAGAAAGAAGCCTAGACATACAAAAAAGGAAACTCAGCTGAGTTTCCTTTTTGATTTATAATTGATGGGTTTTTACCTCAAAAGCTTGTCGGGTGAACAGTTGCTTAAAGATCTTCTACTTGAATGACATGGGTTTCAAATTCGAGATGTGGCATGGCTGCTGCTAAATCCTTGTGAATGCGTTCAAGGGCTTCTAGCCGCATTTGGACAGATGTATGGGCATTTCCTTGGATAATGAAAATGGCGTTTTTGGTGCTATCATCAAATTTATAAAGGTCGCTGTCACGGACATCAAGCCAAGCAAGGATGCCTTTTTCATCTCGGTAGACATAGTCTGTCGGAGCTACATGCTTCTCCTTAGATAAGATAGGGAGGAAAACATCGTCCTTCTGACTGACAGTAAACTCAATCTCATCACCGATTTTATCAAGGTCATGCCCACCGATAGCCAGAAGAGAATGCAAGGATTCCACATTATAAATATCAATGACACTGTTAATTCTTGGAATGGAGCCGCGGTGTTGGATATTGCGGATCAGAGCTGGTACAGTTGGTGGGTTCTTTTTAACACTGCGCCCCACTTTCTGCAGTAAATCACAGTAGCCCTGGATAGTCGGATGGTCAGTGATTTCTGCTAGATTGCAGTTTAAGGCCCAGTTTTCGGCTTCCTTCTGTTTTTGGAGAAAGGCTTCTGATAAAGGTGCTTGAGGATCAACGTTTTTAGCAATGCCAAGGACCACACTCTTAATGCCAAGTTCTGCTAAACTTTGATCAATGGTAAATTTCATCATAGACGGACCTCCATTTTTTTCTTACCTTGATTATACCTTTTTATAAGGATTTTTACAATGAAAATAATGTCTAAAATAGGAAGAAAAGGTAGCGAAGCAGCAGACTTCCGATGATAAAAGCATGCCATTTCCAGTAGATACGGATTAAGCCAGCAGTTTCTCGGATCCAAGCTGAGGGAAGAAAATAGAAGGCCGTGCGAGAACCAATACTGCGGCCTTTGAGACCAACCTGTTTCATATAGATGCCAGCACGTAGCGCATGGAAAGAATTTGTGACAAGGACAACCCGATCTTGCTCCAGTCCATGTGCTAGCATAAGCTGCTTACTGAATGTGAGATTTTCAAACGTCGTGCGAGATTTATTTTCAAGGAGAATACTGTCAGCTGGGACTCCTTTTTCCATCAAATATCCTGCCATGGCCTCTGCTTCGGAAATTAACTCGTCATCTCCTTGACCGCCAGAGACAATAATGACTGGCTTCCGATTAAATTTTTCATAGATTGCTAGCCCTTTATCCAATCGTTGAGCCAGTAGGGGAGGTACCTTGTCCCCAAACAATCCTGAGCCGAGGATAATGATAGTCTGGGGCTCTTTCTTGATTGGAAAGATATTTAAAAAGAAGGCGTAGATGATATAGGAAAGATAGAGAAAGGTTCCGTAAAATAGGAGCAGATCAGCGAAGGAAATCAAATTTGCAAGAAATGATCGTGGAGCGAAAAAATGCAACAGACCCACCCCCACGATAGCTAGGCCGTAGAGAAGCGATAGTAGATTGGCCAATCTAAGCCCCTCTAGCTGCACCATTTTGCGACCATTAAAAAGCAAATAAACAGTAGAAGCGAAAACACTAAAGGGTATTGCCAAAAACAAGATAATAGCTGGTGTATAGCCAATAAATCGCTCAAGACTAACAATGGTAAAACCTGCTAAAACAATTCCCATCATCATAAGAGTGAAGGTCAGGAGATAAGCATTGAATAAACTTCTGGGTTCTCGATAACATAATAGAGCAAATATAGCAGCAGGGATAAGCCAGACTAGATGAAGTACCATAATAAAACCTCGCAAATGAACTTTTAACCAGTATAACATAAATATATCCAATAAAAAAGTTATTTAATATGAAATAAATCGAATTACAAAAAGAAGGTCTCGAGTTGTTTTGAAATAAATCGCATCAAATCTACCGAATCCTTCCAATACTAAGAAAATGTAATTTTCATTTCAAAAATCTTGCAATGAAAGGTATTTATCTGTATAATGGATAAATCTTAAAAAGACTGGAGATGATGATGTTAAAAAAAGGATCCCTAACCGGCCTGCTTTTGTTTGGAATGTTTTTCGGAGCCGGTAACCTGATTTTCCCACCTCAGCTGGGCTTGGAATCTGGTCAAAATTTTGGGCCAGCTATTGGAGGCTTTGTCCTATCAGGTGTCGGTATTGCTATTCTAACCTTGATTATAGGTACTTTGAATCCCAAGGGTTATATTGATGAAATTTCGAAAAAGATTGCCCCTTGGTTTGCGGTTGCTTACTTGGTAGCCCTCTACCTTTCAATTGGTCCCTTCTTCGCCATTCCTCGGACGGCGACCACTGCCTTTTCTGTCGGAATTGAGCCTATGTTGCCTGCAGGTTCTCATACTATTTGGCTTTTTGCCTTCACGCTGGTTTATTTCGCTTTGGCTTATCTGATTGCCCTCAATCCCTCAAAAATTCTTGATAGTATCGGTCGTTATCTAACACCAATTTTTGCCCTCTTGATTGTAGTCTTGGTTGTACTAGGTGCTGCCAAATATGGATCTGCGGCTCCTCAAGAAGCAACAGCGGAATATGCTGCTTCAGCTTTCGGAGCAGGCTTTCTTCAGGGCTACAATACTCTGGATGCTTTGGCTTCAGTTGCCTTTAGTGTGGTCGCTGTGACGACACTCAACCAGCTCGGTTTCAAGAATAAAAAAGAATATATTTCTACTATTTGGATCGTGGGTATCCTTGTGGCGCTGGGCTTTAGCGTTCTTTATATCGGTTTGGCCTTCCTTGGAAATCACTTCCCACTTGATCTAGCGAATTTGCCGAAAGGTGCAAACGTAGGGGCTTCTGTTTTGTCTTCTGCTACTCAGGCTATCTTTGGTCCAATGGCTCAAATTTTCCTAGCGATTATGGTAACGGTGACCTGTTTTACAACTACAGCAGGACTTATCGTCTCAACTGGCGAATTTTTCCACAATACCTTCCAGAAAGTATCTTATAAAGTGTATGCGACCATTTTTACGCTAGTTGGTTTCGCTATTGCAAATCTTGGTTTGAATGCTATTATTCAGTATTCAGTTCCAGCTCTGGAAATTCTTTATCCTATTACCATTACAATTGTGATGATTGTCATGGTTAATCGCTTTTTACCACTTTCTAAACCAGGGATGCAGTTGACCATCGCAGTAGTGACGCTGATTGCTTTTGCTAGCATTTTGGGACGACAATTCAAGCTAACTGCCATTCTCAATCTGGTTAATGCTCTGCCATTTGCTCAAGCTTCTCTACCTTGGTTGCTGCCGGCTCTAGTTGGGATCTTGCTTTCCCTCCTTTTGCCAAACAAGCAAAAAACTGAAGCATTTGAATTTGAAGCATAAGAAGAAAATTCACCACAGTGTGGTGGATTTTTTTTGACTCATTGTCAATTGTAGTAGGTGATTTAAGTTTAAGACTGGGAATGTTTGGTGAAGAAAATCAAGTTGTTTCTTATGAATAATAAGATAATATAATCCTTTTATAAGATAGATTTAAGAAAAATTTTAACTTTTTCTTAACCATTTTTAATCTTAGGAGATTATACTAAAGTCATAAAAAAACAAACCTAAAGGAGAATCTTATGAAATTCAATTCAAATCAAAAATATACCCGCTGGTCAATTCGTCGTTTAAGCGTGGGTGTGGCTTCCGTTGTTGTTGCCAGTGGTTTCTTTTTGCTAGTTGGTCAACCAAACACTGTACATGCAGATGTTCTCACTACGACTCCGACTGAAGTTCTTCAAACAGATTCATCATCACTAGAAAAGAATGAGTTGCCAGAGACAGTTTTAAAAGAAGGAGTGGATTCAACTCTTCCTGAAAATCAGTCAGCTCCAAAGGAAGTAGTAGATGAAACTAATTCTTCAGACAAGTCTAGCCTAGCTCCTAAGGAAGAAGTTGCAAAACCAAAAGAAGAAGAGGCTATGTCGGAAGTTAACGAACCAAAAGAAGAAGCTAAGCCAGTAGCAACTCATGATGCAGTTTCAAAACAAGATCGTGAAGCGATTACTCCTCAATCAGTTACAACTCCAGAGGAAGTTAAAAAAGGCGTTGCTGAGAATACTAAAGATACAGTAGACGTTCCAGCCAGCTACCTGGAAAAAGCGAATGTTCCTGGTCCATTCTTGGCGGGTGTCAACCAAGTCATCCCGTATGAAGCTTTCGGTGGAGACGGCATGTTGACGCGTCTCTTGCTCAAATCTTCTGATAAGGCACCTTGGTCAGATAATGGTTCAGCTAACAATCCAGCCCTCTTGCCACTTGAAGGCTTGGCGAAAGGTCAATACTTCTACGAAGTGGATTTGAACGGCAATACTACAGGTAAAGACGGGCAAGCCCTTCTCGACCAACTTCGTGCTAATGGCACTCGCAGTTACCAAGCTACTGTCAAGGTCTATGGTGCCAAAGATGGCAAAGCAGATTTAAGCAATCTTGTTGCGACTCGTCAAGTAACGATTCAGCTTCGTGGAAAAGAAATGGCTACAATACCATCTCAAGAAGGTCAAATGAATATGAAACCTTCTACAACACCATCTCAAGAAGGTCAGATGAATAAGAAGCCTTCTGCAACAGATTCTATGAGTACAGCTGAGGGTACGAAGGAAGTAGATCATCGCATGACTGATGTGAAGGGGGAACACCCAACTTCTAAGCCGATGGCAGATACGATGAAAAAAAATGATAAGCCTACGTTACCAAAAACTGGTGAAGCTCAAACAGCTACAGCTACCATTGGTTTCTTAGGACTAGTTTTGGCAGGAATTCTTAGCCTTCTAGGTTTGAAAGAAAAACAAAAAGATTAAGGTTCAAATCATTTAAAAATTACTAAAAATAGTGTTATACTAAAGCCAGTATAACACTGTTTTTATCAGGAGATTGGCAAATGGGAAAGACAATTTTACTCGTTGATGATGAGATGGATATTCTAGATATTCAAAAGCGCTATCTTATGCAGGAAGGCTACCATGTTTTAGTGGCTCGAGATGGCGTGGAGGGGTTGGATCTTTTCAGAAAGAAATCTGTTGACCTGATCATCACGGACATCATGATGCCGAATATGGACGGTTATGACTTTATCAGTGAGGTTCAGTATATAGCACCTGATCAGCCTTTTCTTTTTACAACGGCTAAGACTAGCGATCAAGACAAAATTTACGGTTTGAGCTTAGGAGCAGATGATTTTATAGCCAAACCTTTTAGTCCGCGTGAGCTAGTGCTAAGGGTCAATAATATCTTGCGCCGACTGCATCGTGGAGGCGAGATCGAACAAATTGAGCTCGGTGATTTGGTGATGAATCATGCGGTTCATGAGGCTCGCATCGGAGAGCATTTTTTGGAATTAACAGTGAAATCCTTTGAATTGCTCTGGATTTTAGCTAGTAATCCTGAGAGAGTTTTTTCAAAGACGGAGCTGTACGAAAAGGTGTGGCAGGAAGACTTCGTAGATGATACCAACACCCTTAATGTTCATATACATGCTCTGAGACAGGAATTGACTAAGTATGCCAGTTCAGACACTCCTGCCGTCAAAACTGTCTGGGGTCTGGGGTATAAAATGGAAGGAGCACGAGGTATAAAATGAAATTAAAAAGTTACATTCTGGTGGGGTATCTGATTTCTAGCCTATTAACGATTTTGCTTGTTTTCTGGGCAGTCCAGCGAATGTTGATTGTAAAAAGCGAGATATATTTCCTAGTTGGAATGACCTTGATTGCTAGTTTCATAGGAGCGGCAGTCAGTCTCTTTCTTTTATCGCCAGTATTTTCTTCCCTTCGGCATCTGAAAAAACAGGCTCAGAATATAGCTGACAAGGATTTTAGTACAGAGATTGACGCCAAGGGCCCTATTGAATTTCAAGAGTTGGGTCAGGCTTTTAACGATATGTCGCATAATTTGCAAGAAACGTTTGAATCGCTTGATGAAAGTGAACGAGAAAAAGGAATGATGATTGCCCAGCTTTCTCACGATATTAAAACTCCCATTACCTCTATTCAGGCGACTGTGGAGGGGATCTTAGATGGAGTGATCAAGGAAGACGAGCAGATTCATTACCTGACCACGATTAGCCGTCAGACAGAGCGCTTGAATAAATTGGTGGAAGAATTGGATGTTTTGACTCTTAATGCCCAGCCTCGAATAGAATCAGATGGAGAAGCCGAAATAGTCTTTCTAGACCAGCTATTGATTGAGGTCATGAGTGAATTTCAACTATTGATTGAGCAGGAGGAGCGAGACATCTACATTCAAGTGTTTCCTGAGTCAGCGAAAATTAAGAGCCATTACGATAAACTTTCTCGTATCTTGGTCAACTTGCTAAATAATGCCTTTAAGTACTCAGACCCTGGAACTAAAATTGAGGTCGTGGCTCAATTAACTGAGCAAATCTTGACAATAAGTGTGAAAGATGAAGGACAGGGTATTGCTCCTGAGGATTTGGATAAGATTTTCAAACGCCTTTACCGTGTGGAAACATCTCGTAATATGAAGACAGGCGGGCATGGTCTGGGTCTTGCTATTGCTCGTGAGTTGGCTCATCAGCTGGGTGGGGAAATAACGGTCGAAAGCCAGTGTGGCCTAGGAAGCACTTTTACATTTGCTCTCAACTTAGCATAAATCCAAAGCGAGTGGTAAGCGTTTTTAATTCTTGATTTAGCAAAGATAAAATCAAATTCAAGTTTTTTCAAATCGATCTCCCTATTTTTAGGGGGATTTTTATTTTATACTAGAGTCAGAAATTGATAGAGAGGTTTTTGAAATGGCAACAAGTTTTTTGTTCTTTATTTCTGTTTTTCTGGCGGGGATTCTTTCCTTTTTCTCCCCTTGTATCTTACCGCTTATGCCAGTCTATGTGGGAATTCTGCTGGATTCGGATCAGCCGAAAACGGTTCGGTTTATGGGAAAAGAGATTTCCTGGTATGGATTGGCTAAGACTATATGTTTCATAGCTGGCTTATCAACTGTATTCTTGATATTGGGCTATGGAGCTGGCGCTCTAGGGCAAGTCCTCTATGCCCCTTGGTTTCGCTATGTTCTGGGTGGAATTGTCATTCTACTGGGAATCCACCAGATGGGAATCATCAATATCCAGCAGCTGCAAAAGCAAAAGAGCATCCAACTTAAAAAGAATAGTAAAAGAAGTGATTTTCTTAACGCATTTCTCTTGGGTATCACCTTTAGCTTTGGTTGGACGCCCTGTGTGGGACCTGTTCTGAGCTCTGTTTTAGCAATTGCTGCTTCTGGCGGTAATGGCGCTCTTCAGGGAGGCTTACTTATGTTGGTTTATACACTAGGCTTAGCACTTCCTTTTCTAGCCATGGCTTTGGCTTCCGGCTGGGTATTACAGCGCTTTGCAAAACTCAAACCTTATATGGGAACGCTTAAGAAAATCGGCGGAGTTCTCATCATTCTTATGGGAATTCTACTTATGCTCGGAAATCTAAATGCTTTAGCGTCATTATTTGGATAAATATTATATAATTAAAGGAGAAATCTCATGAAAAAAATCGCTACTCTTACAATGGCTACTCTTAGTATCTTTGCCTTGGCTGCTTGCTCCAGTCAAAAGTCAAATTCAGACATGAAAAAGATGGATGACAGTAGCATGATGAAGAAGGATGATATGAAAAAAGATGACATGAAGAAGGAGAATATGAAAGACTCTAGCATGTCTGATGATAAAATGAAAAAGGATGATATGAAGGACTCGTCTATGATGTCCGACAGTAAGTCTGATATGAAAGATGACATGAAATCTAGTGATTCAAGCATGAAGGATGAAATGAAAGATTCATCTGAAATGTCATCTGATAAATAAAATTATCAATAAGGCTGGAAGTCGTCAATTTTGTCGGCTTTCTCCTTGTTTGGAGAGGAAAGAATACTATGAGAAAACTGTCTCTATTAACCGCAGGTCTGTTTTGTGTAGGATTATTGGGAGCTTGCTCAAATCAGCAAATGAATTCGGAAGCTTCTAAAAATGATAAAAGTTCCATGACTAGTAAGGCAAATTCTAATCAAGCTACAAAGATGGCCAAGGACTTCGCTTTGCAAGGAGTGGACGGCAAGACCTACAAGCTGTCTGATTTTAAAGGCAAGAAAGTCTATCTTAAGTTTTGGGCTTCTTGGTGCTCTATCTGTCTATCCACACTTGGAGATACCAATGATTTGGCTAAGGAGCAGTCTGGAAAAGATTATGTTGTCCTGTCAGTAGTGTCTCCGACTTTTAACGGAGAAAAGTCTGCTGATGATTTCAAGGAATGGTACAAGTCTTTGGATTACAAGAACATGCCAGTTCTTATGGATACCAAGGGAGAATTACTGAAAGAATACGGTATTCGCTCGTATCCATCTGCTCTCTTTATCAATAGTGATGGCTCACTTGCTAAAACTCATGTAGGCTACATGAGTAAGGAAGATATTGAGAAAACACTGAAAGAAATCAAGTAGAAAGGAGTAAAGAAAATGGAAGGTAAATGGAAGATTTTTCTGGTTTTAATTGGTTTGCTTTTCTGTTTTGGCCTATTTTTCCTAATCAAGGGTTCCGTGTCTATTAGCTCATCTCAGGCTAATATTGATCAAATCAAGAAAGCCTCTATGAGCAAGACAGAAGTGACTAAACAAAAGCAAGAAGACGTCAAGGAAGAAGATAAGCGGGAGATCTATCTGGCTGGCGGTTGTTTCTGGGGAGTAGAAGAGTATTTCTCTAGAGTACCAGGTGTCATTGATGCTGAGTCTGGCTATGCAAATGGTAAGAGCGACACAACCAAGTATGAATTAGTCTCCCAAACTGGTCATGCTGAGACGGTAAAAATTACCTATAACGTTAAAAAGATATCTCTCAAAGAAATCTTACTTCACTATTTCCGCATCATTGATCCAACTTCTAAAAACAAGCAGGGAAATGATCAGGGTACCCAGTATCGGACAGGCGTCTACTATAAGGACGAAGCTGATCTTGATACTATTAATCAGGTCTTTGATGAGGTTGCTAAGAAATATGATAAGCCTTTGGCTGTTGAAAAAGAAGCTCTGAAAAACTTTATCAAGGCAGAAGATTATCATCAGGATTACCTAAAAAAGAATCCTAATGGATATTGCCATATCGATGTCAACCAAGCTGCTTATCCTGTTATCGAAGCTAGTCGCTATCCTAAGCCTAGCGACGAAGAGATTAAAGCCAAACTCTCGCCAGAAGAATACGCAGTTACGCAAAAGAATGACACAGAGCGCGCCTTTTCTAATCGCTATTGGGATAAGTTCGAAGCAGGTATCTACGTGGATGTGGTGACGGGAGAGCCTCTCTTTTCATCAAAGGATAAGTTTGACTCAGGCTGTGGTTGGCCGAGTTTCACCCGTCCTATCAGTCCAGATGTTGCGACGTACAAAGAGGACAAGAGTTTCAACATGACTCGGACGGAAGTTCGCAGTCGGGTTGGAAATTCCCATCTGGGCCATGTTTTTACAGATGGTCCTAAGGACAAGGGCGGCTTGCGCTACTGCATCAATAGTCTGTCAATTAAGTTCATTCCAAAAGCTGAGATGGAAGAGAAGGGCTACGGTTATCTTTTGGATTATGTTTAAGAGCATTTTGATTGAAAATTTGCTATAATAAATCCAGTAAAAATAAGGAGTTGAATCTTGTGTATTCAATTATGATTGTAGAGGATGAGTATCTGGTAAGACAGGGAATTGCGTCCTTAGTAAACTATGAGCAGTTTGGTATGCAAGTCATTGCCCAGGCTGAAAATGGAATAGAAGCTTGGCAGAAATTTCAGGAAAATCCTGCTGACATTCTGCTGACCGATATCAATATGCCAAAGATGAACGGCCTCGAACTGGCCAAGCTAGTTAGAGACCAGGCTCCTAAATGCCATATCGTTTTTCTGACGGGCTATGATGATTTTGACTATGCTCGGACGGCCATTAAGCTAGGTGCAGATGATTATCTTCTCAAGCCGTTTTCCAAGGATGATGTCGAGGAGATGTTGACCAAGGTGCAGATCAAGCTTGATAAGGAGCGCAAAAAAGCCCAGATTCAAAACTTAGTCGATCAAGGACAGCACTCTGAGTTGGAAGAGGCTATTCATGCGCGTCTAGCTGATTCAGAATTAAGTCTGAAAAGTTTGGCTTTCCAATTAGGGTTTAGTCCGTCCTATCTAAGTGTTCTTATCAAAAAAGAATTAGGCTTGCCCTTTCAAGATTATTTGATTCAAGAGCGGATGAAAAAAGCAAAACTCTTACTCTTAACTACAGATTTGAAGATTTATGAAATAGCGGAGCAGGTAGGTTTTGAAGATATGAACTATTTTTCTCAGCGCTTCAAGCAGGTGG
>ERZ772948.787-NODE-787-length-20221-cov-5.110731_pt1 | contig 20221 bp, 20 predicted proteins | sample MGYA00511945_ERZ772948 | MGnify/ENA primary metagenome ERZ772948 (study PRJEB29015, sample SAMEA2737927) | human oral metagenome | biome: human oral; feature: human-associated habitat; material: dental | place: China | collected 2141 ... | reverse complement strand
GAAATGATTACATGGCAGATCACAAGAAAGAAGTCATCGTCGAGAAGCTGAAAGAGCAGCTCTCCTCGGCGAAAGGAGCTGTCTTTACGACGTACAGCGGTCTCACCGTTGCACAGGATACGGAGCTGCGCCGCGAGCTGCGCGCTGCGGGCGTCTCCTATCACGTCGTAAAGAACACGATGCTGCGCCGTGCGGCAGATGCGCTTGGTCTTGAGGGGCTCGATCCGCACCTTGAGGGCACGACCGCATTTGCGTTCTCGGCAGACGATGCCGTCGCTCCGGCGAAGGTCATCTGCGGCTACATCAAGAAAAACAAGCTCGACGAGAAGGGGATCCTGTCCGTCAAGGTCGGTACCGTTGAGGGCAAGGTCATCGAGACGGCTGAGGTTCAGGCGCTCGCATCGCTCCCGTCGCGCGAAGAGCTTATCGCAAAGCTCATGGGCAGCATGAATGCGCCGATCTCGAACACGGTCAACGTACTGCAGGGCGTTATCCGCAATGCCGTCTATGTGCTTGAGGCTGTGCGTGCGCAGAAGGCATCCGCATAAACATACGATTGAGAGAGAATTTACATACTATTGGAGGTATACAGCATGAACAAGGATCAGATTCTGGAAGCCATTGAGAACATGACCGTTCTCGAACTCTCCGAGCTCGTGAAGGCAATGGAGGAGAAATTCGGTGTCAGCGCAGCTGCACCGGTCGCAGTTGCTGCTGCCGGCGGCGCTGCTCCGGCTGCGGGCGGCGAGGAGAAGACGGAGTTCACCGTCGTTCTCGCAGCAGCAGGCGACAAGAAGATCAACGTCATCAAGGCCGTTCGTGAGGCAACGGGTCTCGGCCTGAAGGAAGCGAAGGAGCTCGTTGACGGCGCACCGAAGCCGGTCAAGGAGAATATCGCCAAGGCTGAGGCCGAAGAGCTCAAGAAGAAGCTCGAAGAGGCTGGCGCAACGGTCGAGCTGAAGTAATCTAAGTTTTTTCTCTTCCCCATAACTTTCTCCGTTTGGCGGGGAAGGGGGACAAATAGGGACTGTGCATGAGGTGAGAACCATCATGCACAGTCCTTTTTGTCTCTTGACGGGACTTTTGCAATAGAGTTATAATAATCATGGGACGATTGTGCGTGGCAGGTGACTGCCATGCACCGGAAGCATGGGAAGACGGTGCATCGTATGATTTTTTACGGCGAAAAGCAAAAGCCCCTATTGGATGAAGAACGTTCCGTGTCGGAGGAGATGGATACGGGCGAGCTCGCTGCCGATGGGGACACCTACGCAGACGAGACGGCGGAAAACAGCATCTATGACGGCTGCTCGGATGAGGATCTCCTCGTCCACATTCGCGGCGAGCGCGGTGATGAGGCACTCGACTATCTCATCAACAAATACCGTAACTTCGTGCGCTCCAAGGCACGCTCCTACTTCCTCATCGGTGCAGACCGCGAGGACATCGTGCAGGAGGGCATGATCGGCTTCTTCAAGGCGATTCGTGACTACCGCCCGGACAAGCTCTCATCGTTTCGTGCGTTTGCGGAGCTATGCGTGACGCGCCAGATCATCACGGCGATCAAGACGGCGACGCGGCAGAAACACATCCCGCTCAACTCCTACGTCTCACTGAACAAGCCCATCTACGACGAGGACTCTGACCGCACCCTGCTCGACGTGCTCTCCGGTGCGCGCATCAGCGACCCCGAGGAACTCGTCATCAGTCACGAGGAATTCATCGACATCGAGCAGAAAATGGAGGAAATCCTCAGCGACCTTGAGTGGCGCGTCCTCATGAGCTACCTCGACGGCAAGTCGTATCAGGAGATCGCCGTCGATCTCGACCGCCATGTCAAGTCCATCGACAATGCTCTGCAGCGCGTGAAACGCAAGTTGGAGCGCTATATGGAAAACCGCGGGGACGAGGTTGACATCACGACGGTCTACCGAGGTTTGAGCACGATCAATCATCGTATGCACGACGCCCTTGACGCCCAGATGCAGCGGAAATAGAGAGGGCAGCCGCTTTCAGCCAAGGCGCTTGGCATGGGAGCGGCTTTTTCACATGCAGGGGGAGGGCGCTCGGAAATTGGACGGCAAGCGGCTCTTGACGGTGGATTCGCGTGAGCTTTCCGATGCAAAAGCGTACAGGAAAAGCAAGGAGAAAGGTGAAATGCATGGAAAAACTGAGAAGAATACGCAAGCTCGATTGGTTCATCCTCGTCGTGGCCGTTTGGCTCATGGCCACGCTTGACTATGACAATTTGCAGACCATCGACATCGCCTATCTCGTTTCGATGGCGCTGTGGATCGTGTTCCTCATCATGCGCGTCGTCTTCGATCTGCCGCATGAGAAGAAGAGCGAGGTCGGCGAAGAGAAATGAGAAAGGCGGTTTTCTTCGACCTCGACGGCACGATCATCGATGTCACGCACAAGAGGCCGCTGCCTGCCGAGGCGGTGCGCACGGCGATCCGCCGTCTGCAGGAAGCGGGACACTATGCCTTCGTTGCCACGGGGCGTCCGTACAGCTTCATTGAGCAGGGGCTGCTCGACCTCGGCTTCGACGGTTTCGTGCTCATGAACGGCGCCGTCGTCATGGTCGGCGGTGAAATCATCTTCCAGAAGCCTCTGCCTCCTTCGCTCGTCTGCCGCATCGTGCGCCTGGCTCAGGAGAAGGGCTTGGACTTCTGCCAGGAGAGCGTGGACTTCACCTACATGGGCGCGGAATGCAAGGGGCTGGAAGCCTTCTTCAAGAGCTTCGATGTGCCGCTTGACTTCTTTCGTCGCGACTTTTCCTGGCGCGATGTCGTGACCTACAAGATGGAGTTTTATGCTGCAGAGCGCACGTCCTTTGCGGACTTTCTGCAGCTTCCGGGCGTCACGGGGCTCGTCGATGCGGCGCACGGCAGGAACTTCGAGCTGTATTCTGCGCACGAATCGAAGGGCACGGGCATCCTTCATGCACTCGAGCACATTGGCGTTCCCGTGGAAGAAAGCTACGCTTTCGGCGACGGCGAGAACGACATCGAGATGATGCAGACTGTCGCGCACGCCCTCGTCATGGGGAACGCCAACGAGAGGCTGCTGCCACATGCTGAGACCGTCGTGCCCACGGTGCTGGAAGACGGCGCAGCGTGGGGAATCGAACACTGCATCTTGCAGGACGATTGAAGTGTGACAGCTTAGACGAACGATAGGAGAAACCTTATGAAGAAAATGCTGGGCATGCTCGCCGCACTCGTTTTTGCCTGCACGTTGCTGACGGGCTGCATGGGAGCACCGAACGCGGCGCAGGAAGCGGCGCAGGCGAAGGGCGGCGCTCTAAACGTCAAGGTGCTCGACGTCGGGCAGGGAGACGCCATCCTCATACGAACGGCGGATCAGACCATATTCATCGATACGGGCGACCTCGACGAGCATCCGAAGCTCGAAGCGGCGCTCAAGAAAGAAAATATCAAGACGGTCGACAAGCTCATCATCACCCATCCCCATGCCGACCATCTGGGCGGCGCTTCCGTCCTCTTCAAGAACTGCGAAGTCAAGGCGGTCTATGATAACGGCGAGCCGACGACGACGAAGTTCTACCGCGACTACCTGAAGACCATCAAGTCGAAGAACATTCCCTACAAGGCGCTCGTCGACGGCGATGTGCTCGATTTCGGCGGCGGCGTCTCGTTTCACGTTCTGAGTCCGACGGCCGAGATGGTGAAGGAGGGCGGCAAGAAAAACGGCAAGCCGAACCTCAATATCAACTCGATCGTCGGCAGGCTCGAATACGGCGACTTCACGATGCTCTTCACGGGCGATGCGGAAAAGGAGACAGAGAAATCAACGCTCTCGCGCCACAGCGCGGCCGACCTCAAGAGCCTCGTCCTCAAGTCGCCGCACCACGGCAGCAAGACATCGTCGACGGCGGCGTTTTTGAAGGCGACGGCGCCCGAAGTCGTCGCGATCTCCTGCGGTGCGGGAAACGACTACGGGCATCCGCACAAGGAAGTCCTCGAAAGATACAAGAAGTTCAACATCAAGGTCTATCGCACCGACCAAGGCGGCACGATCGCCATAACCTCGGACGGCAAGACCTACAGCGTGAAGGAGGAAAAGTAAATGGCATTTGCCGTCATCGATCGCTTCGAGGAAGAGAAAGCAGTTCTCCTCGTGGGAGAGGAAGAGAAGAAGGTCGTCTTTCCTGCGGATGAACTGCCCGCAGGGCTTTCCGAGGGCGATTACATCCGCTGGGAGATTTCCTTTGATGAAGAGCGTACGAGAGAGGCGCGTGAAGAAGCGGCGTCGCTCTTAAGAAGCCTCAAGGGAGAATGAGAAGCGAGATGGAAATTCGGAGCTTGACGCTCTTATGAGATTGACGATAGGAGTGGTTTTTTTGTTCAAACGATTTTTTTTGTCCTTCAGCCTTTTTCTGATGGCGCTCATGCTCTTTGCCCCCGAGGCTTTCGCCGCGCGGGCGCTTGAGCTCAATGACCTCCAGTATCAGGTGCTCGAGGAGGATGGACGCAGCGTGCTGCGCATCGAGATCGGCATGAGTCGTGCGGATGTTTCCTATACGGTTCAGAAAGATTCGGCGAAGCCCAAGCATCTGATCGTGGCCGTGCAGGATGCGAAACTCGGCGCCATGCGCACGGATGCGACGCTCGACGGCGCACTCGGACGCTTCATGACGCTGCGCGAGGAGGGACGGCGCGGCGTGGAGATCATGGTTTCCTTCGCCTCGGAGGTGGAGGAGCAGAATTACGCCGTCTACACGCTGCCTGCCGATCGCAGCGCGAAGAAGCCGGATCGCCTCGTCATCGACGTGATGACGCCCGTTGCTGCTCCTGTGCCGGAATTCGTCGCACCCGATGGCATCGAAGGCGTCGCCGGGCATACGATCGTGCTCGATCCCGGGCATGGCGGCAGCGATTCGGGCGCGGTCGGCCCGAATGGCGTGCGTGAAAAGGATGTGGCTCTCCAGGTGGCGCAGAAGGTGCAGCGTCTCTTGGAAGGTGCAGGTGCGCACGTCGTGATGACGCGCACGACGGATCGCGACGTCTACGGCCCGAACGCTTCGAACGGAGAGGAACTGCAGGCGCGCGTCGATGTCGCCGAGCGCACGCCGGGAGCGGAGCTGTTTTTGAGCATCCACTGCAATGCTTTTTCCAGCCCGACGGCGAACGGGACGGAAACGTATTCGTACTATGGCTCGGTCGAGGGCGGCAGGCTCGCCGCCATCCTGCAGGAAGAGCTTCTTGCAGCAGGCGGCCTGCGGGATCGCGGCGCGAAGGAGGCAAACCTCTACGTGCTCAAGCATTCGAGCATGCCTGCCTCTCTTGTCGAGCTTGCTTTCATCTCGAATGAACGCGAAGAGGCTCTCTTGACCTCGGAGGATTTTCAAAACAAGATGGCATTTGCCATAGCGAAGGGGCTGAGCCGCTTCTTTGTGGGCGGATAAGCGAAAAGAAAGGCGGTTTTTTAGAATGAAAATCATGAAATCCATGCTCGCGCTCCTCATGCTTCTGACGCTTCTCCTTGCTGTGGGCTGCGATGCAGACGACAAATCCAAGGGCGCGGATACGCCGGCGGCAGACAAGCCGGCGGCGACGGACAAGAAGGACGCGGGGGCGAAGAACGGCTCGGCCAAGCAGACGGAAAAGATCGGTATCAAGGTCTACTATCCCGACGACAACGGCATGAAGCTCGTAGCCGAGACGCGCACGGTCGAGACGACGCAGGACGGCAAGTACAAGGCGGCGATGGAATCTCTGCTCTCGGGCACGAAGGCGAAGGGCGTCGTCACGATCATCCCCAAGAAGACGAAGCTCAAGAGCGTCGCTGTCAAGGACGGCATTGCTACCGTCGATTTCAGCGAAGACCTCGTCAAGAACTTTGCAGGAGGCTCGACGGGCGAAGAAATGCTCGTCGGCTCCATCGTCAACACCCTGACCGAGTTCCCCGAGGTGAAGTCCGTGCAGATCCTCCTCGAAGGAAAGAAAGTCGACTCTCTGGCCGGTCATCTCGACACGTCGAAGCCGCTCAAGCGCATGACAGAACTTCTGTGAGAAGAATCCTGATGATTTCGGGACGAGGATAGATATTTCTCTATGGAAAAGAAGGGGCTGCCGCACATGATCTAAGTGCGACAGCCCCTTTTGTTTGCTGTAAGATGGTCATTTGTACCGCCGGTTGCTTCCATTTGGGCGATGGATTTTCGCAGCCGCTCCATATTAGCTTCGCTGTAAAAGGGGTCGGCGGATACTTCAAAAGGAATGCGCTGCTCTCGCGTGACTTTTGCAGCAAACATCGTGAAGGCGGATGCCATTGTCAGACCCATCGCATGGCATGTTTGCTCCATCTGCTCTTTCAAGACTGCATCCATAGAAAAATTTACAACTGCCTGTGCCATAGGATTCGCTCCTTCCTTTCTGTACATCTATCGTATCATGTTTGCAGCTTAAGAAACAACAAGAAATTTTCGATGAAATAAAGAAGAACAGCGGAAGATTGTTTTCTCAGCACAGGGAAGGGATGAGGAAATGAGCATGAGAATCGGAACTGTCGTGCGCGGGCGCGAGGCGAGCGCTTCTTTTGTATCTGCGCCATCCTCTGCCATGGCATTGAAGGGCAAGGAGAAGGAGAAGACGCATCTCGGCAGTGCGGCTGAGGTGCTGATCAGCAGGAAGGCGCGGCTTCTGCAGCTTGGGGAAAAGGACGCGAAGGAGATTCTGCGCGATGCCGAGGAGCGGGACGACATGTCGGCACGCGGCAGGATCGAAAGCGTGGAGGACACGAGGGATGTCGTCAAGGCGGAGAAGGAGCGCGTCGTTGCCATCAAGGAACTGCTCAAGGATGATACCTTGACCGACGATGAAAGAAAAGTGCTCAAGGAAGAGAAGGAAAAGCTCTTGTCACACATCGTCGCGACCTCGTACGACGACAAGATCTCCATGATTTATGACCTTAAAACAAAGTTGGAGAAGAAGGTGGCTGAAGCGCGTGCAGAAGTCGAGGAAGACCGCCTGTGTGCGCCTTTGCCGAAGGATGAGGACGAGGATTTCAATTGGTTTGAAGCCAGCCACGAAGAAGTGGAAAAGATGATTGAGAAGATAAATAAAAGAGAGGAGGCGCGGATGGCAGGCCGGCGTATAGAGGATCCTCTAGGGCTGCGGGGCAGAGAACAGAGAGACTTTGATGAACTCGATGCCAGCTTTTCCAAACTCAATATATGGCTTGAGGACACACAGGCTTTGGCGGAAGATCTGGAGTGGACGCTTCTGAAGCTTGCCGAATGCGGTCGTCAGGAAGACTCGGATGAGGCCACCGAGAAGATGAAGGAAGAGCAGAAAAAGCTCGAGGAAATCGCGAAAATGAAAGAAGGTCTTCTGCCTCTGCCGCCTGAAAAGAAGCAAAAGGAAGATGCCGACGCCGATAATGACGATGGAAAAGACAAGGGCAAGATTGCCGGCACCGCTGCCCCGACTGCATCGCCTGCTGCCCGCGCAGCCGTCCGCATCGCCATGGCTCGCTATGCGGCGAAACATTGAAATGTCAATCAAAGAATAAACGACATGTCGTTCCTAAGACATGTCGTTTGTTCTTTGATTGAATAATTGCTTTGAGTCATCCTTATTCGAAGGCCGCTTTGATATCTTCTAAAAGGATGGTTTGGAGCTCTTCATTCGTCATATAAGAGAGGTTGACGTTTTGTGCGAGACGATCTGACATAGCACGTTCAGCCTTCTCAAAAAGATTGCGTACCATGCGCCCGTTAGAGAAGTTATCTCCTCGATTTTGATAAAGACGTTGAAAGAAGTCACGCAGATAGGGTTCAGTATCGTCTGCAAGGCAACATTGCTGCTGCTTGCAGAACAATTGAAAAATCTCATACATTTCATCACCAGTATAGTCGGGAAATTCGATGAACTTGTTGAATCTCGATTTTAAGCCTGGATTTGCATGGATAAATCGCTCCATCTCTTTTGTGTAACCTGCAACAATTACAATCAAGTCATCTCGATGATCTTCCATTTCCTTCAGTAATGTATCGATGGCTTCTGGTCCGAAATCGCGCGAACTATCTTCAGGAATCAATGTGTAGGCCTCATCGATGAACAATACGCCGCCTAAAGCATCCTGTACGGTATCTTGAACGATTTTTGCAGTATGTCCTATGTATTGACCGACGAGCTTTGAGCGATCTGTTTCCACAAACTTTCCTGTGCGTGATACACCAAGTTCGCGATAGATTTGAGCGAGTAAACGGGCGACGGTCGTCTTTCCTGTCCCTGGATTTCCCGTGAAGACCATGTGCAAAGATCGTTGATTGTTTACTTTTAGATTTCGCTGTCTTCGCATTTGGTCAATTTTTTGGGCATTGATTACGGAAGTTAGATCCTTTTTGACGCTCTTAAGACCAATCATGTTTTCTAAAGAGTGTTGCAGACTGCTAAGAGAATTAGGATTTCCTCCATTGGTAACGGCAACAATATCAGCGGATTTGTCTTGCGATTTTTGCCATTTCGGTGTCTTATAATAGTAGAGATAAATACAAGGTAAGATGGAAAAAAGCAATCCTAGAATATACCATTTCTTAAAGCTTTCTCCTCTCTCTTTTGCCATATGCGCAGGTACGATGGCAAGAACAATGCCGAGGACGAATGCGTATTCAACGGAAATAGGAATGTGTAAGAAGTGGAAAAAATAATAATATGGAGCTGCGACCCACATTCCTGCACTTAGGATGAGTGCGATGATGATCGCGATTACAAAAAGGTACTGCATGAAGGAACCTCCTCGATGATGAAAGATAAGTCAGCGTTTTATCTATATCTCGCTCTTTCCCACAGCATCGAACGTGTCCGTGATGCTCTTTGCAGGCTCTTTATCCAAGAGGCTCACGACATAGATGGCGCAGAGGGCAAGGATGAAGCCCGGGATGATCTCGTAGAGGCCGAAGAGAGCGAACTGCTTCCATACGAGGACGGTGACGCCGCCCGTGATGATACCCGCGAGGATGCCGTTTCTCGTGGCGCGGCGCCAGAAGAGCGAGGCGAGCAATGCGGGGCCGAAGGCGGCGCCGAAGCCTGCCCATGCGTAGGCGACCATGTCGAGGATGAGGCTCTCGGGATTCATGGCAAGCGTCAGAGAGAGGGCGGCAATTGCGAGGACGGAGAGGCGGCTGACCCAGACGAGTTCGCTTTGGCTCGCGTTCTTATGAAGCAGCGAGCGGTAGAAATCCTGTGCGAAGGCTGAAGCTGCGACGAGAAGCTGCGCTGATGCCGTGCTCATGATGGCGGCGAGGACGGCGGAGAGGATGAGTCCAGCGATGAAGGGGTTGAAGATCGAATCCGTCATCACGAGAAAAACCGTCTCCGTTGCCGTGCCGAAGAGCGGCTCGGTAAGGTAGGCGCGTCCGACCATGCCGACGAGGACGGCAGCGGCGAGCGAGATGGCGACCCACGTCATGGCGATGTGCATGGCGCGTCCGAGTTCGGCGGATGAGCGGATTGCCATGAAGCGTACGAGGATGTGCGGCTGACCGAAGTAGCCGAGTCCCCAGCCCATGAGCGAGATGAACTCGATGAAACCGAGCGTCGAACCGTCAGGTTTCTGGAAAGGATTGAAGAACGACGGCTCCATCGTGTAGATGGCAGCGAGCGTCACGGACGGACCGCCGAGCAGATAGGAGGCGGCGGCGGGCACGAGCAGGATGGCGAAGAACATCATGACGCCCTGGATGAAGTCTGTCCAGCAGACGGCGAGGAAGCCGCCCGCGAGCGTGTAGAAGACGACGACGAAAGCGCCGAGGAACAGAGCCTGCGTGTAGGGAAGCGCGAAGATCGTCTCGAAGAGTTTGCCGCCCGCGACAAAGCCCGACGATGTGTAGATGATGAAGAAGAGCAAGATGAAGACGGCGGGGATGATGCGCAGGAGGTTCGACTTGTCCTCGTAGCGATTCTGCAGAAAATCGGGCAGCGTCAGCGAATTGTTGGCAAGCTCCGTATATTTTCGAAGACGTGCGGCAACGAACTTCCAGTTCGCATAGGTGCCGAGCGCAAGCCCCAAGGCGATCCAGCCCGCATTGACTCCCGCGATGTAGGCGAAGCCAGGCAGCCCCATGAGCATCCAGCCGCTCATGTCGGAGGCCTCGGCGCTCAAGGACGTGACCCATGCGCCGAGCTTGCGGTTGCCGAGAATGTAGTCCGCCATGGAGCGCGTGCGCCGATAGTAGTAGATGCCGATGAGCATCATGAGGCCGAGGTAGACGATGAATGCGATGATGATCGCCATGTTGTTTGTCAAGATAAATCCCCCTAAAGGAAGTACGGATGAATTCTACGGATATACTTTCCTATTATAATGAAAAGCCGCCCTTTATGCAACGAATCCCTTGCATAAAGGAACTTCTTCCTATATAATACCAATTGTAGAAGAGTGAGCGGATGGGAGGCGGCGAGGTGAAAAAATACGATGTCGCCATTGTGGGCGCGGGTCCGGCGGGCGTTTTCGCGGCGTATGAGCTGGCGGAGAAGAAGCCAGGCCTTTCCATCGTCGTCTTAGAGAGCGGCAACGACATATATCATCGCTGCTGTCCGATTGCGGCGGGCAAGGTCAAGAGCTGCATCGGCTGCAAGCCTTGCAGCATCATGCGCGGCTTCGGCGGCGCGGGCGCCTTTTCCGACGGAAAGTACAATTTCACGACGCAGTTCGGCGGCTGGCTCGGCGAGTACATCAGTTCCGCCGAGGTCATGCGTCTCATCGAATACGTCGATGCGATCAACATGCGCCACGGCGCTCCCGCGAAGGTGTTCAGCACGAAGGGAAGCCGCATCGGCAAGCTCGCCTTGGAGCATGATCTGCATCTTTTGGAAGCGAGCGTGCGCCACCTCGGCACGGAAAACAACTTGAAGATGCTCGAAAAAACGTATGAGTACATGAAGGATCGCGTCGAGTTCCGCTTCCATGAACCCGTCAGGAATATCCTTTCCGATGGCGAGGGAGAAAACGCCTTGGAACTGGAAAGCGGCGAGCGCATCGCCGCCGAGTATCTCATCGTTGCGCCGGGGCGCTCGGGCGCCGAATGGTTTTCCGAGGAGTGTCGGCGCCTGCGCGTCGAGCAGAAGAACAATCAGGTCGATGTCGGCGTGCGCGTCGAAGTGCCCGACGAGATCTTCGACCACATCACGTCGGAGGTCTATGAGGCGAAACTCGTCTATCGCACGAAGCGCTACGGCGATTCCGTGCGAACTTTCTGCATGAATCCGCACGGTCATGTCGTCATGGAGAATACGGGCGGCATCATGACGGTCAACGGTCACTCGTACAGCGATCCAAAAATGCAGAGCCACAATACGAACTTTGCGCTCTTGGTGTCGAATCACTTCACGGAGCCGTTCAACGAGCCGCACAAGTACGGCAAGAGCATCGCGTCTTTTTCCAATATGCTCGGCGGCGGCATCATCATGCAGCGTTACGGCGATCTCGTCAAGGGCAGGCGCACGAACGCGCACCGCATGAGTCACAGCTTCATGGAGCCGACGCTTCATGCGACGCCCGGTGATCTCTCGCTGATCCTGCCCAAGCGCCATCTCGACAACATCATGGAGATGGTGCAGGCGCTCAACGCCGTTGCACCGGGCATGACGAACGACGACACGCTGCTCTACGGCGTCGAGGTCAAGTTCTACAGTTCGCGCATCGTGCTGTCCAATGAGCTGGAAACGCGCCTCAAGAACGTCTTTGCCGTCGGCGACGGCGCCGGCGTCACGCGCGGCCTTTCGCAGGCGGGCGCGAGTGGCGTGCACGTTGCCCGCGTCATACTCTCGCGCATGGGCGCAGGTTGAGAAAGTGCTTAATCTTTTAGTGACTTTGGCCGATAGGATAATATAAGGGAGTATGTTCTTTTTTCAGGCAATATCTTATTGGACGGAAAGAATAGGGTGAGCTTAGTGAATAAAATCAAGATCATGATTGTCGACGACTCGCGCGTCAGCCAGGCGATGCTTGAGGGCATCCTCAAGAAGGCGGGCTTCGAGGTCTGCGCCGTAGCGAGCAACGCTGCCGAGGCCGTTGAGAAATACAAGGAGACGCGTCCGGCCGCTGTGACGATGGACATGAACCTGCCCGATGCCAACGGCATTGAGACGAGCCGCCGCATCCTCGCCTTCGATCCTGAAGCCACGATCGTCATGATCAGTGCGATGAAGGATGCGAGCCTCATGACGCAGGGGCGCGAGGTGGGCATCCACGCTTTCCTGCAGAAGCCTGTGAAGCCCAATGAGATCGTCGATATGCTGATCATCCTGTGCCAGAAGAAGGGGAGCGCCGTCACGATGCTGCGCGACTCTTATGTGGCGACGTTTGCGCAAGGGCTTCAGCGCAGTCTGTTTAGTCTTCTTGGCATGGAGAGCGAGATCGAGATTTCCGTTGATGAAAGCCCCTATCTGACGATCAAGGGCATCGCGGTCATCATCGGACTCACGGGTTCGCCCATAGGACGCGCCGTCGTCCACATGGATACTGATACCATGCGCCACTTTGCTCTGCGCATGCTCGCGATGGATGAGCATGACGACATCGAGGAGGACGAGATCAACGATTCGGTCGAGGAGGCGGCGAACATCATCGTCGGCCGCGGCGTATCGAATGTCAATGATATTTTCCGCGACAAGGAAATGCGCCTGACTCCGCCGGGGACGATCAGCGGCGCGAACATCCGCATTGCCAATCCGAAGCTCACCTCGTTCGAGGTCGTCGCGAAGACGGAGATCGGAAACATCTGCTTGAATCTTGGATTTGCGGAGGGGGAATAAAGAAAGATGGATGCAAAACTTGTCAATCCGTTTATTGACGCCTTCACCGCTGTCATGCCGCAGATCGGCTTCCCCGAGCCGAAGCGTGCCAAGGTCACGGTAAAGCAGAAGAACGCCGTGAGTCTCGGCGTTTCTGTCATCGTTGGTTTCACGAAGCAGATTCGCGGCAATGTCGTTTACAACATGACGGAGGATACGGCGAAATTTATCGCCTCCACGATGATGATGGGCATGCCCGTCGAGAACTTCGATGAGATGGCGCAGAGTGCGATTTCCGAGCTCAGCAACATGCTGACGGCGAACACGGCGACGCATATCGCAGGACTCGGCTTGGAGGTCGATATCTCCACGCCGTCGCTTTCCATCGGTGAGGACTTCCAGATCAAGATCAGCAGTGATGGCTACCTTGCCGTCGATATGGATCTCGGCGGTCATATCGTCGAGCTTGATATTTCTGTTGCGACGACTTGACGCCTGCCTTGCGTGAAAAAGGCAGCATTTTCATCCGGTGCCGCAGTTTCCCTCACGAGAGGGGATTGCGGCATCTGTTTTTTAGAGATAATGGTTCGCAGTGCAGGACGGAATGTGTTATAATGGGAAGGACTTTTTAAAGGGTGTACTGGACATAGCCTTGGTGCGCCATGATTTTGCATGACGCTTTGCGTCATGCGTGCGAGGAGCAATGAAATGACGAGAAATGATTTGTGCTGGTGCGGCAGCGGCAAGAAGTACAAGAAATGCCACATGGATTTCGATGAGCGTATTCGCTCGATGAAGTTTGACATCTATCGCGGGCAGGTGCGTCCGCCGCACAGCATCATCAAGAATGCGGCGGACATCGAGGGCATTAGGAAGAGCGGCGTCGTCAATGACGGGGCGCTCGACCTCATGAGCGAGATGGTGCAGCCGGGCGTCGATACGGCGACGCTCGACAAGGCGGCGCACGACTATATCACCGATCACGGCGGCATTCCCGCGTGCCTGAATTTCGAGGGCTTCCCCAAGAGCGTCTGCATCTCGATCAACGACGTCGTCTGCCACGGCATACCGTCGAAGAAAACGATCTTGAAGGAAGGCGACATCGTGAACGTCGACATCACGACGATCTTGGACGGCTACTATGCCGACGCGTCGCGCATGTACATCGTCGGCGGCAGGACGACGCCGGAAGCGGCGCGTCTCGTCGAGGTGGCGAAGGAGTGCATGAACCTCGGCATTGAGGCGGCCAGGCCGTGGCACTTCCTCGGCGATATCGGTGCGGCGTGCGACGCGCACGCGCGCGCCAACGGCTGCTCCGTCGTGACGCAGCTCGGCGGACACGGCGTGGGCAAGGACTTCCACGAAGAGCCTTTCGTGCCGCATGTGGGCGAAGTCGACACAGGCATGCTGCTCGTGCCGGGCATGGTGCTGACGGTCGAGCCGATGATCAACGCAGGCAAGTACAAGGTAACGGTCGACAAGAAGGATGGCTGGACGGTGCGCACGAAGGACGGCTCGCTCTCGGCGCAGTGGGAAAAGACGATTCTCATCACGGAGACGGGAACGGAGGTACTTTCGAGTTGAATTTTTCAGAACTTCACTGCCCGGAAGTGTTGGTCGACGCTCTCGCGCGTCAGGGCATACGCGAGGCGACTCCCGTGCAGGAGCAGGCGATTCCTGCCGTGCGTTCGGGACGCGACGCCATCGTGCAGGCGCAGACGGGCACGGGCAAGACGCTCGCCTTCCTGCTGCCCTTGCTTGAGCGCATCAAGGGAAATGCCCAGGTCGCGCAGGCTCTCGTCGTCAGCCCGACGCGCGAGCTGGCCATGCAGACGGCGCGCGTCGCCAAGACGCTCGCGGATGCGGTCGGCATACGAACGGCGCTCGTTTACGGCGGGCAGGACATCGAGCGGCAGAAGGACAAGCTCCGACAGAAGCCGCAGCTCATCATCGCGACGCCCGGCAGGCTTCTCGATCACCTGCGCCGCCACTCGGTCGAACTCTCACAGGTCAACAAGGTCGTTCTCGATGAGGCCGACGAGCTCATGCGTCTCGGCTTTGTCGAGGATGTGGAAGCGATGCTCGAAGCACTGGCGGGCGATCACCAGCTCATGCTCTTTTCGGCGACGATGCCCGAGCGCATACGGGCGCTCACGCGCCGCTACATGAAGGAGCCGCGCGAGATTACGGTGCAGCCCGAGTGCGTGACGCTCGCGAATATCGAGCAGGTCATTGTCGACACGCGCGAGGATACGAAGCTCGACAAGCTCTGTGAGCTGCTGAACAAATATCAGCCGTACCTTGCGATGGTCTTCTGCCATACGAAGCAGAAGGTCGCGCATGTGACGCTGGAACTCGCGGGGCGCGGCTACCTCGTCGACGAGCTGCACGGCGACCTCACGCAGACGCAGCGCAACCTCGTCATGCGCCGTTTCCGCGAGGCGAAGCTGCAGATCCTCGTCGTCACCGACATCGCGGCGCGCGGACTCGACATCGAGGGCGTCACGCACGTATTCAATTATGATCTGCCGCAGGATACGGAGTGGTATATTCACCGCATCGGCAGGACGGGGCGTGCGGGAGCAAAGGGGCTTGCCGTCACCTTCGTCAATGCGCATCAGTACGATCAGCTGCGCCGCATTGAGGCGGGCATCAAAGCTCGCCTCACCAAGGAAAAGTCGGAGAGAAGCGGCGGCAAGAACGTACGACGGAAGACAGCGGCGAAAGCGGCAGCGGCGAAGCAGGAGAATGCAGACAAAGAGCGTACAGCGCCAGCGAAGAGCGCACCGCCGCCCAAGCGCGGCAAGGCGGCGCAGCGTGCACGCCGTGTCGCCAAGAAGCGCGCGGGGCGTCCTGCGGCACGCTCCAAGAGCGGTACGAAGACGAACGCCGGCAGGCGTTCGCACCTCGGCAAACGGTAGTTTTATTGGAACATGCGAAAGAGCGACGGCTGACGATGCCGCCGCTCTTCTCTTTCGCGTGGGAACTTTCTTTCGACTTCTCCTCGTTTGCGGCAGGAAATTCGCTTTTTTGACAGAATAAAGGAAGTATGTTCAATATGAAGCAATAAAATTTATGCGCGAAATGGAAGAGGGGGCTTTTTCATGATCGGAATCAAGAATGTCATTGCCATTATCTGTGGCGGCGGGCCAGCGCCCGGCATCAACAGCGTTATTTCCGCCGTGACCATCGAGGCTGACCGCCATGGCTGGGACGTACTCGGCATCTACGATGGTTTTTCGCGCCTCGCGCGCGGCGAGAAGAAATATGTGCGCCTCGACATGGAGCGCGTGAACCGCATCCATCTGACAGGCGGCTGCATCCTGCAGATGTCGCGCTATAACCCGACGAAGAAGGAATCCGACCTGCGCACAGTTGTCGATACTTTGACGGAACTTGGCGTTACGCACGTCGTGACGATCGGTGGCGATGACACGGCGTACAGCGCTATGGCGGTGTCGAATTACGCGCGTCAGATCGGCAAGACGATCAACGTCGTCCATGTGCCAAAGACCATCGACAACGACCTGCCGCTGCCCGAGGGCATCCCGACGTTCGGTTTCGAGACGGCGCGCGCTTTCGGCACGGAGGAGATTGAAAACCTCATGGAGGATGCTCGTACGAGCAACAATCGCTGGTACTTCACGATCGCTATGGGACGCACTGCGGGACACTTGGCGCTAGGTATGGGGCGCTCGGCAGGCGCGGCTCTGACGATCATTCCCGAGGAGTTCGCGGCGGAGTCGATTCCCTTGCAGCAAGTCGTCGACATCATCACGGGGTCGATTGTCAAGCGCTACTTGACGGGGCACAACTACGGCGTCGCCGTCATCGCCGAGGGTGTCATCGAGAAGATCGCGCAGGAGGACTTCCAAAAGCTTGGCAATCTCGTACTCGACGAACATGGCCATATTCGCTACGCGGAACTGGACTTCGGCGAAATCCTGAAGCAGGCGGTACTCGCCGAAGTCAAGAAGATCGGCATCAAGATCGCCATCGTGGACAAGGAAATCGGCTACGAGCTTCGCTGTGCCACGCCGATCGCCTACGACATCGACTATGCACGCTCCTTGGGCTACGAGGCCGTGCAGTTTCTCATGCGCGGCGAGACGGGGGCGCTCATCACTCTGCAGGACAACCAGGCGAAGCCGCTCTTCTTCGACGAGATCAAGGATCCTGAGACGGGCAAGACGAAGGTGCGCAAGGTCAATATCGAGTCTGTCCACTACAAAATTGCGCGTGGTTTCATGATGCGCATGGAAAAGGAGGATCTCGACGATCCCGGCCTCGCCAATGCCTATCATATGGAAAAGGACGAGTTCAAGGAGAGGTACGCCTATCTTTTTGAGTGATTGAGATGAGGTTTTGATGAAAAAGTCGCCGATGCCGCATGTTTCGGCGACTTTTTCCTTTTGCGCCCTTTACAAAGCTCTTCCACTATAGTATAATTGTTTCTTGTCAGCCGATGGTTTACGGTGTGACAAAACATCGCGGGATGGAGCAGTTGGTAGCTCGTCGGGCTCATAACCCGAAGGTCAGAGGTTCAAGTCCTCTTCCCGCAACCAATGCAAGTTTACCGATGGGTTGATGACTCATCAGAGAAAGTGAATAGAGTTGGTGAAAGGCTCGACCTGCTTCTTTGCAAGCAGGTCGAGCCTTTTATCGTGGTATCGTGGGCACGGTGCGCCGCTCTCGCCAGTCGATCGGTTTGCGCCTTTCGTCGGACTTTTGAGGGTTCAGCAAAAAGCTTCTGCTTAGGATTGAAAGCCTTGGCGGTCTTGTGGTACAATAGGAGCGGATTGGTTTTTTGAGAAGGGAGGACGGGCTGAGATTTTTTCTTTTCCTTCATGGAAGGAGGAGTGCGTCCAGTGGCGGCGGGAGGTTTTGGGCGGCGTGCTGATGGCGCTCGCTCTTCTGGCGGCATTTGCCGTCGTGCCCGCACTTTGGACGAGGGCGGGTGCGCCTTTTGTCGGATCTTATGCGGCGACGCTTCTCGCCGCGTTTCTGGCGACTCTCTCTGCGGGGCTTTTTGCGCGTCAGCCGATTGTCGTCGCGCCTGCGCTCGGCATCAACGTCTGGCTCGTCTACGGCGTCATTTATCCGCTCGGCGTCGCGTGGCAGGAGGCTCTTGCCGCATGCTTTATAGCCGCGCTCCTCGTCCTTCTGACGGTGACTACACCGCTTCGCCGCATCTTTTTTGCGTCGATGCCGCGTGCGATCGCGGAGGCGGCACGCGGCGGCGTGGGCTTGCTCGTCGTCTTTACGGGGCTTCAGATGGGCAAGCTCGTCGTCGGTTCGCCGCTGACGGTGACGATGCTCGGCAGCCTTTCTGAGCCGGCGGCATTTGTCGCGCTCGCAGGCCTTGCGGCATCGCTCGTCTTTTGGGCGATGGGCGTTCGCGCGGCGGCGTTCTGGGGCGTTCTTTCGGCTGTGCTGCTCGCGCTCTTCGAAGGCTTCCTCGTTTTGCCCGAGGCGCCGTTCCTGCTGCCCGAGGGACTTGATCGGACGGCGTTTGCACTTGATTTTGCGCATCTTGCAGAGCTTTCGGGCGTCGTTCTGGCGCTGTGGCTTTTCCTCTTCTTCGATACGTGCGGCACATTCGCCGCACTCGGAGAGGTGGAAGAGGCGCATGGACTTGCCGAAAGGCGCACGCTCCTCGCGCTCGCCGCAGGAAATGTCGTCGCAGCGCTCCTCGGCGCTGGCCCCGTCGCCTTGGCGAAGGAGTCCGTGGCGGCGCGTGCCATCGGCGCGCGCACGCCGCTCGCTGCCTGTGCGGCGGCAGCCGTTCTGCTTCTCGCGCTGTTCCTGGAGCCTGTGGCGGCGGCTGTTCTCGACTTTTCGGCGATTCTCGCGCCGCTCCTCATCTTTTCCGGCTGTTTGCTCCTCAAGGGGCTGCGGCTCGACTGGCAGCAGACGTCGGAACATGTCGCCTTCTTCGCCGTGCTTCTCGTGACGCCATTGTCCTCTAGTCTTGTTGCAGGATTGGGCGCAGGGATGATTCTCTATGTTTTTTTGGAGGTCTTTTCGGGACGAAGGAAGAAGATTCATCCGGTACTGTTCTTTTTCGCGGGGGCTTTCTCGCTTTATTTCGCGTACTATACGCCGTGATTTCTAGGAGGAATTGCATTGGGTTTCAAGGGGTCTTTTCAGGGTAAGGCAGTTTTGACGGCGCTCGTGCTCGGCACATTTGCTTTCTCGCTTCCATCGGCGGCAGACGCCAGACGCCTGCATGATCCGCAGGTGGAAACGAAAGTGGAAATGCATCAGGGCATCGAGCAGGGCAGGACGAAGGAGACGAAGGTTCAGGCAGCGCACGCGCAGCAGCCGCTTTCCGAGCGCATCAAGGACATCTTGAATCCTCCTGCGCCCGAAAAGAAGCCAGTGGAAAAAACACCGGGCGTTCTTGTGACGGCGCCGCGCACAGCGGACGCCATCTTGGGCGCAGCGATGGCGACGGAAAAGCAGTGCGTCGATTATCTGCTGATGAACAACCCGCATCCGGACATCTCCGTTTCGCCGGAAGCGCTCGTCTCATATTATTACAAGGAAGGCGCACGCGAGGGTGTGCGGCCCGATGTGGCGTTTGCGCAGGCGCTGAAGGAAACGGGCTTCTTCCGCTACGGCGGCACGGTCACGCCCGACCAGAACAATTACTGCGGCCTCGGCACGACGAGTGCGACAGTCAAGGGCGCGTACTTTTCCACGTCGGAACTGGGCGTGCGCGCGCATATCCAGCATCTTTTGGCCTACGCCTCGACGCGCCGTCCTGCCTCGCCCATCGTCGATCCGCGCTACGACCTCGTGCGCTCGACGTATGGCGCTCGCACGCTCGGCACATGGACGGATCTCAATGGACGTTGGGCGGTGCCTGGCCATACATACGGTCAGAGCATCATGCAGCTTTTCCGCGACATCCTGCGCCAGTGAATATATTTCACGGGCATGGAACGCGCGGCTCTTTTGCAAGCGAAAAAAACAGTATAGGGAAGGTTGAGGATCGGATCTTATGATTAGTACAAGCGGACTGACGTTGCAGTTTGGCAAGCGCGTTTTGTTCAAGGATGTAAGCATCAAGTTCACGCCGGGCAACTGCTATGGCATCATCGGCGCGAACGGCGCGGGCAAGTCGACGTTTTTGCGCGTCCTTGCGGGCGACATCGAGCCGTCGAAAGGCTCGGTCGACATCACGCCAGGCGAGCGCCTTGCCGTGCTCAAGCAGGATCACTACGCCTTCGATGAGGTCGAGGTTTTGCGCACGGTCATGCTCGGTCACGAGCGTCTCGTCGCCATCATGGATGAGAAGGATGCGCTCTATCAGAAGGAGGACTTCTCCGATGCCGACGGCATGAAGGCCTCGGAGCTTGAAGCGGAGTTCGCCGACATGAACGGATGGGATGCAGAGCCTGAGGCGGAGCGCCTCTTAAACGGCCTCGGCATCGAGCCTTCGAAGCATC
>ERZ772948.786-NODE-786-length-20272-cov-7.065885_pt1 | contig 20272 bp, 15 predicted proteins | sample MGYA00511945_ERZ772948 | MGnify/ENA primary metagenome ERZ772948 (study PRJEB29015, sample SAMEA2737927) | human oral metagenome | biome: human oral; feature: human-associated habitat; material: dental | place: China | collected 2141 ... | reverse complement strand
GTGCTCCTCAGGTGTGTGAAGATGCTGAATTACATCATGCACCGAAGATATTCAAAGAGACTTGCGAAATCAATTGGAATCAGTCTGCTAAGAAAGTTTATGATTTTGTGCGTGGACTCAGTCCTTATCCTGGCACTTGGGGTACACTCCGTGCTATTGAAGACAAAGGAGAAAAGCCTTTGATTATGAAGGTTTATAAGACAGCTAAGTCTGACCGTACATCTGTAGGTACCCCTGGTACGCTCGTTGTAGAAAAGACCCGTCTCTATGTCAATACGTCTGATAACCTCTTGGAACTTCTCGATATTCAGTTGACAGGTAAGAAGCGAATGGATGTTCGCTCATTCTTAAATGGGTTTAAGGATATAGAGAAGTACTGCTTCCAGCCAGAATGACAAATTCTTTTGAAGCCAGAATGACATAAAGACATATTTTTCAATGACATAATTTAAGGGAAGATAGAATGGCGATAGTTTAGAAAGCATATTCTTCAATGACATATTTTGTTATTTGGAAAGAAGTTAAGTATAGCTATCAGACAGAACTACATAAGATATCTTAATTCACAGCCTACACGTCCCATATTAAAATATGTCATTAAAGCAATATGTTTTTATGTCATTCTGGCTTCCCTTAGAATATGTCATTAAAGCAATATGTCTTTATGTCATTCTGGCTAAATATTTGTCATTCTGTCTAAACTCTTGTCTTTCTGTCTTGCTCTATAGCTTCACTGGCATTGTTACTTGTATTTCTGTGAAGTCTGCCTTCGTTGCATGTGCATTAACGCTAAAGCCTAAAGTAAGATTCTTTAGCTTAGGGAAATTATAAAACACACCAACTTGTTCATGATAAGGTCTTTCCAAGCCATTACGTGCTTTATAGCCCATGTGTCGGTAGAGGTAATAGCCTAAGCTGACACGAACAGACATGTTACCATAAAATATCTCGTGACGACCTTCGATGCTAAGTGACCACGGACTATGCTTCTCTCCGATGTATCCATGTTCCTTATCATGTTGTGCAGCCCTATTGGCATAATCTCCATAGAAAAGACCAAAGCCTACGCCAGATGCCCAGCGACGTGCATAACGATAGAGTAGGTGAGTGTGGAAAGAATAGGCTCCGTAGAAAGCAAACTGTTCCTTACGATAGCCAGGATGTCCTTGTGGAGTTTCAAATTGTGTCTGCTGCCAATCCTCTATTAAGGTTTTACCACCTACTCCAAGTGTAAATTCTGTAAACCAATACTTCTGGAAAGGTTCATCGGGATGAGTATCTTCCTTTGCCACCTTCGTTGTGTGTTTTTCTGGTTCATATACGATACCAAGGAATGGACCTAAATAGTTTGCCCCTTTGTTGGGTCGTGCCATAGCTCCATTGCTATGATGTGCAAAGTCTAATCCAGCCTTTACACTCCACTCTTTTGCCACCTTATATTGTCCGTATAGTCCAGCTGTGAAGAAGATATTAAGGTGTGAACCAATATATTCGTTGTCAATATTGTTCTTTTGGTTATATTTTAGCGAAGTATAGCCTACGCCAGTGCCTAAGTAATAGCCCCATTGCCAGTGCTTACTACGATAAAGCGGACGGTTAAACGTGCCATAGAGCGTCAGAAAGTTGCCTAATTTACTGGTATAGTCTACTGGCTGTGCTTCTCCCCATGGATTGTCTTTATGCATTGTTGTCCCATGGTTGAAGTTATAACGCAGGCCAACAGAGAATGTTGGATAATTATAATCGCGTGCAAAATCATTCTCTGATGGTGTGATATTTAGTTGAGCAGCTATGGCATGCGTCTCTTTCGTTTTAGTCCAAATACGTGGTTCCTTGTCCAAACATAAGGTTTGGGCAGGCGTATAACGTACCTCTATACTAATTTGTGGTATAGCAATAGAATCACACTTCTCTGCAGAAGCAACTGCAGAGAGTAGTAAAAAGGGTATGAAAAAGAGTTTTCTCACTTGTCTTCAGACGGTATCAGAGCACCTGTATTCTGTATCCAAGTGTTACTTCCAACATGCTGTTGCGAGCGTTCTTTAATAAATCCTTTACTTCAGCGTTTTTAGTTAATTTTCTGAGAGATAGGCTATAGCGTGCTTCTACCTGCCATTGCTTCCACTCGTAGCTGACGCCAAAAGGAATAGATACATCACCTCTGTAGATGTTATTCTTTAAATTAATATCTTCTCCATTTTTACGCTTAGCATGTGCGCTGATAAGATAGCCTGTATGTACTCCTGTAGTGAAACTCCAAGGTAAATCTGCCCAAGGATACCAACGTACAAGATAGTTCATATTGAGATAGTGCAAGTTAAAGTTATATGGACCATATTCTTGTACAACAGGGTTTCCATAGTCGTCTGTTGTATTAATATTGCGATAGACTCCAGAAGAACCTTGGTGACTATAAAGTAGCTCTGCGTCAATGGCAATGTTATTTGCAATAAATACTTCAAAAGAAGCACCTGCAACACATCCAACATTCATTTTCCCATCGATTCCAGAGAGGTTTGATAAGTTTAATCCCACTTTTGGGGCTGCGTAGATGTCCCAAATCGTATGTTCACCAGTTGGTTTGGTATCTTGAAGAATAACTCCTTTAACGTCCTGGTAGCCTTCTTTAACGGCTTGTCCAATACGCTTTGCGTAGTTCTTGTTTATTACCTGAGCCTGTCCGTTTGTCAATGCCCCTAAAAGGATGGCAGCAATCAATATAATCTTTTTCATTTTTTAGGATAACTGATTCTGTTGCAAAGATAGTGAATTTTCTTCAAACCATTGATATCTTGTGGCTTTTTCATACATATAAAGATAGAGAATACAATAGAAAGCATAAAAGTATAGAAAATGATAAGCCAGAATGCCATAAAGACATATTCTTTAATGAAATATTTAATGCAGCATACGTGGCTGGACCATTTGATATGTCCGTATGTCATTATGTCTTAGCTTTGTCATCATGTGTATGGGGTATCTCGGTGATTACTCCCCTCCCTTTGGGAGAGAGGCGAGGGGAGGGGTCAGTTGGTGGGTCAGGCTTTGTTGCCATTTCTTTCTTTTTTATATCGTGTGCCTGCAATTATTCTATGAATATTCTTTCTTTTCTCATTTTTTTTATTTAATTTTGTACCCATAATAAAGGAAATTAGAACTATTAACAGAAAGATTCTGCGAACGAAGCATCTACTGAATTGACCAACACAGTTTTTGTTGTTTAAGTTAACGATTGTTACTGTACCACGTCTATTTGTTTTTGCCCATTCGTTCTTATGTGGAGGAACCGTGATAGTTGTCAGCCTGCAAGCTATTCATTGTTTGTAGGGAGGAGATGATATTTTCTCTCTTAACCTCAATTGGTTACTCTGTGTGTTCTTGGTTTTGTTCTCATTTCCTTATCTAATCTAAGAGTATTTTAATATTATAAATACCCAATGGATACAAACGAATCGCTGAGCTTAGAAACTTTCCCTAAGAGTTATGAAACTTGCCTTTTGGAGAACTGCGTAGTGAAAGAAGATAGTCTTCATCATTTATATTTCAAGTTGCAATTAGTTTCCAATACATGGGGAGATACAATCTTTCCCTCAGCATTTATGCCCGAAAACCTAACCTTATCAGTGGCTGTGTAGAATGTTTCATGCGAAGAGTCTCGTCACTTGTTATGCAGGTTTCACTCATTTCTTTGATGAGGTAAGACGCAAGGACTTGTTCTCTCTGCGCAATGAAATCTACTCATATTTCCGAGGACGAAGTAATTTCTATCGATACAGTAATGCAGAGAATGGCTAACTCTTTACACATGGAATGGCAGAAGATATTAAAAGCATATTCAAAAATATATGACTATGATGCCCCCTGATATGAAAGAACATTTGAATCATTAATTTGTTTTGAACATAAATAGACTCTGGGTAAACTATAAAAGTCTTTTATAACAATTGATTAATCTTAGAAATGAAGTTTTGTATATTGTTTTTACTCTTAATACCTGTTGATATCTTTGCTGAATCAAGAGACTCTTTATTGTTAAAAGATTCTATGACTTTTATCACTTCTCCTTTAGAGGCTTCTTTGGAGTTGTCGACAAAATATGTTTGGCGTGGTATTGAATATGGAACAGGTACAGTTACCTTTGCAAAAATATCTTATCAGAAGAAAAATTTTGATGCATACTTAGAAGGTGTTTATAGCACTAATGGTAGTCATTCTGAAGTTGATCTGGGAATTGGATATACTTATAAAAGGCTTTATGTAGGTTTAGCTGATTACTATTATCCCTCGACTGTTAGTAACAAAGATAAATATTTTAATTTAGCTAATAGAAGTACAGGACATTATATAGAAATGTATAGTATATTGAGTCCAACAAAGATACCTTTTCTGTTAACATTGTCGTCCTATGTTTTTGGTGCAGATAAGAATTTAAAAGGTAGGCAAGCTTTTTCTTCCTATGCAGAGTTGGCTTACTTTTATAAATTTAAGGATAATAATATTTTAACTCTTGCCTTAGGGTCATGCTTAAATAAGGGATTTTATACAGATTATAAGTCTGGATTTAACATAGTCAATGTTTCCCTTAAATATGAAACAAATCTCAAGTTTGGTAGTTTTCATTTGCCAGTCAGTGCGTCTTATATCGTTAATCCTTATAGGGAGAAATCTTATTTTACATTCTCTCTTTTTCTTAAAAGCAAAATATGAATACGGCTGTTATTTTAGCTGCGCGTAAAGAGCAGAATTCTTGTATACCTTATCCTTTGAAAGAGTTTTTCATAGGAGATGGAAAAAAAATATGTTTACTGGAACGTATCCTTCTTATATTGGAAGAATATGGTTTCAGTAATATCTTGATAGTTGTTGGCTATCAGAAGCATTTGTTTACAGAGTTTGCAAATAAGAATGTTCAGCTGATAGATAATCAAGAATACGAATTTACATCTTCAATGGGTTCGTTAGCTGTAGTAGAACCATATATTAAAGAAGATTTTTTATTAATAGAAAGTGACACATTTTTTGAAAAGAAACTAATAGAAAGAGTATCTAAGGTTGAAGAAGGGAATTGTTTCTGTATAACAGAAGAGTCAGGAAACAGAGATGAGGCTTTTGTGCAAATAAGGCAAGGAAGAGTACAACGGATATCAAAAGATTATCATCAGATTTCTCATATAGATGGTGAGATGATAGGGGTTACTCGTATAAATAAGGAGAGTTTTTATCTTATGTGTCGTGCTTATGAACAATCGACCAATAAACGTGTAAATTATGAGTATCTTTTACTTGATAATACAGAACTTATAGATCGTAGATTTCTTATGTTTCCTAATCTAATATGGGGGGAGGCTGACAATGAAGACGATTTCAGGATGTTGTCAAATTACGTATATCCTCGTCTTCGTAGGAAAGAAAATCCTTATGATAAGGAAAATCTATATAGCCATCTTCGGAAAATCTTCTCTGAAAAGCACGTTGATGAGACTTGGCAGATAGAACAAATCGGTGGTATGAGTAATAAGAATTTTAAGGTTACTTCACCTGATGGGTGTGAATATGTATTACGTGTGCCAGGTATCGGTTCAGAGGGTATGGTTGAGCGAAATAATGAAGATGTGAATGGTATGCTCGGATGTCGTCTCGGTTTAAACCCTTCCATAAGATATTTTGATAAGAATACAGGTATTAAGCTGGCTGATTTTATTCATAATGCAGAACCTCTTAATGCTGGAACTGTTCAACGAATGTCAAATATGAAGCAGATAGCAGCTATATTCAGGACGCTACATTCTTCTAAAGTACGTTTTAATAATGAATTTAATATTTTTCATGAAATTGTAAAGTATGAAAAACTTCTAACGAAGGCTCGTGGAAAAATGTATGAGGGTTTTGAAAAGGTTAGAGAACAAGTTATGGCTCTTGAGGACTACCTTTTTGAATTAGGTGTTGAAGTGAAGCCATGCCATAATGATCTTGTTGCGGAAAATTTCATTATAGATGAAAATGGTAAGATTTTTCTTATTGACTGGGAGTATTCTGGAATGAACGATCCAATGGCAGATTTTGCTGCTTTATTTCTTGAAAATAAATTTACAGCAGAGAACGTAGATTATGTCCTTAAAAAATATTTTGAAGGTAATGTTCCTGAGGGAACTTCTCAGAAAATTCTTGCTTATCAGGTGTTGTGGGATTACCTTTGGGCTTTATGGACTTGTATTAAGGAAGCAGAAGGGGATGATTTTGGAACTTATGGATTAGATCGTTATAATCGTGCAATTCAAAATCTTAAATTAATAAGCGTTAAATAAATGAAAGCAAACACAAAGTATCTTATTCGAAAAGGATACATCTCTGGAATAGGCTCTGGTGTAACTTGGGGACTTGACGCAGTACTCCTTGGTATTGTTATGACTATGAGCCCTTTTGTCGAGAACCCAATTTTATTGGTAGGCGGAGCACTTGTTTGCAGTATGTTACATGATGTTTTTGCTTCAGTTTGGATGATATTAATAATGGGCTTGAAGGGAGAACTTAAGTTTTTTCGAGATGCACTATGTTCTAAAGATGGATTTTTTTGTATTTTAGGAGCGCTTTTCGGTGGCCCTTTAGCTATGACATTTTATCTGATGGCTATCTCAAAAGGTGGTCCAGCTTTGGCTGCAACTGTAACGGCATGTTATCCTTTATTAGGCTCAATTCTTGCTATATTTATTTTAAAAGAGAAAGTACAACTGCGTGGATGGATAGGTTTGCTAATATGTGTAGCTGGTATTGTTTGGATAGGGTATTCTCCAGAAAAAAATGAGAATATTAATGTTTCACAAGGAGTTTTATTCTCTCTTGTTGCAGCGATTGGATGGGCTACAGAGGCTGTTATTTGCGGATATGGAATGAAAAGTGGCAGGGTTAAGCCACAAATGGCATTATTACTGCGTGAAGTCACATCTGGTACAGCATATATTTTGGTGGTGTCTCCTTTAATGTTAGGTGGTTTTGGAGCTTCTCTAGATGGTTTAAGAGCCATTTTCTTCTATTCTCCTTGTTGGAGTTTATTACTGCTTACAGCATTTGTTGGTATGAGCAGCTTTTTCCTTTGGTATACTTCTATTGATTTGATAGGGGCTGCTAAGGCTCTTTGTTTCAATGTTACTTATTCTTTTTGGGCTGTTGTTTTCACTTTTATCTTTATAGGAAATCAGCTTTCATGGAATATTGTAATTGGATCGCTGTTGATTATAGGTGGTGTGACTACAGCTACACTTATCCATAAAAAAAAGAAAGAAGTATGAATGCTATAATAATGGCTGCAGGGATGTCATCCCGCTTTGTTCCTCTTTCATGGGAATGTCCCAAGGCTCTTCTTGAGGTTAAAGGGGAAATATTGATTGAACGTCAAATCAGACAGCTCAAGGAGGTTGGAGTAACAGATATTACAGTTGTTACTGGCTACATGGCTGATAAATTTGATTATTTGAGTAGTAAATTTGGAGTCACGTTGGTTTATAATCCAGATTATGCACGATATAATAATACATCTACTTTAATGTGCGTACTTGACCAGCTTTCAGATACATGGATATGTTCTTCTGATAATTATTTTACTGAAAATATTTTTCTAGATAAACCAATGTGTTCACAATACTCTTCAGAGTATGCTGAAGGAAATACAGCAGAGTACTGTCTTTCCTTTGATGAGTATGATAATATAGTAAAGGTTGTGGTTGGTGGAGCTGATGCTTGGTATATGTTAGGCCCTGTCTTTTTTTCAGCAGAATTTTCACAAGCATTTAAAGTTCTGTTAAGTGAAGAATATGTCAAGGAAGATGTTAGACTTGGGTATTGGGAAGATGTATATTTAAAAAATATTGAAAACTTACCATTAATGCGTATTCGCAGATTTAAGTCTGGTGTTATTAATGAGTTTGATTCTCTAACAGAACTAAGAAATTTTGATAAGTCGTATATCTATGATACTCGTTCTATAATTATTAAGGATATATGTTCTAATCTTGGATGTGGTGAAGAAGAAATAAAAGAAATTAATAAAGAAGGGAAAACTTTCAGTTTCTTTTTTAATGGTAAAAAATATTTTTATGAAAATTAAGATGGAACGATGACATAACTTCATCTTCCTAGTTGCTATGATTCTTGTCTTACAGAATAGTTGATAATAAAAAACAGTATTTAATAATGTCAGAAATTTTGTCAAAGCGTCAAGTTACTAAAAATGCTATTATGCTCTATGTCAGAATGTTTGTCTCTATGATTATAGGCTTATATTCTTCGCGTGTAGTTCTGAGCACATTAGGGGTTTCTGATTATGGTATTTATAATGTAGTAGGTGCTATAGTGCCAGTGTTTGCTTTTTTAAGTAATGCTATGGCCAGTTCTATCTCACGGTTTATAACTTTTGAGCTGGGAAAGGGAGATTTTAATCGCTTGAAGAAGACTTTTAGTTCTGCCGTTCTTATACAGATAGTTATTGGAGTTGTTATTTTTATATTAGCAGAACTTATAGGTGGATGGTTTCTTAGAGAAAAACTAGTGATTCCACCTGAAAGAATGTATGCAGCGAATTGGATTTTTCAGCTTTCTGTTCTTTCTATACTCTTAAATATTATTCAAATCCCATATTATGCATGTATCATTGCACATGAAAAGATGGAGGTTTATGCTTATATAGAAATATTATATGCTGTATTTAAGTTAATTACAGTCTTTCTTCTTATTGTTATTGGTTTTGATAAGCTGATACTTTTAGGAATTATTTCTTCGATTTCCTTAATTATAATAACTTTATTTTATGTGATATATAGTATACGTTCTTTTGGAGAATGTCGTTCAAAGATAATTATTGATAAAGATATTATCAGACCAATGATAACTTTTAGTGGATACGATACTTTTGGAAATGTATGTCTTGCGGTGAAATCTCAAGGAATCCCTTTTGTTATTAATTTGTTTCTTGGTGTTGTTATAAATGCTGCTGTTGGTATTGTTTATACCGTAACAAATATGTTTCGTTCATTCTGCATAAATATATTAACAGTCTTTAGGCCTCAAGTTGTAAAATATTATGCGCAGAATGATTTTTTTAAGATGACGGAAACCATCAATCTTTCTATCAGAATGTTATTGATGCTTTCTATTTTACTTGTTACAATATTTATTTATAATAGTCAGATTATTCTTCAGTTATGGCTAGTAAATGTTCCACCTTTGACAGCTTTACTTTTAAATATTGCACTTGTAGAGACTCTTTTTGCTTTACTTACAGATTCATTGCGTATTGGAGTAAATGCTACTGGTAGAATCAAGGGATATAGTTTTTGGAGTGGTACTTTAATAGCCTTAGTAGTTCCAGTATCATACCTTGCTTTGAAATTTCATTACTCTCCTCAAAGTGTCTTTATAATTAGCTTAATTTCACAGGTTCTATGTACAGGTGTAAGTCTCTTTTATTTAAAAAAAGAGGTTCCTCAATATTCTATAATTTTATTTTTAAAAATATTGGTTAAAGTTGTTTTTCCTCTTCTAGTTATTATACTTGCTATTTTTATTGTTGATTTCAGTTTTTTGGGGAGTTATCAGAAATTATTTTTTTCTACTATGATGATAGTATTATTATATTTTTTATGTGTATATATTACTTTGGAAAAAAATGAGAGACTGTATCTTATCCGTTACTTATGTAAAAAACAAGGTAAATAATCATTTAGATTAAGCTTCAGTATGGATGCAATTATTGACAAAAGTACATTAAAATTTAAGTCTTATTTGATTGAAACATTTAAGGCTTTTGCGAAATTGTGTGAAATATATAATTTAACATATTATGCTGCTTATGGAACCGCATTAGGTGCTGTACGTCACCAAGGTATTATACCATGGGATGATGATATTGACGTTTATATGCCACGGAGTTCATTTGAAAAGCTTCTCTCCCTTAAAGGTAAAATACCAGGACATTATGATATTGCATTTTTGGAGGATAAAGGGTATTATGCTTATTTTCCTAAATTTATAGATAATAATACCACTGTGTGGGAAAATGAAGAGCTTACGTTTTTGGGAGGTGTATGGATTGACATCTTTGCGTTAGATGAGTTTAATGAAGAATGGAAAGATGAAATACAAAAAATGAATCTTATCTTTTATTCAGTATATAAAAAATTTTTCAAGTCTGTCAGGAACTCGAGTTTCTCTTTTCTTTTTAAGAATATAAAAAAAGGCAATTTTAAAATCAGTCTTAAAATCTTGTCAAACATTGTATATTATAAGCCTAACTCTAATAAATTAAAAAAACAGCTTCTAGCTGTATTAGATTTTTTTGCGAGTATACAAGGGCAATATTATTGTTGTTATTTACCAGAAAAGGGTATCAGTAAGTATTACTCTAAACACTGGTTTGGAGAAGGTTTAGAAGTGCCTTTTGAAGATACTACGATAATTATCCCTTCTGACTTTGATAGCTATCTTACTATGGAGTATGGTGATTATATGACTCCTCCCCCAGTAGATCAACGTGTCTCTAATCATGGTCATTATTTTTTAGAATTTGATAAGCATTATACACTTGAAGAAGTGAAAAAGATTCTTGCAGAAAAAAAGTAGTCTAGTAATAATCTTTAAATAAGATTCCTTTTTTACTTAGAATTAGCGTACAATAGGATATACTGTAAAGTGTATGGCTGAAATTGTTTTGATTATTGGTTGTATGGTTTTCTGCTTGTTTTTATATATAATGAGAGGTATCGGCAATGAAAATACTGACGAAACATAAAGATAATATTTTGCTAATCCGATATGTTTGGCAGTTTATTTTATCTTGTGAATGCTTAAGCGAAAAATTAATCTTTTCTGTAAAAGGATGAGCATAATGCAAAGGTTTAAAGGTAGATACTGCGTTTAGTATATTCTCTATCTAATAGAAACCGAAATGAGCAACTTGATTGACGGATATATAAATTTTATACATATTCTTATACCATTTAATGAACAAGTAATATTTAGTGAACATATAATAATATGGAGCAGGGAAGTAGATTGTATATTTTAGATATGCTGAAAGGTATTGCTATTCTTGGAGTAGTTTTTTTTCATGCTAATCTTTTTACGTATGGTTATTTAGGAGTTGATGTTTTTTTAGTTATAGCAGGTTATTTTACAACTAAGAGTATTGTCAGGCAATTGGAAAATGGAGTTTTTAGCTATTTAAACTTCTTAAAGGGACGTTTAGTAAGACTGTGGCCATTGTTGATAATAATAAGCATTATATCTTTATTGCTAGGTTATTTTACAATGTTACCCACTAATTACAAGAATACAGCAGAGACGGTTGTAGGGACAAATCTATTTTTAAATAATTTAGTGCAGTATGTTACTGCTAGTGACTATTGGGATGCTTCTAATGAATATAAGCCACTGATGCATACATGGTATATTGGTGTTGTTTTTCAATTCTATGTTTTATATCCTTTGTTTTTTATAGGAGCATACCATTTTACTAAAAAATGGAAGAGAGTCGTAGGTGTTCTATTGGCTATAGCTGGTTTGGCATCTTTATTGTTATACACATTACCTATATTTGATACTGCATTCCACTTTTATTTACTTCCCTCGCGTTTTTTTGAGTTTATTGCTGGAGGATTATTAGTTTTAGTACCTACGGGTGAGGGAGAAAAGCGGGAGTGGAAATTCTGGTTTGGTTTATTTTTAATAATTTGTTTAATTGCTTGTAATTCTAATTTAACCTCTGAACAATATAGGCTATTGTCAACAGTTTTATTTACAACTCTTTTGATACGAATCTCTACTGATAAGGAGAAACTTATGTCTATTCCTAACTTAAAGTTTATTTCTATCTTAGGAATGGGAAGTTATAGTATATATATATGGCATCAAGTAATAATAGCATTTTATCGAAATATATTTGAAGACCATTTGAATATATGGCAATATGTTTTTGTTATAGGCTTTTCATTAGTAGTTGGAATTGCCTCTTATTATTTAATTGAACAGACTATAGATAAATTTATAAAAAGAACAAGTAAAGCTAAAGTATTTATTTTAACTATTTCTTGCATGATAGCACTTCCTATGTCTTATATATCTTTTGATTTTTATAAACGGGCAGGAGTTGTTAGGGATATTCCAGAGTTAGAAACGGAAGTTTCAAAACCTGAGACGTGGGAAACTTTGGTATATAATGATAACGTTTATAAATATGATGTTGATTTCCCAAATAATGGCAAGAAAAATGTTTTAGTAGTCGGAGATAGCTATGCTCGTGATTGGTATAATATTCTTAAGGAATCTCATTATGCAAATTCACTTAATCTTTCATATCATAAATCTTTAGATGATGTTTTATATGATAGAATTAGGAAAGCTAATTATATATTCTTAGCTAATCATGGAGATTTCAACCTTTTTGATTCGTATATACCTCAGATGTCCCATAAAGAACTTTATCGTGTCGGAGATAAAAGATTTTTCTCTAGCCCCTGTTTAATCTATAACCAACGATTTTTAGGGGATTCTTATTATAATCAAAAGGTAGATATTACAGATGATATAGCAAATCGGAACATAAAAGAAAAGCAGATATTTGGTGATGGATATATTAATATGATGGATGTCATTAAAGATAATTCTGGACAATATTGTATCTTTACTCCAGAACATAAATTGATAAGTCATGATGGGCTACATCTTACAAGAGCAGGAGCAAAATATTATGCGAGTAAGATTAATTTTTCAAGCCTTTTTCATGGGGTACAATAGTTTTGTAGTATCGAATTTGCTGTTCATTACTTAAATAAAGCGCTAAGCAAATAGAGATGCGCTCTTACATCTGACCTGTTTGATTCTTATAGCCCAATTCAAAGCTCTTCGTATGAAAGTATTAGTATATGGAGAAGAATGTTGATGGATACAGGTTCCTCTATACTTTGGAATAATGGTATTATACTTTTTGTTCTTCTGTTAAATGTGTAGACGCTTTTCGTATTGCTTTAACAACCATAGTTACTCCTTAAACAAAAACATAGCTAAGACTGTCAATTATCTATCCTTTTATCATCTACTTTCGTTAAAACCTTTTCATCTTAAGACTTCGAAAATCTGCAGGCAAGGGTTTGAAAAGTCATTACATATTTTTAAATAAAAGTTCTATAAATAACGGCAAAAGCACGTATAAAAAGCAGATTTTCAACCAACAGGAAATCAATTAGTTATAAAGTAGTAAAGTAAAAGGTGCTTAATTGGACTTCAAAAGGGTATTAGTTAAAGCTCAAAGGGGCACCTATTGCATGCCAATTAGGCGTCTTTTAGAAGCCAAAAGAGCATGTGTAAGTTTTGAACTATATGAAAATAATTTACAAGAGTCAATAGCATGGGAATACGTTGTTTGTAGAAAACAGATAGACATCGCACCTAATTACATTTATCATGTAGTTTATTCCCCTTTGTGAAACCATCTAATTACGGCTAATCATATCATGTATGTGGATTAATCTCATTCTATTAACAATCTACACATTTAACGGAAGAACCATACTTTTTAGGTTATCTGCTGACAAAAAAGTCTTATTAATCATTAAATATAAGAGTCTTATAGTGTAGAGAGTTCATATAGGCTAAGTATAGATTTTGCAGTCTTTATTTTAATACTTTATATTTTCTATAGCCATAAAAGAAAGGGAAATAAAAGAATATGCAAAAGTTATTGAAAATCTGATATTAAACAATATTTCTCCTAATTTCTGAAGATGCTAAATACGTATCTATCTACTTAATTTTGCTTTGGAGAACATAATAAAATTAGTGATTTATAATATATACTCATAGATTGTGCGAAACTTATAAACTCATTTGAGGAAATATTTTTTTATGGAAGAACGTTTTTCAAAAGATAATACTTTTGCCTTAAAAGGTATTGCAATCCTGTTTATGGTATTTGCCCACTTATTTAATAGTATGGAACTATGTGATCTTTGCAGCCCACTTTTATATATAGAGGATGAACCGTTGATTCATTATATGATTTTTGCAATGAATCCTGTTGATTTTTTTATAGTATTGAGTGGTTACGGACTTTATTATACTTATAGCCAAGGAAAAAGAAATAATATAAAAAGGATTCTCAAACTTTATATTCATTATTGGATAACATTAGTAATCTTTGTATGTATAGGGTTCTTTGTTGTTGGTAGCGAAAAATATCCGAGCTCTTTTTTAGACTTAATTTATAATTTTATAGGGTGGAAGAATAGTTATAATCATGAAACTTGGTTTTTATTACCATATGTCTTGTTAACATTGTCAAGTACGAAGATATTTACTATTTGTGATAAGTTTAATCCTATTAAAGTTTTTCTTTTTTCATTTGGTCTCTATATTGTAGTCAGGTTATCCTCCCGATATAGCTCTGGGTTGATAGAGTCGTATCAATTACTCAAATGGGTTGATGATTACCTTACTTTGCAGTTTCCTTTTATTCTTGGTATGTTATTGTCTAAGTGTTGGAACTATTTTGCTTTCAAAAAGAATTTATTACTTAAATTTAATAGGAACTATGCTTTAATATTTGCTATAACGATACTATTTTGTAGTATTATTTTAGTGAGATATAAGTACCAGTCTATTTTTTACCCTTTTTATACAGTTCTATTTATTATGTGCTTTTCTTTACTTCACAGATTCTATTGGGTAGACAAAATTCTTATGGAGTTAGGAAAACGTTCAACAAGTATATGGTTTACGCATACTTATTTTTGTTATTATTTCTTTAAAAATTTTATATATAGTTTCAAATATCCTATTGTTATTTTTATTGTGCTTATGACTATAAGTTGGGGAAGTGCTATCATTATTGACAAATTAAATGTTCATATACAGAAGAAGTTAATTAAATGAAAAAGAAAGTTCTTTTTATTATCGGATCCTTACAGTCTGGAGGCGTTTCAAAGAGTATGGTAAGTCTCCTTAATGCTTGGGATACAGAAAAATACGACACATCACTTTTACTTTGTTGTAAAGATGGAGATGTTTTCTCAGACTATCTTCCTAAGAATATACAGCTTATCTATAGCCCAGTTATTGAACATGTTATGGGTGGCTTTTCTTCTCTTAAATGGTTATTAGCGCATGGATATTTTCTCTTATGTTTAGGTGTTTTGTTGCGTTTGATACTTTCACGTATATCTAGACCTTTGGCTAGTGAATTAATTGCAAGAATGATGCCTGTAGTTTCGAATGTACATTATGATTTAATTGTTGATTATGGAGGACAACAATTACTTTATTATATGGTTAATAAGTTATCTGCAACAAAGAAGGTGTCTTTTTTCCATAGTGATTATTCTAAGTGGTCCTTCTATTATAATGCTGATAAAAAATACTATCCATTAGTTGATCATATCTTTACGATATCTCAGACTTGTGTTGATTCTTTAAAACATTTCTTTCCCAACTGTGCTGATAGGGTCTCAATTATGGAAAATATTTCATCACCCACTATTATAAGACAGCAATCTTTAGAATCGATAGGTGAGTTCAAAGTACAGATTGATCAAATGAAAGCTAATGGAAATACAATATTGTGTACTATTGGGCATATCTGTCGTGGGAAAGGCTTTGATTTTGCAATTGAGGCATCTGATATTCTTAAGAGGAACGGTATTAATTTTAAGTGGCTCTTTATTGGAAAAGTTTTAGAGGAAGATCTTTTAAAATTAATAGCTGATAAAGAACTTGATGATAATATATTACTTGTAGGAATTCAAAGTAATCCTTATCCATATATTGGTTTATCTGATATTGTTGTTCATCCTTCTCGATTTGAAGGAAAGTCTATTGCTTTGGATGAAGCGAAAATATTGTGTAAGCCTATTGTTGTTACAAATTTCTCTACTGTTAGTGATCAATTTGAGAACGGTAAGAATGGAACGATATGTGGAATGAGTGGAAAGGCTGTTGCTAATGCAATCATAGAACTTATAAATAATCCAAATCTACAAGATTCTTATAGAACGTATCTTGGAACACACATTGTAGATAATTCAAGGGAAGTAAATAAATTATATACATATTTGTAATGGCATATTATATTATATTATTCGTAATAACAACCGTTCTTGCCTGGTTTTATTCTGGTAACACAAAAGTTTCTAAATCTCTATTTTTTTCTTTTTGCTTGAGTGTTGGTTTATTTGTTGGTTTGGCAGATATGTTGGGGGGGTATGACAGATACATTTATAGTGAGGTTTTCCAAGATATGCATGAAAACGTAACTAAGGGTGTATTATTCAGTGAGGAATTTCTTCAATTCTTTGGAAAAGAGCCTGTTTATGGATTGATTAATGATTTTATTGCATTTTTCACTCCTAACCGTTATATCTTTATTTTAGTTTATACTTTGTTTTTGTATATAGTGTATGCGGCTAATTTTTATAGATATACAAAAAATCCATTTTTTGCTCTTCTTATATTTGAGGGCTTAATGTTTTTCTTTACTTTTACTTATCTTCGTCAAGTATTAGCAGCAGGAGTTGTATGGTTTGCAATCCCTTATGTAGCACAAAGGAGTTTCAAAAAATATCTTTTGTTTATAGTTTTAGCAACTCTAATTCATAACTCAGCTGCATATATGATTCTTTTGTATTTTATCCCAAGACGTAAGTTTGAGAAAAAGTATATCGTAATCTTTATGTTAACTTTGTTAATTATTGGAATCAGTGGTGTTACAAAGTTCGTTTTCTCTGTTTCAGGAGATGTTGTAAGTAATGCAAGAATTGCAGGTTATGCGGACACCGCGGAAATAGGATTTAGAATCGAGTATGTTATTGAAGCTACGTTATTTCTTTCCATACTATTATTGAATTATAAAAGAATAGATGATGATGCACTTTCTTTAACATTAGCCAATGTTTATTTGATGTTTTGTGGCGTTTTACTTTTCTTTTGTAAATCCTCAGATGGTGGTCGTATTGCATGGTATTGTTTAATAGGAATCATTGTTATATTAGAAAGACTTTGTAGACCTAAATCTGCAGTAGAATTAAAAAGCTTTATAACGGTAATGTGTTTTGTTCTTTTTTATCGAATACTTTCTGCATGGGGTATCTTACTTTATCCATATAAAACATTTCTTACCCCAGGAATCAGACAAGGGGACTTTATTGAAGAAGCGTATGAATATGATCATGCATACGATAATGATAAACTATACAATCTATGATAACTGTATTTACACCTACTTATAATAGAGGCAATTTGTTAAATAGACTTTATCAGAGTCTTTGTAGGCAAAACTATAAGGAGTTTGAGTGGATTATAGTGGATGATGGAAGTTTAGATGATACAAGTTCTATCGTTAATATAATACAAGATAAACATCCTTGTGGAGACTTCTCAATACTCTACTATAAAAAAGAAAATGGAGGGAAGCATACAGCTGTAAATACTGGTGTTCAGAAAGCGCATGGAGATTTATTTTTTATCGCTGATTCTGATGATATTTTACCTCCGAATGCTCTTCAAACAGTTGCAGAAGTCTGGGAACAAACGAAATATAATAATTCTATTGGAGGTATATGTGGTTTCGATGGAGACATCAATGATGGTAGTATCATAGGTACAGGATTTCCAAAAGAAGTTCATCTTTTGAATATAGAGTTATCTTATCATATTAGTATTGGCTATATAGACGCAACAACAAGGGATGTTAGATTTAAATTAAAAGTAGATGGAGACATGAAAGAGGTATTCCGTACTTCTGTCCTACGTGAGTTTCCTTTCCCAGAGATAAAGGGGGAAAGATTTTGTCCAGAAGTTTTAGTTTGGAATAGAATTGCATCTAAATATAAGCTGCGACATATAAATAAGATCATATATTTAGTTGAGTATCAGCAAGACGGAATAACCTCAGCAATTACAAAAAGTAGGATGAATAGCCCTATCGCATCTACAATGACCTATGCAGAGATGTTAGATTATAATATTTCTTTGAAATGGAAGATAAGGTCAGCTATTAACTATTGGAGATTTAAATATTGTATTACGAATAAATCCTTAAAAGCACCAAAAGTGAAGTGGTATTGGAAAGCATTCCAATTAATAGGTCTAATAATGCACTTGAAGGATAATAAATAGTAGGTATGAAACAGATTATCATAGATCCGCGTTTGAAGTATAATTACGCTTCTTGGTATTTGTTAGGAATAAAAAGACTTTTAAAGGGCTGGAAGATAGTTTATGATGTAAGTCCCTTCAAAGGTATTAAACATGAGAATACTGCTGACTATAACAGTGGATTTGCTTTTATTATTTGTAGCAAAGGTCAGGAAAAGAAGGTCTTTGTTGATACCGAAGATGTAGCCAAGATTTTTGAAGACAGATATGAGTGGTGTGATGTCTATGGAATGGTAAACCCAACAACAGAGCAGGTTACGGAGTATGATAAGTTGATTGCAATTGGACCAGAGTTTGGGGTAACGCTAGGTAGTCGTTTCTCAACTATTATTCGTTGTTTAAAACTTTTTCTCAAAGGGCGTAAGTACTCAAATATTTCCTTCAAAAACTATCTTCGTGATTATCTTTATACGAATATTCGTCGTCGCCCTATAGAGGCTTATGAATGTGAAACAAAAGTTCATCATAATTATATTTTTCATGCCTCTACATTATGGTATAATAAGTTTGCTGCATCAGATACCAATATGTATCGTGGTGAATTCTTGAAAGCTTGTAAAAAGGCTGGTATCAATGTAGAAGGAGGTTTATTCTATGTTAAAGGTGAGTCTGCCTTAAAAGAAATGCCTGATTATCCTAAATATAAGGAGGAATATAAAGACTTTATTTATGAGAGTCGTCTCTCCATGGATGATTATATTAAGAAGACAAAAGAGAGCGTTGTCGTTTTCAATACACCAAGTGTATGTGAATGTCATGGATGGAAACTTGCAGAATATCTTTGCATGGGAAAAGCCATTATCTCTACACCTTTAACACGAGAGATGCCTGCCCCTTTGGAGCATGGTAAGCATGTGCATTTTGTAAATTCTGTAGATGAGATATATGATGCTGTAGTAAGGATTAATTCTGATGAACATTACCGTAAGCAGTTAGAGGAAGGGGCAAGAGAGTATTATGAAAAGTGGGTTGCTCCAGAGGTCGTTATTCAGAGATTATTAGAAAAGGTTGGTGAGCAAGCTTGAAACTGAAAAGTAATTCAACTTTGCTGTCATTGCTATCATTCGAAAATAATGCATAATCTGTTGAATATCACTTTCCTATATTGAAATGTTAAAAGTGACAGCAAATAGTTTTTAAACTTATTGTGGTATTCTTATTTGGAATACGATTAAAACAAAATTATTATTATAGAATAAACGCAGCCAGATAATGAGAATATTACAAGTCATTACATCTTTGGATATGGGTGGGGCAGAAACGTTGGTAGTTAATTTGATACCAAGGTTGCAGGCTTTTGGGAATACGGTGGATCTATGTATATTTAATGGAAAAGAAACACCATTGACTCAGCGATTGAGGAAAGAAAGTCCACAGACAAAGATATATGCGTTAGGACATGGGGTTTATAATCCGCTCTATATATTAAAGCTAATAAAGATAATGAGGAATTATGATATTATTCATACGCATAATTCTTCACCACAACTATTTGTAGCAATCGCCAGTTTGTTTAGTCACACTAATCTTGTTTCTACAGAACATAACACAACAAATCGGAAACGAAATTGGAAATGGTATCGTCCGATTGAAAGTTGGATGTATGGCAGGTATAATCATGTAATATGTATTAGTAAGATTGCAGAAGACAAACTAAGAGAATATATGGGGGGAGAATGGCTTGTCAAATCATCAAATAAGTACAAATCAATTACCACAATAAATAATGGAATTGATGTCAATACTATATCAGAAGCTGAACCATGTAAAGAGTTGTTAGATTTAAAAGAAAGTCGTAAGTCTATTTTGATGGTGGCTGGATTTCGTAAACAAAAGAACCAAGATACTATTATTAGGGCTTTAACCTTATTAGATCAAGAAAAATATGAGGTCTGGTTTGCTGGTATAGGTGAACGGATGGAAGAAGTAAGGCAGTTAACTGTGTCTTTAGGCGTATGTGAACGAGTGAGATTTTTAGGCTTACGTACTGATATTCCAAATGTACTGAGAGCAGCAGATTTTATTGTGATGTCTTCTCATTGGGAAGGGTTGAGTCTTAGTAATGTAGAGGGAATGAGTG
>ERZ772948.785-NODE-785-length-20298-cov-62.129279_pt1 | contig 20298 bp, 15 predicted proteins | sample MGYA00511945_ERZ772948 | MGnify/ENA primary metagenome ERZ772948 (study PRJEB29015, sample SAMEA2737927) | human oral metagenome | biome: human oral; feature: human-associated habitat; material: dental | place: China | collected 2141 ... | reverse complement strand
AAGCACGCCGCCAGCGTTCGTCCTGAGCCAGGATCAAACTCTCCAAACAAAACCACAAACAGCAATGAAAGAAAACCATCACCCAGCCCACCCACCACACCCACCACCACACACACGCAACACACGCACGCACAACAGCAGACACAGCAGGCAAACCAAAACAAAACAAACACGCCACAACCAGACCCACAAACAGACCCAGCCACAACGCATCCATGGCATAAAAAACATGACACACTATCGAGACCTCAAACAACACACCCACACAGCAACCAGACCACAAACCCAGCCACCACAAGGCAACAGAGGAAACCTTACACGAACCGATTCTTCACAGTCAAGTCATGAGCTCGAAGCCCGAACTCGCTGTGAGCACCTCGATCATGCTGCCGAATCGACGTCAGCCGTACTCGACACCGGATACCTCCGTGGGGTCACCATCACGCACTCGAAGGTGCGATCAGCAACGAGGAGTACGTTAACCAAACGTCCCAAGACGAGTCAACGTCATATTTAGTGACCCTCGACACGCACATATGACCATGACGTTGCGCACCGGAAGCGTCCCGTGGATCCGCCCGAGACACAGCGCGCGTCGTCGCGCACGAAGCCGGCCGAGCCCCGTGCGCGACCGCCCGCCGGGAACGAATGTTCGACGTCTGCCGAGCGCACGGGCGACGACGCGACGCTCAGTCGATTCACGTCCGGACGCGCGCCGCCCCCCGCCGCCGCGAGCCGCACCGCGGACCGTGGGGTCGCGAGCCGGTCAGTTCCCGGCGAACTCGCGAACCGCCTTCGCAACGGCGGAGGCCACTCGCGTATCGAACGCCCCCGGGATGATGTAGACGGGACTGACCTCGTCGTCGATGACACCGGCGATGCCGGTGGCCGCCGCCCTCAGCAGCTCCACGGAGATGTCGGTGATGCCCGTGTCGAGCAGACCGCGGAACAGCCCCGGGAAGGCCAGCACATTGTTGATCTGGTTGGGGAAGTCGCTGCGGCCGGTGGCCACGACGGCGGCGTAGTCCGCGGCCCCGATCGGATCGACCTCGGGCGTCGGGTTGGCCATGGCGAAGACGATGGCCCCTTCGTTCATGACCGCCAGGTCCGCCGGCTTCAGCAGGTTGCCGCTGGAGACGCCAATGAGGACGTCGGCTCCGACTAGCCCTTCCTTGAGAGAGCCGGTAACGTGACGGGGGTTGGTATTCTCCGCCAACCATCTGCGGTGCTCGTTCATGCCGTCGGTGTGGGCGCCGTCGAGCGCCCCGGCGCGGCCGTAGCCGACGATGTCGGTGGCCCCGTGGGCCATGAGCAGCTTGGCGATGGCGCTGCCGGCCGCCCCCACGCCCGACAGGACGATGCGCACGTCCTCGATCCTCTTGTCGACGACCTTGAGAGCGTTGATCAGCGCCGCGAGGGTGACAATGGCCGTACCGTGCTGGTCGTCGTGGAAGACGGGGATATCCAGCTCCTCACGCAGACGGGCCTCGATGTCGAAGCACTTGGGTGCGGCGATGTCCTCCAGGTTGATTCCGCCGTAGGCGGGCGCAATGGCCTTGCAGACCGCGATGATCGCCTCGGGATCCTTGGTGTTGAGCGCCACCGGCCAGGCGTCAACATTGCCGAACTGCTTGAACAGGACGGCCTTGCCCTCCATGACAGGCATCGCGGCCGACGGGCCGACATCGCCCAGGCCCAGAACCGCCGTACCGTCCGTAACGACGGCGACCGTGTTCTTCTTGATGGTGAGTTGGCGCGCGCGCTCGGGGTGGTCGTAGATCGCCTTGCACACGCGGGCGACGCCCGGGGTGTAGACACGAGCGAGGTCGCGCCGGTTGTGAATGGGATACTTCGAGGCGATCTCGATCTTGCCGCCGACATGGGTGAGGAAGGTGGAATCGCCGACGTTGCGCACGATGACTCCGTCGATGGCCTGAAGCGCCTCGACGAGCTCACCGCGATGTTTGGAGTCACGCGTGTCCGCGGTCAGGTCGACGATGAGGGTGGCGCCGTCGGTGTCCGCGACGTCGACGCCGTTGACGATCGCGCCGACGGCCGATGCGGTGTCGACGAGAGTGGTGACCGCCTTCTGGGAGGCGGGCACCTCGAGATGCAGAGCGACGGTGTAGCTGGGGCTGGGTTGAGCCATGTATGCGTTCCTTCGGAAGAACGGACGAGCGGACCGGCGGGCCGGACACGGATCGTCACGAGGTCGGTCTTCGACGAAGGCGACTGTATCGTCGTCATCGTCGTCATCGGTGCGGGCGGTCCCACCATGACCGCTCCGTGAGACAGTAGCGGCGGGGTGGGGCGTTCGAGCGGAAGCGCCCCGTCGCCGGCCATCACCGCTGTCGGCCCCCTCGCCGGAAGCCCGCTCAATGGGGCGCGCACCGGGCCTCGAGCGGGTCGGGCCAGCCCGATCCGCCCCAGGTCCTACCGACCCACGCGCTCCATGATCAACTCACGCACCCGCCTGGCGTCGGCCCGGCCGCGTGTGGCCCTCATGACAGCCCCCACGATCGCCCCGGCGGCCTTGACTTTGCCGCCGCGGATCTTCTCCGCGACATCGGGCTGGGCGGCCAGGGCCTCGTCGACGGCGGCCAGCAGCGCAGTCTCGTCCGAGACGACCTCCAGACCACGCGCCCGCACAACCGCCTTCGGATCCCCCTCCCCGGCCAGAACGGCGTCGAGCACCTGGCGAGCCAGCGTGTCCGTCAGGCGTCCGGCATCGACCAGTTCCTGGAGCTCGGCGACCTGCACCGGAGTCACCGGCAGCTCCTCCAGGTCGACTTCGCGGTCCTTCGCAGCGCGGGAGAGCTCGCCCATCCACCACTTGCGGGCGGCCTGACCGCTCGTCCCGGCGAGGACGGTCGCCTCGATGAGCTCCATCGCGCCGGCATTGACGACGTCACGCATCTCATCGTCGGCGAGCGCCCACTCCTTCTTGAGCCGACGTCGTTTCGCGGCCGGCATCTCGGGCAGGGCGGCGCGAATCTCCTCGACCCACTCGCGGCTGGGCGCCACCGGGACGAGGTCCGGTTCAGGGAAATAGCGATAATCGTCGGAGTCGGACTTCACACGCCCGGCCCGGGTCGTGCCATCGGCCTGGCTGTGCCGGGTCTCCTGCTCGATGGTGCCGCCGACGGCGAGAATCGCGGCCTGGCGCTGAATCTCATAGCGGATCACCTGCTCAATGCCCCGGAAGGTGTTGACGTTCTTCGTCTCGGTGCGAGTACCCAGCGGAGCCCGCGGGGACTCGCGCAGGGAGACATTGACGTCCGCGCGCACGTTGCCGCGCTCCATGCGGGCCTCCGATACGCCCAGGGCCCGGAAGATATCGCGCAGGGTGCGCACATAAGCGGCGGCGACTTCGGGAGCGCGAGCGCCTGCGCCCTCGATGGGGCGGGTGACGATCTCCACCAGCGGTACCCCGGCGCGGTTGTAGTCCACCAGCGAGTGGGAGGCGCCCTCGATGCGACCGTCCACCCCGCCGACATGGGTGTTCTTACCAGCGTCCTCCTCCATGTGAGCGCGCTCGATCGGCACGGTGAAGAAACCGCCGTCCTCCAACTCGACCTCCAGCGCGCCGTCGAAAGCGATGGGCTCCTCGCTCTGAGAAGTCTGGAAGTCCTTGGCCAGATCCGGGTAGAAGTAGTTCTTGCGCGCGAACCGGCACGATTCAGCGATCTGGCAGCCCAACGCCAGGCCGATGCGAATCGCGTACTCCACCCCCCGCCTGTTCGCCACCGGCAGGGCGCCCGGCAGGCCAACGCTCGTGGGAGTCACCATGGTGTTGGGAACGGCGCCGAAGACATTGGGCGCGGCGTCGAACATCTTCGTCGCGGTGCCGAGCTCGACGTGCACCTCCAGCCCCACGACGGGGTCATAGCGGTGCACGGCCTCGTCATAGTCCATCACGTCCATCGGGGCCTCACTCATCTCATTTCACCTCCAGCTCGGGGGCTCGGTCGAGCAGGTGCCCGCCCCAGCCCTCCTCCAATGCGGCCTCGAGCACCGCGCCGAGGCGGTAGAGGCGCTCGTCGGCGCGCTGCGGCGCCAAGACCTGAAAACCGACGGGCAGGCCGTCGCTCAGGCCCGACGGCAGACTGATACCCGGCACACCGGCGAGATTCGCCGGAATGGTCGTCACGTCCACCTTGTACATGGCCAACGGATCGTCCTTCTCACCGAAACGGTAGGCCGTCACCGGCGCCGTCGGTGAGACCAGTACGTCGGCCCGTCTCCAGGCGGAGGTGAAGTCGCGCTGGATAAGGGTGCGCACTTTCTGCGCCGATCCGTAGTAGGCGTCGTAGTAACCGGCGCTCAGCACATGGGTGCCCAGAATGATACGGCGCTTGACCTCGTCGCCGAAACCGGCCCCACGGGTAGCGGCCATGACGGTCTCCGCGGTGATGGGCCCGGTCTCGGGCTCGACGCGCAAACCGTAACGCATGCCGTCGTAACGAGCCAGGTTCGAGGAGGCCTCGGCCGGCATGATGAGATAGTAAGCGTCCAGCGCGTACTCCAGGTGCGGAAGCGAAACCGTCTCCACACGGGCGCCCGCCTGCTCCAGGAGCTCCAGCGCGGAATGGAAGGAGTCCACGACGCCGGCGTGATAGCCCTCGCCGCCGTCGAGTTCGGCGATGACCCCGACCCGCAGGTCCGTCAGATCCCGGCCCGCCCGGGCCTCGCGCACGACATCGGCCATGCCGCGCGGGGCGTCGACCAGACTCGTGGAGTCCAGCGGATCGTGCGAGGCGATGACATCGTGCAGCAGAGCGGCATCCAGGACGGTGCGGCCCATGGGGCCGGGGGTGTCCAGCGAGGATGCCATGGCGATGACGCCGAAGCGCGAGACGGTGCCGTAGGTCGGCTTGACGCCGACGGTGCCGGTGACGGCGGCGGGCTGGCGAATGGAGCCGCCGGTGTCTGTACCCACGGCCACCGGCGCCTCGAAGGATCCGACGGCGGCCGCCGATCCGCCCGAGGAGCCGCCGGGAATACGGCCGAGATCCCAAGGATTGGCAGTGCGGCCGAAGGCGGAGTGCTCCGTCGAGCCGCCCATGGCGAACTCGTCCAAGTTGGTCTTCCCCAGGATCGGCAGGTGCGCGGCGCGCAGGTTGGCGACCAGCGTGGCGTCGTAGGGAGGCACCCAGCCCTCAAGAATGCGGGACGCCGCGGTGGTGACCTGGCCATGGGTGACGATGAGGTCCTTGACGGCCACCGGCACACCGGCCAATTCGCCGAGCGGCTCGCCGGACTCATCACTACTGCGCCGCCGGGAGTCGGCCTCGTCGGCGTCGGCCAGGGCCTTGGCGGCATCGACATCAAGGAAGGCGTGCACGGCGCCGTCAACGGCGGCGATGCGCTCCAGGTGCGCCTGGGTCAGTTCGCGGGAGGAGATCTCACCGGCCGCCAGCGCCGCGGCCTGCTCAGCCGCTGTGAAACGAGTGAGAGCGTCGGCGGTCATGAGGCGGAGTCCTCCCCCAAGATCTGCGGCACGAGGAACATGGTGCCCTCAGCCCGCGGCGCGCCGGCGAGGAGCTCCCCGGCGTCGAGCGTTGGGCCGGGCACGTCCTCACGCAGCACGTTCGTCAGGGGCACCGGATGGGAGGTGGCCGGAAGATCGGGCGTGACCACGCTGGTGACACGGGCGAAGGCTGAGGCGACCGCGTCCAGCTCGCCGGCCAGGCGCGTCACCTCCTCCTCGCTCAGCGCCACCCGCGCGAGCGCCGCGACACGGGCGACCTCGTCGGAGGAGATGGCAGACATGAAGCCGAGTGTATCGGGGTGCCGGACCCGGCCGGACGCGCCCGTCCCGGATCGGGGACCCGCCGCCTCGACGCCCGTCGCGTGCGGATCACGACCGCTCACGAATCCGCCGCCGGTCCCGTGGACGGCGTCCCGTCCGTCTCGCGCAGGCACGAAGCGAGGTCGTCTCAACGGTCATGCACGATGTCACATGACATGAAGAGCACGCACCGTTGACATTCCAACAATCGGCCGCTGTTATGGACTCCGAAGCTCTCGTAAGTCCGTACGGGAGCAAAAACAGGACGGCCCGACACGCGCCGTTCGGGACGAGGACCCCATGCCTACGGAAGAGTTCACCCCCGACTCCCGACCGGAGATCGAGGAAACGCCGCCATTGGAATCGGAGAGCGCACCCGCGCCGCAGAGCGGTGACGCGGTCGTCGCGAAGACCCCTTACGGCCCGGCCACCGGTACGCGCCACCCATCCGCCGACGCCCGTCAGGCCTCGACGGATGACGAGTCGCCCGTCAGTCCGGCGACCGCCACTCCCGCTGAGTCGGCCTCGACCGATGAATCGCCGGCTTCCGCGGCGGCCGCCGTGCCGCCTGCGGACCGGTCGACGGCCGAGCCGCCCGATTCCGCCGAGGACGCTCCGGCGCTACCGGTCAGCCAGTCCCCCGCTTCACCTTCTCCGAGCGGGGCCGACACTCCCTCAGCCGCTTCACCCGCCCCGGCTGACTCCACTCAGTCCGCTCGGTCGGCGCCCGACGTCGCCTCTCCTGCTCAGGTCGAGGATGCCTCCGCCGGGGGGCCCGACCTCTCGACTCCGCCGAGCGCGCCATCGCCCCAACCCCGGGAGACCGCGACCGCCGGCGACGAGGGGCCCGAATCGCCGTCCCAGCCGGCGGAGCCGGCGGAACCAGCCGCATTCCCGCCGGCCGCCGCCCGAGCCGAGGACGCTCCGGCGCCAGAACCGTCCCAACTGACCGCACCGGCCCCCTCGACCCCGCCGACCCCGCCGAGCGCGCCATCGCCCCAACCCCGGAACGCCGCCGTTGAGGCCGACCCGTCGATGCCGGTGAAGGCGTCCTCACCGTCCTGGGCCCGGAACGCCTCGACGACCGGGCCGACTCCGCTGACCGCGGCCTCCGCTCCCCGAGCCCAGAGGTCTGTCGGGAGCCGGCGCCGGCTGACCGCATGGGTCGCCGCAGCCGCCTTCGTACTGCTCGGCGTCGTCGGAGTGGGGGGGTACGCCTACGCCGCGCACTACCAGGACATCGCCGTGCCCGGGACGACGATCGGGGGGATCGACGTCACCGGCATGAACCGCGACGACATCGTCACCGCCATCAACGACAGGATCGGAAACGCCACCGTCACCATCAGCGGCGACGCGAACGCCACGGCGACACTGGCCGATCTGGGCACCACAGTAGACGCCGAGGCCACCGCGGATGCCGCCCTGGCCCGCGGCGAAGGCGTGGCCGACCGCTTCACCGCGCTGGTCTCCAACGGGAACGTCCCGGTGATCACGACCACCGACGAGGCGGCCGTCATCTCCTACGCCGCCTCACTCATCCCCTCGGACAGAGCCGTCGCCCGCAACGCGAGCATCGCGCTCAACGGCACGGGGACCGGGTTCGAGGTCACGTCGGGGGCCGAGGGCACCGCCGTGGACTCCGACGCCCTGAAGAGCGCGGCTGCCTCCGCTGCGGCATCACTGTCCCCCGCTTCGGTCTCGGTCGCCTTCGAGACGAAATCCCCCTCCGTCTCGGACGCCGAGGCTCAGACCGTGGCCGACGAGGCCAACGGGTGGATCGCTCAGGACGTCACAGTCACCGATCCCGACGGCGAGGCCTACACGGCCGGCAGCGCCACGAAGGCTTCCTGGATCACCGTGACTCCCAGCGACACCTCGGCCCCGTCCATCAGCGTGGACACCGACAAGGTGTCGGAGTGGGTGAGCGCCCAGGCGGACGACGTCAACGAGGACCCTGTCAACGGCAAGCGCAACGTCAACTCGAACGGGGACGTGATGGCCACGCCCGTCGAGGCGGTCGACGGGCGGGAGGTCACCAACACCGACTCGATCACCACTGCCGTCGTGCAGGCGTTCTCCAGCGACCAGTCCTACTCGGGCAGCTACGAGACCAAGACGATCAAAGCGACATGGGAGGACCGCCCCGTCGCCGCCGGTGCTGAGAACCTGCCCTATCAGGCCGCCGAAGGTGAGAAGTGGATCGATATCAACCTGTCGGACAAGACCGTCACCGCCTATGAGGGGGCCACACTCGTCCACGGACCGGTCAGCGTCGTCGACGGCGCCGGTGCGACCCCGACCGTCACGGGCATCTACCACGTCTACCAGCAGTACGAGAGCCAGACGATGCGCGGAGACAATGCTGACGGCTCGAGCTATGAGACCGAGGGCGTCCCGTGGATCAGCTACTTCCACCTGGGCTACGCCCTCCACGGCGCGCCATGGCGCTCCAGCTTCGGGTACTCCGCCTCGCACGGGTGCCTCAACATGCCGGTGGACGAGGCTCACTGGTTCTACGACTGGGCTGATATCGGCACCATCGTCGACAGTCACAACTGACGGTGCGGCTGCGCCCGCCGGTCGGTGTGATCTCGCCGGCCGGCGGACGCGCGCGCAGACTCTCCTCAGAGACGTCCCCGATGGGCGGTGAGTGACAAATCGCCTGATCGCGGCACCTGCTGGCACAAGGCCTCATGAGCCCGTCACCGCGTCGGGGCCGTCGGCCAGGAGACGCTCGAAGCCCCCCTCGTCCACGATGGTCACGCCCAGCTCACGGGCCTTCGTCTCCTTCGAACCCGCGTTCTCCCCCACGACCACGAAACTCGTGCGCTTCGACACGCTCCCGGCCGCCCTTCCCCCCCGCGAGACGATCGCCTCCTTGGCGCTGTCCCGCGTGAAGCGCTCCAGGGAGCCGGTGACGACCACGGTCAGACCTTCCAACGTACGTGCGGGCTCCTGCTCCCCGGCCGACTCGTCAGCGATGCGCACGCCGGCGGCGGCCCAGCGGTCCAGTACCTGACGGTGCCAGCCGACAGTCAACCACTCGATCCACGAGGCGGCGATGGCCGGCCCCACGCCGTCGACCTGGGACAGCTCGTCCACATCCGCCTCGCGCAGCGCCTCCAGCGATCCGAAGTGCATCGCCAGAGCGCGCCCCGCCGTCGGTCCCACATGTCGCACCGACAGGGCCACCAGGATCCGCCACAGCGGCCTGGATCTGGCGGCAGCGAGCCGGGAGAGCATAGCGGTGGCGTTCCTGCCCACCGAGGTGGGCTTCTTGACCTCTCCGTCCTTACCGTAGGTCTGCTTGGACCAGAAGAAGCGAGTCAGACGCCAGTCGCCCGTGAGCGCACCACGACGGGCGATCGGACGGTAGACCATAACCTCGCGCAGGTCCTCGGCCGTCAGGTCGAACAAGTCCGCCTCATTGGTGAGCACCGGGGACTGCTCGACAATATCCGCTTTCTCGAGGGCGCGGCGCGCGGCGCCGATCCGTTCCGAGGGGGGCAGAGCTTCGAGCTCGGCGGCCGCGACACGCACCCGCCCCCTCTCGGTCTCCAGGACGTGCCCTGCCGCCAGGGCCGCCAGGGCCTCCTCGCGTCCGGAGTCGGGCTGAGTCAGCGCGGCGGCGGCCTCGTCGCCCAGGCCCTCGACGTCCAGCGCTCCGCGCGAACCGATATGGGCCACCCGCTCGGTGAGCTGAGCAGGGCAGGAGCGCGTGTTGGGACAGCGCAGGTCGATGTCTCCCTCCTTGGCCGGGGCGAGTGCCGTGCCGCACGAGGGGCAGCGCTCGGGCATGACGAAGTCCCGTTCGGTACCGTCGCGCACCTGCGTCACCGGGCTAACGATCTCGGGGATGACATCACCGGCCTTGCGCAGCACCACGAGGTCGCCAATGCGAACTCCCTTGCGAGTCACCTCGGTGGCGTTGTGAAGGGTCGCGCGGGCGACGGTCGACCCGGCGACGAGCACCGGCTCCATGATTCCGAAGGGAGTCACCCGGCCCGTGCGCCCAACCTGGACGTCGATGTCGAGCAGGCGGGTGCGGACCTCCTCGGGCGGGTACTTGTAAGCGGTCGCCCAGCGCGGAACCCGCGAGGTGTGCCCGAGCCGGGCCTGCAGGGAGCGGGAGTCGATCTTGAACACGATCCCGTCGATCTCATGGACCAGATCATGTCGGTGCTCGGCGTAGCGGGCGATGTAGGCCTCCCGCTCGGCGCGCCCGTGCACCACCGCGTTGTAGGGGGATACGGGCAGGCCCCAGGTGGCGAGCAGGTCGTACCATTCGTGCTGCTCGCCGGGCAGCTCCTCCCCCGGGGCGGGAATAATGGCGCCGACGCCGTGGGCGATGAACGCCAGGGGCCGAGCGGCCGTCACCGCAGGATTCTTCTGACGCAGCGAACCGGCTGCGGCGTTGCGGGGGTTGGCGAAGATCTGGAGGGGGGAGCGCCCGGCCGCCTCACGTTTGAGGTTCTCGTTGCGACGGGTCTCATTGAAAGCGGCGAAAGCCTCGACGGGGAAGTAGACCTCGCCGCGCACCTCCAGCACAGCGGGATGGGCCTCCCCCGCCAACACCAGCGGTACCGGGTCAATGGTGCGCACGTTACCCGTGATGTCCTCGCCGACGGCGCCGTCCCCGCGAGTGGCGGCGCGGGTGAGTACACCGCCCTCATAGGTCAGGGCCACGGCCAGGCCGTCGATCTTGACCTCGGCGGTCATGGGCAGCTCGGCGTCGCTCACGCCGACCTCCGCGGCAGCGTGAGCGGCCCACTCCTCGACCTCCTCCAGGCTGAAGACGTCCTGCAGGGAGTACATGCGCTCGTGGTGGGGAGCTTCAGCGAAATCAGTGGTGGCGCGTCCACCGACGCTGCGCGTGGGCGACGAGGGCAGAGCCAGAGCGGGATGCGTGGCCTCGAGCGCCTCCAGCTCCCGGTAGAGGGTGTCGTACTCGGCGTCGGACCAGGGGCTCTGGGCGTCAACGGCGTCGTAGTACGCATCGCGCGCGCGCTCGACGTCGCGTACGAGCACGGCCCAGCGAGCACGGGCCGCGGCGGGAACGGAGGCGAGATCGGAAGCGTCATCGGTCGCCGGTCCGGCGGAGGCATCGGTCATGGGCATATCTTTGCTCATCCACCGTCCCGCCCGGGCCGGGCGTTCTCGCAGCGGACGACTCAGGCCACCCGCGTCAGAGTCGAGCGGTCCACCGCCATCCAGGCGAGCGCGGGGCGGGGCAGACGCAGGAGGCCCGCGGCAGCCCCGCCGTCGCACTCGTCCGGATCGAGCCAGGCGCCGACGGCGTCATCGGGCAGGACGACCGGCTCACGAGGGTGAAGCCAGGCCAGATCGGGACCGGCGTCGCGAGTGAGAATGGTGCAGGTCAGCAGCCATGAGTCGTGCAGAGCCGGCCCGTGGTGCACCGGCGCATTCCCCGGCCGCCCGGGGACGCGCCACCACGAGCACAGGCCCGCGAGCGCGAGCAGACCGTCTCCTCCGCCGTCGGCGCGACGCACGGCGTAGGGCTGCTTGGCGGACCCCCCGGCCTGAGCGGCGGAGGGGGTCTGGGCCCGCCACTCGTACCAGCACGAAGCGGGCACGACGACGCGGAAAGAGCGCATGGCGTCGCGGAAGGTCGGTTTGACTGCGGCCGTCTCGCAACGGGCGTTGAAGGCGTGGAAAGCGGCAGCCGGGTCGCGGGCCCAGGGCGGCAGCAGGCCCCAGCGCGCCGCATGCACCCGGCGGCCGGACGGGGCCGGACCGCCGGTGCCGGACCCGTCGGCGGATTCCGGCCGCCGGACGACGACGGCGACGTCCGCACCGGGGGCGATAGTGCCGGAGGGCTTCAGACGCATGGCCTCCGGTGCGAGACGGGCGGCGAAGGCCTCGGCGACGGCCGCGGTGGCGCTGAAGATTCCGTAGCGTGCGCACATGACGCCAGCCTGACACGTCGGGACCGCTGTGGCCAGACGGTGCACGGCTCGTCCGCACTCGGCCCGCGCGGGCGGGGTGCGAGTCGGCCCGCGGGCTCCACAAGCGCTGTTCGCGCGGGAGCGCATCCGTGCCGTCCACAGGGTCCGTGCGCGAGACGCTCGGCGCGGGGCACTGTCATGCCATGGTCCTCATGGTCCCGTCCCGGTCCCGACTCGGTCCGTCCACCACGCCCGTCCACAATCCTGCGCGGGCTCCGGCACCGCCCGCGAGTGTCCGAGCCGCTCGACAGGCGCTGTCACGGCCCTGGCACCTGGCCGTGCTCACCGGGTCGGACGCCGGACTGGTGCTTCCGGTCCCCGCGCGAGGTGCGCTCGGCCGTGCCGATGTTCTGACGGACCCCGCGGTCTCGCGACGCCATCTGTCCCTGACCAGTACGGCCAAGGCCGTGACCGTGGCGGACGTAGGCTCGGCCAATGGCACCCATGTGCGCCGGTGGTTCCGGTGGCGGCGCCTGGGCCGGCGTCGGGTGCACTGCCGGGAGGGCGCGCTCCTGCGTGTGGGGGACACGGTCCTGGAGCTGCGGCGCCGGCCCCGCGATCTGACGGTGCCGATTCCGCCCGAGCGCTCCCGGCGGCGCTGGGTGCGCACGGCGGTGGCGGCGTCGACGTTCCTGCTCGTCATCGCGGCGGTGATCGCCATGCGCACGACCGGGCGGGGAACTTACGGGATGCTCGCGGCGGCACCCATGGCGATGATGGCCGTCATGCGACTCGGCTCGTCGATCCCCGGCGGCGGGCACGGCCGCTACCGACGCACGGGGGCGGGCTGGGTCGGGGGCGAGCCCGATGCGGCCTCCATGCTGCTGGCCCTGGCCGTGTCCGTCTCGAACCGCTCGGTCTCCACCGATGACGGCCCATTGACCGGCTGGCTCGGGCGTCGCAGGCGCGCCGATCTGCTCGAGCTGGCCTCCGGCCAGTGCACGGCGCTGACCGGTGCGGGCTCCGCAGCGGCGGCGAGGTGGTGGGTCGCCCAGATCGCGGCCGGAGGGCGGGCCCATGTCAGCCTTGTCGACCGGGGGTACCGCCTCGTATGGGGCCGCGAGTCGGGCACGCGTAGCGCCGAGCTGCTGGCTGCGTCGAGGACTCCCCCGGGGAGAGCTCGCACGGTGCGCACGGCGCCGTCACCCGCCCCGGACCTGAGCGAGCGGTGGTGGGAGACGGCTCGAGAACTGGCCGGTATCGTCCCGGCACGGACCCCGGACGGGTCGGCGGCGCCCGACCGGGTTCTTCTGGAGGAGGTCACCGGCCGGGTCGACCGCGACGGCGTCGGTGCGCGCTGGCGTCGTCGCCTCACCCAAGGCGGGCCCGATGCCCTGCCGGCGGTGCTCGGCGTGCGCGACGCCGACGCCGTCAACGCCGACCTCGTGGCTGACGGACCCCACGCACTCATGGCGGGGACGACCGGATCGGGAAAATCCGAGATGCTGACCTCCTGGCTGCTTCAACTCGCCCTCGACCTGCCGCCGGCGCGTCTCGCCCTGGTCCTGGTGGACTACAAGGGCGGGGCGGCGTTCGGGCCCCTGGCCCGCCTGCCCCATACCGCCGGAGTGCTCACCGACCTCGACCCGGCGGCGACGGGGCGGGCGCTGGCCTCCCTGGAGGCCGAGGTCCGACGCCGCGAGCGGCTCCTGGCGCGCGTGGGTGCCAAGGATGTCGCGTCGATGGATCGAACCCAGGCACCGCCGCGACTCGTGGTCGCGGTTGACGAGTTCGCCACGCTCGCCACCCAGCACCCCGACGTCCTGGAATGCCTCGTACGGGTCGCGGCGCAGGGCCGCAGCCTGGGCATCCACCTGATTCTGGCCACACAGCGGCCGACGGGCGTCATCTCCCCGGCCATTCGCGCCAACACAACACTGCGGGTGTGCCTGCGTGTACTCGACGCCGGGGATTCCCGCGACGTCCTGGGGCATGAGGGCGCGGCCGCTCTCGGTCCCCGTCCCGGACGCGTCCTGGTCGCCGGGACGGACGGCGACCACGGCGCCGCTCAGGCGCCGTGGTGCGGGCCGGCGGATCGCCTGGAGGCGCTGATCACCGAGGTGCGGGCGGCCGCCCGCTCGACCTCATCGCCGTGGCGGCCATGGGCCGCGCCGCTGCCCGCATCGCTGAGTGCGCGGGAGGCCGCCGAACTGGGCCCCGCCACGGGACCGGCCGAGGGTCTGGTGCTGGCGGGCACGGACCATCCGGATGAGCAGCGCCTGGGGCACTGGCGGTGGCCGGTGGACCGACCGTTGGCGGTGATCGGCTCGCCCGGCTCGGGGCGCACGACGGCGGCCCTCGCGGCGGCGTGCGCGGCCATGGATGCTCAACGGGCGGTGTCCCTGTGCCTGGCGGGCACCGCGCCCCCCTGGCTGACGGCCCTCGACCGGGGACTGGGCACCGTCGTCGGCCCGGAGGATCCACGGCGCCTGGTGCGCCTGTGGTCGTTGGCCGCCGCCGGGCGGCTGGCCGGGGAACTGCTGGTCGTCGACGACGTGGATGCCATGGCGGCCGCCGTCGACGAGGTGCTGGGTCCGGGCGAGGGCCAGAACCTGCTCGAGCTGCTGGTGCGCACGGCCCCGGCGACGGGCACGGGACTGGTGCTGACCGCGCCGCTGTCCATGGCGGGGGCCAGATGGGCCTCCAGAATAGGGTTGCGGCTCGTACTGGGGGCGCCGCAGCCCGCCCAGGCGTCGGTGGCGGGCCTCCCGCGCGGCGTGGTGACGGGATCGGCTCCGGGCCGCGGCGTCGTCATCGACGGAGCCGTCGAGGCGGAGCGGGCATTGTCCGTCCAGGTGGTCACCCCGTGCGCGCCCCGAGAGGCGACGGCGAGGTCGGCCCACCGCCTGGTCGCGATCCCCCGGACGGTGGCGCCCCTGGCCGGAACGTGGGCCGTGGGCGGTGATGACGCCCGGCCCCTGCCGGTCCCCCGCGGCTGCGTGCTCGTGGTCGGACCCCCGGGATCCGGGCGCACGACGACACTGGCCGCGCTCAAGCGCTGCCTTCATGAAAATCCGGACGAGCCGGTCCTGGCGATCGACGATCTCGATCTGGCCGAGGCGGTGGTGCTCTCTCGAGTGGAGAGAGCTCTGCACAGCGGACGGATCGTCCTGGCCTCGGCGACCACCGAACGCGTTGTGGGCACGTACCGGGGGCCGTTGGCGACCCTGCGCGAGCGCGGCGATCTAGTCGTACTGTGGCCCGCCCTGGGACCGGCCTCGCAGGTGGCGGGACGCTCGCTGCGAGCGGTGACCGACCCGCGAGCGCCCACGCATCCGGGCCGCGGGGTCCTGGTGTCCCGGGGGGATACCGTCCCCATACAGATCGCCGCCGACGCAACTGCTGCAGCAACCTGACGTGGCTTCCCTTATGCCTCCGAATCGCTCAGAATCAAGGATTCGTTCCTGTGACCATAACGACAAGGTCGCCGGCGCACCTCTCACCGCTGAACTCTTGCCACACCTGCGCACGCGTGTGAAAGTTGGCTCAGAACGCGACAACCTGTTGCTCATCTCCGAGCACCGCTCGGTATGGCGGGTATAGGCGGGCCGCAAGACGTACCCCGAAGGGAGCCCTCATGGACTGGCGAAGTCAGGCAGCATGTCTCACCGTTGACCCGGAGCTCTTCTTCCCCGTCGGCAACACCGGTCCCGCCATCGCCCAGATCGCCGAGGCCAAGATGGTGTGCGCCCGTTGCGAGGTCGTTGACACCTGTCTGAAGTGGGCCCTGGAGAACGGGCAGGACGCCGGCGTGTGGGGGGGCATGAGCGAGGACGAGCGCCGCTCCCTCAAGCGCCGGGCGGCGCGCGCGCGCCGCTCGTCCTGAGCGCAGTCCCGCAGCTCTCGGCGCCCGTCGGACCCGGTCCGGCGGGCGCCGTCGTGTGCGCCCGGCCGGGCGGGTGCGCCGGGGCCGACGCCCTGGGACCGGCCGGGCGGGTGCGCCGGGGACCTCAGGCCTCCGACAGGCGGGCCCGCACGACGACGTCGCTGCCGTGCCCGCCCTCGATCGGCAGCCAGTCGATGGTGCCGCGCAGCTCCCCGCGCACGAGGGTCTGGACGATCCTGGTGCCCAGGCCGGACATGATCGTGCCCGGCGCCACCCCGACGCCGTCGTCGATGACGTGGACCTCCAGGCTCTGCCCGTCGCGCAGGGCCCGCACCGTCACCGTGCCGTCGCGGTCCCCCAGGCCGTGCTCGACGGCGTTGGTGACCAACTCGGCCAGGACGGTGGCCAGCGCCTGGGCGGTGTCGGCGTCCACCGTCCCGAAGGCCCCCTCCAGGCGCGTGGTGACGTCGCCGGTCGCCGTCGCCACCAGGGCGGCGCCGCGCAGAATCGAGGCGAAGACCTCGTCGAAGTCGACCTTCTCGTCAACGTTGTGGCTCAGGGCCTCGTGAACCGTCGCGATCGTGGCCACGCGGCGCTCCGCCTCCGCCAGGGCCTCGCGCGTCTCGTCGTTGGTAGCCCGGCGCCCCTGCATGCGCAGCAGCGCGGAGACGGTCTGGAGGTTGTTCTTCACCCGGTGGTGGATCTCCCGGATGGTGGCGTCCTTGTTGAGCAGGACCTGCTCGCGGCGCCGGATCTCCGTCACGTCGCGCACCAGCATTACGGCGCCGGCGCGCCGGCCATCGCACCGCAGCGGGATCGAGCGCAGGGCCAGGTACACGCCCCCGACCTCGACCTCCGTCAGCCAGGCCTGGCGCCCCATGAGCACCACCGCCATGGTCTCGTCCACGGGCGTGCGCTCGGGGATGATCGAGGTGACGGCCTCGGCCAGCTGACAGTCCCCCGCGTCCACCTCTATGCCCAGGCGGTGGAAGCAGGAGCGGGCGTTGGGGGTGGCGAAGCGCACGAACCCCTCTTCGTCCAGGTGCAGGACGCCATCGGCCACGCGCGGCGTGCCGTGGCGCATGACCGTCCCGGCGCCCCGGATGGGGAAGTCCCCCCCGGCGATCATGGTGCACAGGGCGTCGGCGAGGTCCTCCAGCGGCTTGTCCACGATGCGCCCGCCGCGGATGAGCCCCACGGAGGTCTCCCGCGTCATAATGGCCACGGCCCGCCCGTCGCGGACCACCGGCACGTACTCCTCGCGCACCGCCGTCGTCCCCGTCCACGCCGGCGCCGTGGACATGAGGATCTGCGCGCTCTCGAAGGCCTCGACGGCCATGGCCTCGCGGGCCGCGGGCATCCTGCGGCCGATGACGTCCTCCAGGTGCACGGTCGAGCCGGTTGAGGGCCGGCAGTGGGCGACGGCGACGAAGCGGTTGGTCGCGGTGCGGGCCCACAGGACCAGGTCGGAGACCGACAGGTCCGCGATGACCTGCCAGTCGGCGATGAGCTGATGGAGCCAGTCGAGATCCGAGGTCGACAGGTCGGTGATACCGCGCAGCGTGGAGGATAGGAGAATCGGCACACACAGGATCCTACCGAGGCTCTCGGGCCCGACCGCGTGGCAGGATTTGCCCCATGAAGAAGACCATCACCCTCACCTACCCGGCCGGTCCCGAGCGCGTCGCCGCGATGCTCGCCGACCCCGATTATCAGCGCAAGCGCGTGGAGCGCGCGGACCTGTCCGACGCCTCCATCGACGTGGCCGTGCGCGGGCGCGGCTTCGTGTCCACCATCTCCGGCTCGGTCCCGCCCGAGCGCCTGCCCTCCGCGGCCAAGCGCTTCATCCGCTCCGCCCCGTCCTTCAACCTGTCGGAGTCCTGGGGCGAGCCGGCCGACGACGGCTCGCGCACCGGCGACCTGGACGTGGCCCTGCGCGGCGCGCCCGTGAAGGTGGGCGCCACCTCCAGGATGGAGGGCTCGGGGGACTCGACGAGCGTGGTGTACGACGTCGACCTGGACGTGAGCATTCCGCTGGTGGGCCGCAGCATCGAGGAGCGGGCCATGGGCCTGGTCGACCGCGCCGTCGCCGACGAGGAGGCCCGCGGCGCGGCCTGGCTCGCGGAGCATTGATCCGCACCGATCACTGAGGAGCAAGCACGACCCCGGGGGCGGGGCGCGGGCCCGGAAGCCGGGCGGCGCGCCCCGCCCCCTCGACGCGGGCGGGCGGGGCGGAGTCACAGTGCGACGGGTCGATTCAGGTACGTGACACGATCGGCCCGGCGTGACACGATCGGCCGCATGAGCGAGCCCAGCGACGTCATCACCCCGACCGAGACCAACTCCGTGTGGGCCGAGCGCACCGGCACCCGCCGCTATCTCGCGCACAACGCCCGGGGCGCCCAGGTCGCGGTGGGCATGGGCCCGGGCGAGTTCACGCCCGGCGAACTGCTCAAGGTCGCCCTGGCGACCTGCAACACCCTGTCCGCCGACCACCGCCTGGCCAAGGCCCTCGGCGAGGACTTCGACGCCAACGTCATCTGCGCGACGCTGAAGAACGAGGAGGAGGAGCGCTACTCCGACTTCGACGTCCAGATCGTCGCCGACCTCGCCGCCCTCGGCCCCGACCAGCTCGCCGTCCTCACCGAGCGGGTGCGCCGGGCGGTCGACCGGGGCTGCACCGTCGGCCACACCCTGGACAAGGGCGCGGCCATCCGCCTCCACCTGCTCGACGACGAGGGCTGAGCGGCGCCGCACACTTCCACCCCCATCCAGGCCGGACAAGGAGAGCATCATGGCCACCACCCCCTCCGCCGTCGAACGGGCGCTCGACGCCGCCATCGCCCTGCCCGCCCGCAGGATCCAGGAGAGCATCGCCCGCATGCGCCGCGAGCGCCCGGACGCCGACACCGCCGAGCTCGTCGAGATGGCGGCCTCGCGCTTCCGCACCGAGGCGGCCCTGACCTCGGGCGCCGTCGGGGCCTCCGCGGCCCTCCCGGCCGTGGGCACCGGCACGGCGGCGGCCCTGACGGTCGGGCAGACCGCCGTCTTCCTGGGCAGCGCCGTCACCTACGTCCTGACCGTCGCCGAGCTGCAGGGGCTGCGGGTCGTGTCCCCGACCAGGCGCAGGGCGCTGGTGCTCTCGGCTCTACTCGGCGAGGACGGGTCGGAGGCGGTGAGGGGGAGCCTGGGCCTGTCCGTCCTGTACTGGGCGGCGCAGAGTCTGGCCCAGATGCCCCTGACGACGGTGAAGTCGATCAACGCCCAGCTCACCAAGCGGATGGCCAAGCGCACGGCCGCCAAGGGCGGGGCGCTCGCCGTGGGGCGGCTCGTGCCCTTCGGGATCGGCGCCGCCATCGGCTGGACCGGCGGGCGGGCGCTGGCCAACCAGGTCATCGAGGGGGCCAAGGCGGCGCTCGGCCCCGCCCCGGAGTCCGGGGCCGAACCCGCCCTCATCGAGGCATGAGCGCCCCCGGCTCCCCAACCGGGACCGGAGGCCCGCCCGTCCCCGGTTCTGCGCCCGCCTACCCGCACCTGGCGGCCATGGGCCTGACACCGCCCGCGGGGGTCGATGTCGCCTACGAGGAGCTGCTCGCCGAGGTGCTGCGGACCGGCGCGCCCAAGGGCGACCGCACCGGCACCGGCACCCGCTCGCTCTTCGCCCGCTGGCTGCGCTACGACCTGTCGGCGGGGTTCCCGCGCCTCACCACCAAGTTCGTGGCCATGAAGCCCGTCAAGGGCGAGTTGCTGTGGTTCCTGCGCGGAGGCACCAATGTGGACTGGCTCCACGAGCACGGCATCACCATCTGGGACGAGTGGGCCGGCCCCGACGGCGGGCTCGGGCCCGTCTACGGGGCCCAGTGGCGCAGCTGGCCGGGGCGCGACGGCGGCGCGATCGACCAGATCGCCGGACTCATCGACACCCTTCGCCGTGACCCGGACTCGCGGCGCATGGTGGTGTCGGCCTGGAACGTGGGCGCCCTGGATGAGATGGCCCTGGCGCCCTGCCACGTCCTGTTCCAGTGCTACGCGACCGGCGGGCGGCTGAGCCTGCAGGTCTACCAGCGCAGCGCCGACCTGTTCCTGGGTGCGCCGTTCAACATCGCCTCCTACGCGCTGCTGACCCATATGCTCGCCCAGCAGGCCGGCCTGGAGGCGGGCGAGCTGATCTGGGTCGGGGGCGACTGCCACATCTACGCCAACCACGTCGACCAGGTGCGCGAGCAGCTGTCCCGGGTGCCGGCCGCCCACCCCTTCCCGACGCTGCGCCTGAGGCGGGCGGAGTCGATCGACGACTACGGCATGGACGACATCGACGCCTCGGCCGGCTACGCGCACCACCCCGCCATTAAGGCGCCGGTGGCGGTGTGAGCGGGGCCGCGGGGCCGGGCCCGGATGACGCCGGTGACGGAGTGAGCGCCGCCGCGGGGCCGGGGGCGCGGCTGGGCATGATCTGGGCGCGCGACCGCACGGGCCTGCTCGGCGCCGGCGGAGCCATGCTGTGGCGGGTGCCCGCGGACTTCCGCCACTTCAAGGCCACGACCCTGGGCGGGGCGCTCATTATGGGGCGCATCACCTGGGAGTCGATCGGCTCGGCCCTGCCCGGCAGGCGCTCGATCGTGCTCACCCGCAACCGCGCGTGGGGCGCGCCGGGGGCGACCGCCGTCGGCGGCCTGGAGGAGGCCCTGCGCCGCGGGCGCGAGGCGCTGGCC
>ERZ772948.772-NODE-772-length-20541-cov-8.049204_pt1 | contig 20541 bp, 23 predicted proteins | sample MGYA00511945_ERZ772948 | MGnify/ENA primary metagenome ERZ772948 (study PRJEB29015, sample SAMEA2737927) | human oral metagenome | biome: human oral; feature: human-associated habitat; material: dental | place: China | collected 2141 ... | reverse complement strand
AGAGCAACAGACTCATAATCTGGAGGTCCCTGGTTCAAGCCCAGGCTGGTCCACAAAGGGAAAGAAGAGCTTTACACTATGCTGTAAGGCTCTTTTTTGTTGGTAATCAAGTAGTTTCATCAGTAGGTTATGATGACTATAACGGTTCATTTGTTGTAAAATCCCTCTATCTTCTCCTTAGTTTAGAACGCACATATCACGCTATTTTGAGCAAAATTTCAGCTAATTTACCCACTTGTTGACCTCCTGTTGACCTATTGTTGACCCGAGGTTGACCTCAAAACGAGAGATTATGCTGACAATTAAAGCAGAGATTCAGAGAGACAAGTTAAGGCAGGATGGCAGTTACAACGTCCGCATCAGGTTTACGAAAGACCGTAAGGTAAAACGTATTTCCACAAGTCTGTTTGCAACAAAAGCCGATTTAACTGACAGGTTTACTATCAAGGAAGATTCTCTTATCAAGCAGGAAGCGAACATACTTATCCTTCATTACCGTAAGATGTTTAACGAAATGCACTTAGAAACAGAGACGCTTGATGTAAACGAGATTGTAGATCGACTGAACAGCAGGGACAAAAGCGACAAACCAGTAGATTTTATCCAGTTCGCTAAGGAATGGATTGCCAATTCCACGTTAAAGGGAGCAGTCAACTACACCTCCGCACTTAACAGCCTCATCCGATTCAACAAAAGTGAGAAGCTGTACACGCATCAAATTACAAGTGAATTCCTGCAAGAGTTTATGGCATTCTTACTCCATGAAAGTAAGGAACGAGCGGAACAACTGAAGAAGAAAGGCAAGCGTGTTCCCTCTACTCGCAGCACCTCCCTTTACTTGATGAGCATTCGTAGATTGTTTAAGGAGGCTGTAAAGCAATACAACAAGCCAGACCAAGGGCTAATCCGTATCAAGAATACCCCATTTGCTTATTTCCAAATCCCCAAACAGGAATCAACACGAAAAAGAGCTATCACAGCAGAATTAATCCGTAAGATAGAGCAGTTACCGTATCAGACTGTTTATAAAGGCATATACCACACCAACCGCTTCAATCTCGCAAAGGATTGTTTTATCCTCTCATTTTGCATGATGGGAATAAACTCTGTGGATTTATTTAACGCAACCGAATATGATGGTAATACGCTTACTTACTATCGTACTAAGACGAGAGACAGGAGAATGGATAAAGCTAAGATGATAGTGACAGTTCCTAAGATATTGCATCCTTTATTTGAGAAGTACAAGGATACAACAGGCAAACGGATATTCAATTTCTACCAGAATTATGTCAATGAGAAAGCCTTTAACAAAGCCATCAACAAGGGATTGAAAGAGATTGGTAGTATTCTTAAAATTGAGGATTTAGAATATTATGCTGCACGCCATTCTTGGGCTACCATTGCCCTTAACAAGGTCGGAGTAAGCAAATACGTGGTACACGAAGCCCTCAATCATATTGACGAATCTATGCGAGTAACCGACATTTACATTGAGCGTGACTTCTCAAATGAGAACAAGGCAAATGCGAAAGTCGTAAGATATGTGTTCGGAAACAGCATGACAAAATCCGAGAAATAACACTTTTGTATACTCTAAATTGAAAAATGTCATGTAGAATAAGATTATTTGTAAAATAGGAGTGAAGTTAAAAGTGTGGTAATTTTACCACACTTTTTTCTTTGTTTCGTTTTTTATTTTTATATTTGCAAAAATATAGCAAGGTTTAGTATGGAAAATATTAAGAATGTAGATAATATAGAAGCAAAGGATATTCTTCCTAGGGCTTTTGCTGAAGATGTAACATCAATAAAACAACTTTACGAGCAAAAAAAGGCTGAATTGGGTAAAACTGACAGACAAATTTACAAGCTTTTATCGATGGAGCCTAAGACCCTAAATTCAATTTTAGATGGTACTGCTAAACGAGTGAATTTTACAAATGCTATAAAATTAGCAAACTTTTTAGATATAACTCTTTCCGAGATAGCAGAATCTTATCTATCGACAGCTGATTCTAAAGAGATAGAAGAAATTCAGGCTGCGCGAAACCTACAATATATATCTGAAAATTTTGATATAACAGCTCTTACAAAGGAGCGATTCTTTGAAAAACATTATAATGCCAAAGAGATGTCGGAACGCATTATTTCATTCTTTGGTTTAGGGAGTTTATATGACTATACAAAAGAAGCTCAGACTTCTACCGCATTTAGTAGGACGAAAAAGAAATTGCGCACTGATCTAATGCGTGATTTTTGGGTAGTATCTGCATTGACGCAGTTTAAGAGAATTAATAACCCTAATACTTACGATAGGAAGGCTTTAATAGAGTTGATTCCTAAAATAAGACCATATACAATGAATGTAAGAACTGGGTTCAAAATGGTTTTGCGTGCTTTATTTCAGGTTGGTGTAACTGTAATATTTCAGCCTAAATTAGAAAATACACAAGTACGAGGAGCTACCATGATAGTTGATGATAAACCGTGTGTAGTTATTTCAAACTTAAATAATAAATATCCCACTTTGTGGTTTGCTTTACTTCATGAACTAAGCCATGTTCTGTTTGATTTTACTAATATTAGAAATCAAACTTATCATATAAGTGATGGAATTGGTGATTTAATGCTAACAAACGAAGAAAAGGCAGATAAATTTGCAAATGACTATTTGCTAAATGATTCACGTCTAACTTTTGCTAAACGTTACATAAACTCTCCCATTATGCTTGAAAGTTTTGCACGACAGTGTGGAATACATCCGTCAATTATATATGTAAGGTATTGCTACACTAATGGGAATTGGGCATTTTATAATAAATTTATCCCTAAAATGGATGAAGCCATTCAAGATATAAATACAGATCCTTTTGGACATGATAGTCTTTTGGAGTCGGTGAGTTTGATAAAAGAATTTTATAACATTTAAATATAAGGTTTATGAAAAATGATAATAAACAATCTGAAGAGAAGTTGGAACAGGCTCAGAAAGTTAAACAGTCAGAGCAAGAACAGCAATTTGAGCAAGAACGAGAAGCTATTATGTTAAAAGCTGATGAAGCTAAGGAGGAGACTTTTTTCTTTGATGATGCAGGTAAACTTGCTATTAAAAATGAAATAGCGGACTTATTACTTGGTGAAATTGATAATCCAGAGAAGAAATACGACTTGTATTATAATGCTATTGATAAAGTTCTAAGAAAATATTTACCTAAGGGAAATAAGTTTAAAGAACAGCGTGAACTTATTTATGAAGAAAAGAATACATTCTTAACAGGACATCGATTAGATAAAAATAATCGGAGACATGCTGATGGAAGAATGACACCAACTCCTATTATGGAAGAACTTGTAAATATAATTGCAGAATGGATTGGGAATCAGGAAACTCCTGTTGAGTTATATATTAAACTAAGAGATGAAAACAAGAAACGTGGGTACGGAATCGCATCTGATTAAAAAATAAGTAGACTCCGCTTGCAGGAATACAAGTGGAGTATTTAATTACCTTTGTAAGAGACCTCAAACAGATAATATGACATTTGATATTAACAAAACAGAATATATCGCTATTCTCGCAGGGATTGACTGCTTGCCACCAGTTAAGGAGGGTGAGGTTATAGCCCCAGCGTTTGTTGAACTGGCACAAAAGACAGCTATAGAACATTTTACCCATAGATTTCCTGATTTGTTTCAGGAGAACCAAGACAAGTACAAGCTTTTCCTTGAAAATAGCATCATACAGAAACAACTCTCCGAATGGAAACTTGACCGTATCAAGTTTTGGTATCTACATCTGTTCATCATAGATTATGTTACAGACAGCTTTAGTGATGTTACCATATTTGAGAAACTAAGCACCAAGCAATATATTGAAAAACTTATCAAATCCTTAGAAAAAACAGATATAGAGAATTTCTGTCTCGATATAAGGATTAATAAAGAGAAGTTGTTAACTCGAAATCCTTGGGTAGGTGTAGCCTTACTTTCTGCTTTAAAACAAGATTTCCCTTTTGACTGGGTAAATAAGAATACGTTTGTTTCTAAAGATATCAAAGAGGATATAGAACGCTACACAACTGCAAGAATGAAATTTTCCACAGAATTATACAGCCACTTCTTTGATCAATATCTTCACAAATCACAACGAGGTAGAAAGTCCTTTATAGGTAAATTCCTTTACTTGGCTGATTTGACAAGGGATGAACGTTATTGGTATGGATGTAAACCAACATTAGAGAAATACTGTAAGAAATACGAAATTGCCCAATATCAAAAGATTATGGTTGAGGGAGTAGAATATATTGCCATACCATTTGATGTGGGAAAGGATTTATCAGACCACATAAAGAAATGTACCATGATTCCCCAATTACGCCATTCTTTCTACTTTTCTCCAGTTGACGAGTAAGTAACTATCATCCATTATTTTAGGTTTTAGGGAATTTTCCATTGTAAAAAATTCCCTAAAGCCCTCAAGCCTTCTTTACTTTCTTTCCCCTTAATTTCCCCTTACCTTTGCATCGCAATTACGAGACAAGCGCGCTGTCTAAGTGATTGTGAGGTAACTGGCTCACCTCTAATGTAAGAGCCATAATATAATAAAAAAATGAAGAATAACAATGCTAATAAGAAGGTTAAGAACGCAGAGGTATCTGCAAGTACAGGAACTCAAAACAAAGAAAGCATGAGAGAAGGTACATTCACGTTACCAACTTTACAGGAAGCACAAAACCAGTATGACAACATCGGAGCTTACAACCAGCTCCAAGCGATGATGAAAGCAGGGCAGAAGTTATCTGTCAAATTCTATACAGGAAAGGACAACAAGCCATGTGCTTGGATTGAGAGTAAGCAAGTGGCAGGATTTAGGTACGAACTTAAAGACACAAGTTTTAAAGGTTTGATGAACTACCTCATATCAGGTGAGGTTACTGATTTTGACTCTTCGCCTATGAAAGTTCAGCCTTTGAAAGAGGGAACCAATTATGCCCTCTTTGTGTTGAAGCTGATGCTGGAACAGCATTGGGGTATCCAGTTCACACCTCTTTTCAGAGGAAGGTCTAACTACATTACAGCTCAAAAAGTGTTGAGGAAAGGAAAAATATATTTCCAAATTCCAAGGACGGAAGAAAATATAGAATTACTACGAGATTACAATGTAGCCATCTAAACAGGAATAGGAGGAGGGCTTAAATTCCCTCCTCCATAATAAAAAATTAAATATGGAGAAGAAATTTGAAATCTCAGTGAGTTACGGCAAGGTACAACATCTTTCAGAAGTCCTGTCATTGATTCCAACAAACACAATCCTTTGCAAGACACTTACTGGCATAGGAGCAACTTACGGAGAAATTCGGTCTGCCCGAAACTCTATCATTATAGAGCCGAATAGACCTGTTATTTATGGGAAATGTCTCGATCCCAAACATAGAGATGACAATCTGTTAGGTGTGTACGAAGGAGTTTATACCAAAGATGTAGTTAATTACATTCTTCAATCTCAAAACATGAACAAAAAAATAAAAATATTGACTACTCCCGAGAGTTTCTATAAGGTGCAAAAAGCATTTGAACAGGTGGGGATAGACATTCGGACAGACGGTTATTTCCTATTGTTCGATGAGTGCCAGAAGATTGTTAAAGACTGTGGCTATCGTAAAAACATATCACTGCCAATGGATTTCTTCTTTGAGTGTCAAGACAAAGCTATGGTTTCTGCTACACCTCCATCAGAGTTTGCAGACTCACGGTTTGAGAATTTTGATATTCTCGTCATCCATCCCGACTTCAACTACAAAAAAACGATAACGGTTTGTACCACCAACAATGTACTGGAGAGAACACGGCAGTTGTTACTACAACTGGACGAGCGACCAGTTTTCTTTTTCGTAAACTCCACGGACATTATCCTTGCTATGATGGAACAACTTGGATTAAGGGATCAATCAGCGGTGTTCTGTTCTGCCGACAGTGTGGATAAACTGAAATCACAGAAGTTTAGCAACGCACACGAAAACTGGGAAAAGAAATACATGGCAAAATACAACTGGATGACAAGCCGCTTTTACAATGCTATGGATATTGAGTTGAATGAAAATCCAAATGTTGTGATGATTACCGATTGTTACACCGCTGATTACACAATGATAGACCCTTATATGGATGCAGTGCAGATAACAGGGAGATTTCGTAATGGAACTAACGCCATCTACCATATCAGTAATTTCGATAAAAGAATCCCAATAAAAGACAAGAAGAGCATTATCATACGGTATCAATGCGATAAGGAAATATATGAGAACTTTAGAATATTCAAGAACTGTGAAACAGATATCAACCGAAGGGCGGCTTTCAATGATGCTATGAATGTGTTGCCTTACAACAGATTCCTTAACGATTACAGCAAAGAGGATGCTTTCAAGATTGACAACTATATCCACGAAGAATTGGTAAGGGTGATGTACCATGATTATACACGTCTCTATCAAGGATATAATGACTGTGGATATTTTGAAGTAACCACCTCAAACATAACTTATAGATACGGTGATTATGATCGATTGAAAATTACAAATAATACTTTACCTATCAAAGATATACGGAAACGAATTGTAGACCAGTTGGAAGCTCTAAAAGGAGACGAGACAGAAATGGCAATGCAATACCGAGATGAACTTCGTCACATAGATTCTTTCATAGTAAAAGCATGGGAGGTGTTAGGGAAACAGACGATTGAGGAACTTAATTATAATTCTAAATCAATTAGGGAGAAGATAATACTTACCTTACATGAGAAAAAGGCTAAATCTTCAGATGTAATTAGAATGGTCTATAATTCGTTTACTTCAAGGCATTGGTATGCTTCTTCTTTTATAAAGCAAGAGCTAAAGCGAATTCACAATTTATTAGGAATTCCCAAGAGTAAAGCTATCACTGCAAAAGATATTTGTCAATACTTCGAAGTTACAGAGAAACGGAAAGCAAAAGAAAGAGGTTATTACCTCATCAGTCCAAAATTTACTACAGAATGAAAACTATTAGATTAAGACTACTCTTTATAAGGGAACTATCATCTAAATACAATGTGCTCCCTCACATTGAGGATGGATAGAATCACATTGTGCAAGAAGAGATTATAACGAAGATTATGGTAGAGCCTATTATAGGTTTTGAAACATCTGAATTTACTGAATTTGTCAGAGAATACAACTCAAAAGGTTAACATAGAAAATAGGTGATAAAATGTCTAAAAGTGTACAAAGAGATTAGTAAAGTCAAGATAAGGAGAAATACACAGAGATAGTTCAAAAAGGCATAAGTAGCCAACAAGTGAACAGATATGGACCAGAGTCAAAAAGGACTTTTATGATATTGCAAACCATGTTCGTTACTAAATCTATATATAGCTGCCAAACGAGAACACCCCTCCTCCTCTTCTAAAATGTAGATGCTGTAATAAAGGGGACATCCCACTATATACGTCATCCTAAAATATGCCCCTCTTCTGTTATGTCCTCCCTTTATCATCAGAACATAGGTGCTTTATTATCCAAGCATCAGTTATGCAGAACTCACACACAAAGGCATACCCACTTTATCTCCCCCTCCACACAATATAAAGGGGAAAGAAAAATAGCAGAGGTTTCTACAGTGAAAAATAGGCTATGAATAAACCTCTATATAATCTTAGGGGATTTATGATGTGTAACAGGCTGGAAGTTGGAATAATCCGCTTTCGGTCTGTTCTCATTTATGCCTATTTTTCAATCAATATTCACTTAATCATTTACAGTTATGAACAACGTAACATTAATGCCTGCTGTTGTGGCACAAAACAACAGAGCCTATGATTTCAGCGATGCAGAGGAAGCCGTTATCATAGAGGACACCCCAACGGAGGGTAGCAGCGTTTCTTTCCTCGAAGCCAACACCAACGCAATCTCACTTGATGAACTTGCCAGTACATGTGTCGTGCCAACTTGGGGTAATCAAGAACTGACCATTGCTCATCAAGACTTTATTAACTGTGTACATGATGCTGCCAAAGACTTCTATCATGGTGAGCAGATAAATAAACCTGCTATCCGTGTTTCTCATATAGTAAGAGGTAGAACACCTAACGCATTAGGCAAGAAAGCATCTGAACTTTTAGAATGTGAAAAGACACAGTTCTATCAGCGTATGGCGTTTGCTTTTACTATCCCAACAGTTTATGAAACCTTGAATGGTCAGAAGCTTGAACTTTGTGTGGGGGGAGTGCGTAATTACAACGACCTCAACCTTTATAGGGCAAGTAAAGGTGTAGAGAAGTTCTCTATTTTTGTAGGCTGGAGAGTAAACGTGTGCAGTAACCAAGTACTAACAGGTGATGGTGTCAAACTATCTATCGAGGTAATGAGCATTCGTGACTTATATAAGAGTGTGATGGAGTTACTCTACCAATTTAATCCAGCTAAGGATATACACCTAATGCAGACTCTCTCAAATACTTCGCTCACAGAGACACAGTTTGCACAGATAATAGGTAGAATGAGAATGTACCAAGCCTTACCGCAAGGATATACCAAACAGATACCACGTCTATTAATTACAGACAGTCAAATCAACAATGTGTGTCGTGGCTATTACAGTAATTCTGATTTTGGAGCAAAGGATGATACTCTCTCCATGTGGGATTTTCATAATTTGCTTACAGAATCGAATAAGGGCAGCTACATTGATACTTATTTGCAAAGAGCAGTAAATGCAACTGATGTTGCTATAGGCATTAACAATGCTCTGCGTGGTGATGAGAAATATAAATGGTTCATTGGATAAGTGAACTGTTGATTGAGAGCGGGGAGACATTCTGCAATGGGTGTCTCCCTTTTTATTGGTAAACTATACACAAAACACGATGAATAAAGAGATAGACAAGGCTCTACACCTTATATATACTTTACAGGAGCAGTTATGCAATATGCCACACAGAGAGGGCTGTCTTAAAATGCTATACCAGATAAGAAGCCTTATGGAGGATTTCGACAGTATGCTGACACCAGACCAACGCAAATACGGTATATACAGCAATGCTTATAAGGAGATATTCGCTAATGGCACAGGTCTTTCGCAATACGACAAGGTTTGTGCAACCATCTGCGAGGAAGAATATGCAGAACTGCCATTTTAACAACAACTTATTTCATACATTACAACTATGGACATGGATTTCAAGGTAGCGGAGGTAACGCTACAATACAAACCGACCTGCAAGAAACAAAGCAAGGTTTTTGGTTCAGAAGAAGCATATAATATCTTACTTCCTACATTCAAAGAGGGAACAATAGAGTACAGGGAATATGCTAAGGTGTTATATCTCAACCAAGCAAATGAAGTTATTGCTTATAACACAATTTCAGAGGGAGGACTGACAGAAACTGCCGTTGACGTGAGGATAATACTACAAGGGGCATTACTGACCAATGCCACGCAGATAATATTTGCTCACAATCACCCAACTGGTAACTTAAAGCCCAGCCCACAAGATGATATGCTTACAAGAGAACTACAGAAAGCTTGTCAGATTATGAGGATACGTTTTACTGACCATATAATCATGTCAATAGATAGCTATTACAGTTATCGTGAAGAAGGGAGGATATTGTGATGGAAACTAATTATGTCGTAATTCTTGATTTCAGTACAGCAACTGTAATTAAGATACATCTATCGAAAGAGCAGATTGAAGAATCCTACAGATATAATGATTTTGAAGAATTCCTCTTTACACTTGAACCTAAATACGGCTTTCAAGTAAAAGACTGCTGTTGGATGATGTGTGAGACATTGAAAGAGGGAAACTACCTCTGATTATATTCACTAATAGAGAAAGTGAATGTTGTTCTGATAATCAACCACTTAATAAAAATACTGTCAGAATAATATTCACTTTCCTTATAAACCCAACATAAAAGAATATTATTATGAGTTTGAAATATAGCAACACAACGGCAGACTACCTTGAATGGTCAGAAGCCATGAACTTAATACGTAGGCTAACAAAAGACAAGAACTATAAGATTTCGCTTCTTATAGCGATTGGTTGTTTTACAGGATTAAGAATATCTGATATTCTAACCTTACGATGGAAGCAGATACTTGGTGTTTCAGAGTTTACTATAACCGAACGTAAGACTGGTAAGCAGCGAACTATACGCCTTAACAAAGAACTACAATTGCATATTAAAGACTGTTACGAGCATATCAATCCTCTTGGCATTACAGCTCCTATCCTTGTTAGTCAGAAAGGTACAGTTTTCACCGTGCAACGCATCAACGTAATACTCAAAGAACTCAAACAGAGGTACAGACTGAAAATAAAACATTTCAGCTGCCATAGTTTGAGAAAGACATTTGGAAGACAAGTTTATAACATGAATAGTGACAACGCAGAACTGGCACTGATCAAGCTAATGGAGCTTTTCAACCATTCATCTGTAGCTATTACCAAACGGTATCTTGGATTACGTAAGGAAGAAATCTTGGAAACCTACGACAGTCTTACATTCTAAGCAATGACATTTTTCAGAGAATAATTCTTTTATACACCCCATACTAAAAATGTCATCACATACTGAATAACAAACAAAACACCTTTAAAATAAAAAAACACTCTGTTATACAAACTTTTTGCAAGAAAGAAACATTTAATAAGAAAAATTATCTATCTTTGCAGTTGAACTTCCAGTACGTCTGTGTGTAGATGTGCGTTACAAAGAGTTCAACTTTTAAAAAGAGCGTTTGACATATTATCCTTAACAGAAATCTGGAAAATTTCAATCATCGAGGATATGCGACAATACACTCACGCTTGGGATTATTGTACCCTTAGATTCAAGGGCATAATATATCTTACGGCGTGGGCTATTGTTTACTATTCGATGATGGGCATTCCAGAGCCTCTGTTAGATAGTATTCAATAGTTCCCACGCTTTTTCCATTTACCTAAATATTAACTGCTTACTTCTGGGAAACAGTGAGCACAAGATACAAAATTATGAAGTGGTTGACTACTATTATTGTTGTAGCTATCATGGCTGGAATCTTAGGTGCACTAAACTCCAAGGATGGGGAAAAAGGAGAAGGATTCTTTTCTGGTGCTCTTGCTGGAGGAATGGGCTGTGGTTATGTTATCTTCGAAATATTTTTAGTCGTAGGTGGATTGATACTTTTATTTAAACTCTTCGGCTTTTTATTTGGATAAAACAACTACAACAATTTCCTGCTATGAAAAAAGGAATATTTAACCTACTATCTATGAGTATATTATTCTTTGCCAACCAAGGGTATGCTCAACAGATTAATTCACATTTACAAGCTAATTCCACCTTACAAAATCATGTCAGTTCCATTTTAAAAGAGAATATCAAAAAGATAGATGCTATTAATGGACAGATAATAATAATGGATTGTAAGTCTGGAGAGATTAAGGCAATGGTAAACTTGATGAATACTAAATCAGGAATCAAGCCAGCAATAAGACAATTGTCAGAACCAACTGCCTTAATGCGTACAGTTTCATTATTAGCAGTATTAGAACAAGGTAAGGTAAACCTGAATGATAGTATTGATACTAAAGCAGGAATGCTTGATATAAACGGCTATCTGCTAAAATATTACAACTGGCTTAGAGGAGGAAATGGAAAGACAAGCGTACAGCAAGGCTTTTTGTTATCATCAAACATCGCTACATACTTAACAGTTAAGCAAGCATTTGGCAAGGAGTATGACAGGTTCTATAAAGTCATTACCAATATGGGCTATGGTTTACCACAAAATAGCTTCAAAGCAATCTTACCAAATCCCTACAATGATATTTCTCTTGCCAAGTTTGTAAATGGAAAGAATCAGCAGATATCACCTTTACAGATACTTACATTTTATAATGCCATAGCCAATAATGGTAGGATGGTAGAACCCACTTTTTATAAGAGGGATACCACCATTATAAAAGAACAAGTAGCAAGTAAGGAGAACATTGCTACTATCCAGCAATTGCTTATACAAAAAGGACTTACTACCAAGTTCTTCTCTGATAAAATCCCCATTGCTGGAGAACAAGGAGTAGCTATTGCCAAGGAAGATGGAGATAACATAATTTACTGCTTACAGTTCTGTGGCTACTATCCATCAGATAATCCACAATACAGCATCATCGTTTCTTTGAATAAGAAAGGATTACCTGCAAGTGGTGGTATGGCAGCGAGTATCGTAACAGAAGTAATAGAATGCAATAATTAAAACATCAATGGATTTAGTAGAACAAAATTTTAACGGCTGGGATATTACTGTTTCTGGGAAGCGTTTTAACGACAGGTTTAATATTAATATTAAACCTAATATGAGTTTCATCTTTAATTATATTAAGAATGAATTATACTCTATAATAGCAACAGGCTATGCGAATAGAAACAATTTATCTTCAGAAAATGAAAGAGATAGGCAAATGGTAGAAGACTTTACTGATACTGCTATTCAGTATTTTTTAGAAGATATTGCAAAAATTATCATAAGTTTCAAAATGGATTTCCCATTTACAATCAGCTTGACATTAGATGATAGGATGTCAGAAATTATGAAAAGGGCAAAAGTTGCCATTATCGATAATTACGACACTCCAATCTCTGTTTATAAATCATTACAATATAATTCAGAAGCTAACTTTAGGATAAAGTTTTAGTATTATGGGATTATTGTCTATTAGAAAAGTCAATAATTTGTTAATTGACATAGAGAAACAACTTGCAAAGATAATTAGCTTGCATGACCATGGTGGTGGCAAGCTAATTATACAACATTCGGTAAATGAATTGCGGCAACTCACGGCAAAACTATCTTACCTGCTTACAGACAGCACAATAGCTAATATGGCTATTTACACATTCTTAGGAAGTAAGTGTAGAGGTGGTGAAGTTGTAATGTTTCTAAAAAACACAATTAAAGAAATGGAGGATTCTATCAATGGGATGGTTTAGTATTTCAGAAGATGATGCAATTCGAGAAATCAAAAAGATAAATGCAGGAATGAGAGTAATTCGTGAAACTATAAGAATTACAGGTGATGAGGTGGTTAATTCAAATAAAAAAGGAGTAGCTATTCAGCTTCAAGACTGCATTAGCCACTTTGAGAAATATGAAAATATAGTTTCACGTTTGGGGAACATGGAGCGTGTCTTATTCTATGGTGTTTCTGTGCCAGTATGGAATGGGGAAACAGTAACACCCTTGCAATGGGAACAATATTTTAAGAATGTTGTACATTTGCTAACGAACCGTTTTAGAGAATTAGGATAAGTCACACCGTAAATCATCTTTACAACAATAGTCAAAATCATTACTATCACATACCCTCCTCAAATGAATTATTCTTTATTAAGATAATATCAGACCTCATATGAAGAGGGTAACTTATAAACTATCATTAATAATTATCATTTGTCAAGTGGTCTATTGACAACATTTAGTACAATTATGACTTACAATGGAAATGAATTAGCAGCTTTGATAAAGCTGGGTATTGCAATGGCTCAAGCAGATGGTCACGTAGACGAGATTGAGCAAATTGCCATTGCATCTGAACTAAAAAGTTTTGGAGTAAATGAAACAAAGGCTCCTTCTCTTTTAGCCACTGCAGCAACCATGAATATCGCTGATGCCCTTGGTGCGCTTGCAGCAATGACTAATGAGCAGAAAAGATATGCTTGTGGTTATCTTGCTGCTATTATGGCTGCAGATGGCGAAATTGCAGATGCAGAAATAAAACTATGGCAGTTAGTATGCACATTGGGCTGTTTCCCAACGATGAACATTGGAGAAGCTCTAACATTTTGGAAAAATAATTAACTATCTCATTTTCTTAGTAATAAGCACCATTTGAGCTCTCATTTGGTGCTTTTTACCCCATGACATTTTCACTCACAAAATTCTTATATATACCCAAATGTAAAAATGTCACTCCAAACGAGAATTTCTGACTTCAAGTACACTTTTACTCGATTTTTTTGAAAAGTGCGAAGCTGCTTGGATTTACAGAATAAGATACCTATATTTGTTTTAAATATTCAAGTAATCCCAACGATATAAAGGAAATACGGAGGTGCAGCAATGTACCTCTTTATTTATTGCTTGAAGTGTCGAATTTTTATTTATAAGCCACTACAGATAAAATTGAAGTACAGATATACTTAATGAAAGAAAAACACATTACCAATGAGAGCCGTATGGGAATTGCCAATGAGAGCAATAGATACTACTAATAAAAAACTATTACTCATACAGCTCAAATCTTTCAGATTTTCGCTTATCTAAACTTATTGATTTAATAATGGAACATGATTATAAAAGTAACAACAGGAGAACAATTTGAAACCCGAAAAGAAGCCAAAGAACATGTTGGAGGTAAATGGGCATTTGAGAGATTAGTAAAAAACGGAGAGATAAGATTTATAAAGGATGGTAATAACATAGCAAGCGATGGATTACACTACCCTAAGCAAGGAAATCGGAGCTTGTCTTAATCCACTGCAAGCATACATATACTTGGGATTATGCCTACATACAGATTTTAAGAATGATATTTCAAACATTAACCAAGATACGTTGGCAAAGTTCCTACAATGTGATGTCGGTACTATACAAAGAGCCTTACGAGTGTTCCAAGAGAACAACTTGCTTACCATTCATCAAGACAAATATGGCTGGAGAGAGAAGAACAGATATAAGCTAATTAGAACTAACTGGTTTGGTGTTAAAAGAAAGATACTGGAAGAAAACATAACAAGAGAACAGATAGGATTTCTCTTATTGTTGAAAAGTCTTTGCTACAGTCACTGTAATTACACTGATTACTATGGCAAGAACTTACAGGAAATAATGACTCTTAAACGGAGCATGATTGACAATTATTTGAGGGTATTGGAAGCCAAACAATATATCAAGAGAGATAAGAAAAAGAAACGGATCACAATACTCCGAGATGATTTATTCCTAACAACAAAAGAATCAGAGAAAGAGAAGATTATAAAACTATGCCCAGAGTTAATGGGCGATGATGATTATATTGATGAACATGGACACTACCATTTTGTAGACTAAAATCAGCTATGCCCTACATCAAGTTTATAAAACTGGAAACAGGGTTACGAATAAAGAACTGAAAACCACCTTGCAAAAGATTTACACAGGATTTGGCTGTAAGAGAAAGGCAAAAGGAACATAGATTACAGAATATGGCTTCGCCACGCAAAGATGTAAAATCCCTACAGATAAGGGGGAGAAAAGATGGAATGATATTATTCACAACATAACTACAGGCAATGATAACAAAAGAACACTTATAGACACTCGTCAGCGAGGCTAAAAGTCTTGTTGACATATTGAAGATACTGAATAAGAGGCAGAGTAAAACTAACATAGAAGAGCTCACTATTTTATTAGATAAATACGGCATAGCTTATCATACTCTTCCCATTAGACTGATACAAGAGAAAATCCCCTTAAAAGACATACTTGTAAAAAACAGTACTTATCAATCTTCCAAACTAAAGAGGAGACTGATTGAAGAGGGTATCAAGCAGGAACATTGCGAAATATGCGGACAAGGTAACACATGGAATAACAAACTGCTTGTCTTGCAATTAGACCATATCAATGGTATACACACAGATAACCGATTGGAGAACCTACGCATCGTCTGCCCAAACTGTCACACACAAACAGATACGTTCTGTACTCGAAAACTTAAACAACACAACTACTGTAAAGACTGTGGAAAAGAGATTACTCCTAAGTCTACTTGGTGTCCCGAATGTGCATTGAAACATAACCGTGTACACAAGGTTTCACCCTCTGATAAGCCCTCCAAGGAAGAGCTATTGCAGCTAATAAAAGAGAAACCATTTACCGAAATCGGTAGAATGTACGGAGTAACTGACAATGCTATCCGTAAATGGTGTAAAAAGATGGGACTACCCTCCACGAAAAGAGAGTTAAACGCATTATATAAGAAAAACACAGATAGAGGATAAACAGCCATACCTCCTATTTCAAACTGTGAGATAATTTTCACCCAACTGACCTAAATATGTTAGTTTAGTACAGTATTATTCAAGATATTTTAGTAACTTTGTGATACGATAGAGCGTTGACCTATAGTTGACCTCTTATCCGCACAGAGTTCATTAACAAGCTGATAAATAAGCTCATATATAGTTTGTGTGGCGAGACTCATAATCTGGAGGTCCCTGGTTCAAGCCCAGGCTGGTCCACAAAGGGGTATTAAAGAGTTGTAGAGGTTTCTGCAACTCTTTTTTATGTGGTCATTTTTGAAGGTGGGGGGCGACGGTTGTCGCCTATGTAAGGATGAAAGATAAGGCGGTGTTTGATGTTGTTTACTCCGTATATTGGATGAACAGACAAATTGACATACTGAGTCGGTAACTGAAAAGGCTTAATCGGGTGTTAAGTATTGACTTATCACGGGAAGGAGATGTTTAGAATTAAGATGCTAATAACTGAAAAATATTCTTTTAAAAGGGGCGATTTTCTCTGATTTTATTTGTATTTTTGTCATGCTAATCGTACCGTTTCGGACGCTTTTATCCAATAATAAATAAGGTGACTTTTACGATGTGGCAAAGTCTTCATGATAGAAGCCTGTGCTATTCATGTCTGTTGAGGCGCTGCTGAGGCTCTATAAAGTCGATTCATTCATGGCTTTATATGAGGAAAAACAAATGAAAAAGAACAAGTATGGCAATAATTTATCTACTTCTCGGTATCATCATCGGTGCAAGTATTATGCTCCTCTGGATGAAGAACAGATCAACACAGGAGCAGAAGAATGTTAGTGAGCAATTAGCTGTCCTCCGTAGTCAACTTGAAACAGAACGAAAGAATGTTGACGAACGTATTGCGGTGGTGAAAGAGAATGCTTTGCAGCAGCTTGAGGCAGAGCGAAAGCATGGCGAACAGCTACGCAACGAACTCCAGAAGCAGGCTGAGGCGAAGAACCGACTCCTGCAGGAGGAGGTGCGCAATATGGCTGCTCAGATGTTGGATGAGAGTCGGGAGAAGATGAATACGGCTGATAAAGAACGGTTGGATGCTCTCCTCTCGCCGCTAAAAGAGCGTTTAGAAGCTTTTAATCAGACTGTTACAAATAATAGCAAGGAGAATACTGCCAATAAAACAGAGATAAAAACAACCTTCGAGGAGGCGATGAAACGTCTTCATGCGGAGCAGGAACTGACCATCAAGGCGATGCGTGAGGATCAAGAACGGGCAGTAAAGGAACTGCGTGAACAGACGGAACGTATCGGTAATGACGCTGCTTCGCTCACACAAGCCCTTAAAGGTGACTCTAAGATGCAGGGCGATTGGGGTGAGATGATTCTCGATAAGACGTTGGAAGACTGCGGTCTTATTCAGGGGCAACAGTATTTTCTGCAAGAGAACTACAAGGACAAGGACGGTAATAACTTCCGACCAGATGCCGTGATAGTCTTTCCGAATGAAGAACGTGCCGTGATTGATGCGAAGGTTTCACTGACAGCTTATCAGGCAGCAATCAGAGAAGAGAATGCCACGGAGCGTGAACGCTATTTGAAGGAACATGTTTCCTCAATCAAGAAGCATGTCGACGAACTGTCGGCTAAGAATTACGAGAAACTTGTACCGGGCTGTATCGGCTTTGTACTGATGTTCGTCCCTTACGAAAGTGGCTATTCCGCTGCCTTGAAGACCGATCCATCTATCTTGCAATACGCTTATCGTAAGCATATTATCATTCTGAGTCCAAGCAATCTTCTCATGGCTTTGCAGTTGACACACACGATGTGGCAGAACTTCCGTATGACAAAGAATGTAGAGGAAATCCTCCACCAATCAAACGAACTCTTCGATAAGTTCGTCACCTTTGCAGAGACTTTCGTAAAGTTAGGTGCCGACATCGAACGCCTACAGCAGGATTTCAGCAGGGCGAAGGGTCAGCTAAATGAGGGTAAGGGTAACATCGTTCGCCGATTAGAAGGATTAAAAACATTAGGGATCAGTCCGAAGAAACAGATTCCGGAGAGCCTGTAATAAGTGGAAAGCGAGCTATAAATTGTTTCCTAAAATCATATAAAACGTCCTCAATAATCTGCTTTCAGATTACTGAGGACGTTTTGTCGTTTCTGAATTTCCTTTACATTATCTTGTGCTTTTATACCGAAAAAAGGCTAAAGAAAGGTCTTCTTTTCTACCTTTGTAACCCTCTCGCTATAAAGAAGTTACGAAACATTGTTTCAAAAGGTGCTTGATAGGACATCAAAAGGGCGTTAGTAAGGGTCTTAAAGGGCACCTTTTGCAAGCCAAAAGGGCGTCTTTACGAACCTAAAAGAGCATGTGTTGATTTTTATGTGTTGAGTTTTTTATTACAAAATAGATAATTGTTTGGTTCTCCGAAATATGGAGTGCTAAACTTAACGTCTTATATAATAGGCACACAGAGTTACGGAGGGGACGGAGGTAATGCAATGTAACGGAGGTGCCGACAGCACAAAGAGCAACGGAGGTGTAGCGTACAGATTCTTGATAAATATTTAGGGATAAACGCTTTGTTGATAAATTGCTAATAGAATTTGCAAACAAGCTCCGTCGCTCTATGCACTGACGGTGCCTCTGTGGCTTCTATCGCTTTTTAATAATCCTCCGTTCTCTCCTTTTCTCCGTGTGACATTTCGTTAGAAACCTAACTTTAAGTGTCAAACCTTATCACTCCAAAATCCTGAAAACCTATAAATAAACCTTGGCACAAGTATAGGTTATGAGAACTAATGATTCATGATGAAAAAGCGTAGAAAGTCAGAGGTTATAAAGTTTGTTTTATAGAAAAGGTCCAATTTTGTAAACCAAACTTTATAAAAAAGTATGATTCTTATTAAATGTGATTTATAAGAGTGTTAATAAAGCTGTTGTCTCTTACAAATTTTATCAATAATTCCAGATAAAGTCTGCTCTGTTTAATACTTTCTTTATATCTTTGTAGGATAGAAAATCGTTCACATAAAAGGAGGTGACACGGTGTTGCGTGGGTGAAGATATTACTTAGGCATAGGCGTGTTTAGCAAAAAGAATCAGATAGTAATGCTTCGTTATATCAATACAGATATCGTCTTTCAGGAGTTTCCCGATGAGGTGACGCTTGCCATTAATATTTCGGGATGTCCGTGTCGCTGTCCGGGCTGCCATAGTCAGTTCTTGTGGGCAAATAGGGGAGATGAATTGACGGCTGAAGCACTGTCTGCACTGATTCATGGTGCGAAAGATACCATTACCTGTGTGGGTTTTATGGGGGGCGATGGTGACCCAGCGGCTGTCGACCTGCTTGCGAAATATGTCCAAGAATGTCACCACGGTTTGAAGGTTGGTTGGTACACTGGGCGCACAGCAATCTCTCCGCTCATCAATCAACAGCATTTCGACTATATCAAAGTGGGCCCCTATCTCCGCCATCTTGGTGGACTCGATTCCCCACGTACTAACCAACGAATGTACCGCCGCTGCACAGATGGAAGCTTTGAGGATATCACTTCCCGCTTTTGGAAACATCAGATAGGCAATAACCTATAAAGAAGTCACCTTTGGTTGATAAGATTTAACCCAGCGTTCCTTGACATTTTGCTTAAAAATTACTACCTTTGCACTCGCTTAGAAAGCGGTTAATTTCTGTTAGCATGGATAGGCGTTATTGGTCTTATAAATACCAATCCCGCTTATACAAAGGATCCGTATGTCTTGCTCTCTGAGCGTATCTTCCATTAAAACAAGGATTAAGACTCACAGTAATCTGCCCAATCTATTTCTTCTTGGGTACTCTGAGCGTATCTTCCATTAAAACAAGGATTAAGACTGTTTGTTGCAAACTTATTTATAATATCTTTTGCTCTGAGCGTATCTTCCATTAAAACAAGGATTAAGACACTTAACGCCATTTCTGTTCTCGTTTGATGCTACGCCTCTGAGCGTATCTTCCATTAAAACAAGGATTAAGACACTATAATACCAAGAATTAAACTTAATGCTATTGAAATCTCTGAGAGTATCTTCCTTTAAAACAAGGATTAAGACTCTAACTTGAGCCTTAGCAGCTGTAAGTACTAATATCTCTGAGAGTATCTTCCATTAAAACAAGGATTAAGACCTCATGTTGAACTCTGAAAGGTTGAAATACTTTGCCTCTGAGAGTATCTTCCATTAAGACAAGGATTAAGACCACAAGCTGTAACCTTTGTGGCAATGTTCTTAAGACTCTGAGAGTATCTTCCATTAAAACAAGGATTAAGACTTATTCGTGAATGGTACGGTATAAGCCACTGGTGACGGCTCTGAGAGTAACCTCCATTAAAACAAGGATTAAGACCCCAATTACCAAGCGGCACGTTGTCTCTCAGTAGCTCTGAGCGTATCTTCCATTAAAACAAGGATTAAGACCTTCTTTGAGGCATTGAAACGAAC
>ERZ772948.769-NODE-769-length-20598-cov-21.928686_pt1 | contig 20598 bp, 17 predicted proteins | sample MGYA00511945_ERZ772948 | MGnify/ENA primary metagenome ERZ772948 (study PRJEB29015, sample SAMEA2737927) | human oral metagenome | biome: human oral; feature: human-associated habitat; material: dental | place: China | collected 2141 ... | reverse complement strand
TTCCATGCCATGGAAGCGCGCTACCAACTGCGCCATAGCCCCGTTCGGGCGTCGCTCTCGTGCGGCGACGCGGATAACTGTATGAAGTTCGGCCCCGCTGGAGCAAATCCACGACGCGTGTACTACCTCACCCGCTCAGCCGAGGATCCTGCCGAGCGGACTGGGATCCACCGACGGTCCAGCGTTCCACTTCACCACGGACCAGTTCGGAGGTCTCTTGTTGGTCCGCATGAGCGCGTAGCAGCAGTTACTCATGCCGCGCAGACCAAACCACTGCTGAGGGTCCATCCCCAGCAGGTGCGTAGCACCCAGGTTGGTGGCCGCCCCGTGGGAGACCGCCACGATGACATCGTCCTTCCCTGCGTCGGCGGCAATGTCCTTGAGCGCCTCCCCCACTCGCTGCGCGGTCTGACGGCGCCCCTCGATCCCGAACTGGGGAAGGTCGCCACCGGCGCGCCAGGTGGCATAGTGGTCGGGCCACTGCTTCTCGATATCGGTTGCCTTGAGCCCCTCCCACTGCCCGAAGGACTTCTCCGCCAGCCCTGGGGCGATCTCGACGCTCAGCCCGGTCAGAGACGCCAGGACCTCGGCAGTGGCCCGCGCCCGCAGCAACGGGGAGGAGACGATGCGTGTAGGACCTAGCGCCGCGATGCAGTCGGCTGCACGGCGAGCCTGCTCGCGACCGGTGTCATTGAGGGGGATGTCGACTCGCCCCTGGATGCGTCCCTGAAGGTTGTAGTCGGTCTGTCCGTGACGCCACAGGATGAGGTCGGTCATGAGGCGGCATCCTCCTGGCCGCCGCCCTCATCTTCCTTCGGACCATCCGGCTGCGTCAGGTCCGTCGGCAGCTCGACGGTCGGGCAGTCCTTCCACAGGCGCTCCAGCGAGTAGAACTCCCGGTCCTCGTTCTGCAGGACGTGGACGACAACGTCACCGTAGTCCACCAGCACCCAGTGGGCGTCGGCGAAGCCCTCACGGGTGCGGCGCTTGACCCCGGCACCGTGCATGGCCTCGTCAACCGCATCGACGATGGCGTGGACGTGGCGATCGTTCGAGCCGGAGGCCAGCAGGAACACATCGGTCAGGCCGAGTCGCTCGGAGACATCAATTGCGGCGAGGTGCTCCGCCTTCTTGTCGGCTGCGGCGCGAGCCGCGGCAAGAGTCAGACGGGTGGCGTGTTCAGTGGCGGGCACGGATCTCCTTCGGGCAGTCAGGCATCATGCAGCGGCGACTGTACCGTGCGCACCATCGTCATACGACCTGTCGGATCCACTCCCCAGCGCCCACGGCGCTCATGGCACTGGCGCTGTTACTGCCGTTGGCGATCAGCAGCCACGCGACAACCGCGATGATGAGCAGCAGGACGACGACGATGAGCAGGGCCATGAGCACCTTTCCGATGCGCGAGGAGGAATTGGCCTGTTCCACCGGCAGGACGTGATCCGGGGTGGGAACCCGCCCAGTCACCTCATTGACCGGAGCCAGATAGGGCTCCTCAGGCGCCTCAGCAGCCGGGACCGCCACGGAGTCCCACTCGGAGCCGCCGACCGGACCATTGCCGGTCTCGACCTCATCGGCGTAGAAGGCGTAGGGACCGACTGCCTCACCAGACATCGCAACGGCGGGATCGGTGGCATCGGCCACTCCGGTCACGATCGTCTCCTGGAAGCTGTCCACCTGGGAGGGCTGGTGCAGCGACTTCCACTGCGGGGCTCCGGGGGTGCCGAACTCGACCTCCGGCTGCTCGGACGGCGTGGGCATCGCAGCCTGCGCCTCGACGTCGACCGTGACGGTCTCCTGCGTCATCGGCTCCTCGATGGAGGCGACGCCGTAGACATCCTGAGCGTCAGCGGCCTCCTGGGCGGACGGCGAGCTGTCGACGGGTTGAACCGAGCTGAGCTCACCCGTGGACACGTTGACGGTGCGCACCCCCTGCGCAGCGGCCGGAATGCGCACGATGGGACGGCGCACCGAGCCGGCTGAGGACGCCGAGCCGGCGCTCAGACCACTGCGTGCGGACTCGGCCGCCTGCGGGGCTCCAGCCTGTCCGAAGGTAGCGAAGTCGGCAGCGCCGGACGCCGATGTCGACACGGCGGGGACCGCACTGACGGCTTCCGCCGAATGGGAGGAGGGCTGCGAGGAGGCCGCAGAGGCCGCCGAAGACGGCGCCTCGTCCGACTGGGCGCTCGGAGAGAAGTCCTCTCGATAGTCGTAGGGGCCGGCAGCGAGCTCCTCAGCCTCCGTCCCACCGGTGTCCTCGCCAGGAGCCTGGAGCGCAGCCCCGCCCTGGTCACCCCTCTCCTCGACTTCCGAGGCGGGGCCTCCTTCAAGGCGCTCCTTGAGCGAGAACCGCGTGGGCACCGGCGCAGGCTCGGAGCTGGTGTCCTGGGCCCAGTGGGCGTCGTAGTCCAGAGTCGCCACCGGCAGGTCGACCGCCTCCATGAGGCCCGTCTCGATCTCGGAGATCGCCACGGCCTCAGCCGCCGACAATGAGCGCCAGCTCGGCGCGGAGGCGGAAGGCCCCTCGGGAACGGAGAGGTTGAGAGGCGGGTTCTGTCCCTCCTGGTCGAGGTAGATTCCCCCCTCACCCACTGCTGGGAGCTCGACCGATTCCTCCAGGCCGGCCCCGGCGTCGTCGCCAGAGGGCGCAGAGGAACGAGAGGTGACCGAAGAGGGATCGGCAAGAGGGTCCTGGAGGGCCTGAGCCTGCTCAGGGGTGATCTCTCCGGCCTCAACAGCCGCTCTGAGCGCCTTGGCCTCCTCACGCAGACGCCTCATCTCACGTCGGGTCAGGAGCGGCTGCTGACCGGTCAGGATCGCCTCACGCTCGGCGGCACGCTCCGCCTGTCGGATCGCACGACGACTGCCGCGTGGAGCGTGCTCATCCTGCGTCGGCTCCTCGGTCGTGGGGGCATTGACGCCGGTCTGCTCAGTGCTCACCGTCGTTCTCCTTCCTCAGGGACTGCTCGCGGGCCACTCTCGCCGTCATCGACGTCGCCGACGCCGGCCGCAAGGCCATACGATAAAGCCCGTACTTGCGTATGTACTGCACGACACCATCAGGAACGAGGTACCACACCGGTGATCCCTCTCCGACTCGCTGACGGCAGTCCGTCGACGAGATGGCCATGGCAGGCACCTCCACCAGCGAGATCCTGTCGCGGGGAACCCCGGAGTCGCTGAGGACGTGCCCCGGCCGCGTCACCCCCACCAGGTGGGCCAGGTCGAAGATGCCCTCACTGTCCTTCCAGGTGAGGATCTGCGCCAGGGCGTCTGCACCGGTGATGAAGTACAGCTCCGCGCCGGGATACTCGGCCGCGATGTCATGAAGGGTGTCAATCGTGTACGTCGTACCGCCCCGGTCGATGTCGACCCGGGAGACCGTGAACCTCGGGTTGGAGGCAGTGGCGATAACCGTCATGAGGTAACGGTGCTCGGCCGGAGAGACCCGGCGATCCTTCTTGAAGGGCTGGGCCCAGGTGGGTACAAAGATGACCTCATCGAGGGCGAAGACGTTCTGGACCTCACTGGCTGCCACGAGGTGCCCATGATGGATCGGATCAAAGGTTCCTCCCATGATACCGATGCGAAGCGGACGAGCAGACTGGGTCACGCGCTGCGCCTCGCTTCTTTCCTGGGGGACACGTTGGCTCTCCTCAACCGGTTCGGACAACTGCAGTTGGCGAACATACTGCCACGGCCTGCACCCATTGTGGGTCTCCGCAACGCCATAAGCGAGTTGTCAGCCAACGGCGCAGAGACACAAGGAGACACTCAGGGCATTACCAGCGCCCTGTCAGGCATCCAGAGCGCGTCCGGCAGCCCCCAGCGCCGGTGCCGGTTTCCCGAGCCGGGCAGGCAGCAGGCTCGGCGCCGGCAGGCCGGCCATGAGGTCAGCGACCCGTTGACGCAGTGGCTCCAGGAAGACGGCCTCTCCCGCCCGAGTCAGCTCCGAGCTCAGGACGACGTCGAGAGGGCCGAGCAGACCGCCGCCGCGAGCGATGAGGTCAGCGAGCGCATCCAGGCCCGTGTCCCAGACACGGCGCGCCTCCCGGTCCCCTGAACGCATCGCACTGAGGAGCGAGTCGAGCCCCGAGGAAGGAGAACCGGTGCGCCCGGCGCCGATGTCGTCGGAAACGCCTGAGCCAACCGAGCCGATGGAGTCAGTGGAGTCATCGACGATGCCAGCGGTATAGCGCCTGACCATCGCGTCAACGGAGGCGACGTCCTCCAGGCAGGCCTTCTCCCCGCTCCAGTCGGGATCGGGAACCAGGACCCGCCCGATCTGACCTGCCCAACCACCGCCGAGCACCGGGGCGCCGTTGAGAAGCACGGCGCAGGAGATGTGCTCAGCAACAGACAGGAAGAGGCAGTTCTCCCCAGCGGCTCCCCACCGACTCTCCGCCCAGGCGCCGCAACGAGCATCCTGATAAAGCGCCACCTCGGTCGACTCAGCAGCCGTGCCCGCCAGAGACTGACTCACCAGGCTCGCCAGCGGGACGTCCTGCAGCCCCAGCGCGCCGCTGCGACAGACGCGCCCCTCCTCGTCGACGACGCCCGGCACGCAGACCCCAACGGCCAGAGCCGACGTCTTCACCGCCTCGGCCACTTCGCCGGCAAGCTCATCAGCAGCGCTTGTGCGCAAGGAGGCGATCACACCGGCGACCTCCTCCGCCAGCCGATGACCATTCGAGTGACACCCCTCCGGGAGATCGCGTTCCAGGCAGGAGATGACACGCCCTCGCCCATCGGCAACAACCGCGGTGATGCCGTCGGCACCGACGGCGACCCCCAGCGCAACAGCGCGTTCCTTGGAGCAGGAGCACTCGGAAAGGTCTGCGGGATGTCCCATGTTTTCTCTGTTCTCGGGGGCAGGGCGGCAAGCCCACGGGACCACCACCCCACACGTTGGTGTGATTGATATCGACGACAGTAGCAAGGTTCGTATCGCTATGTGTCGCTCTCAGCGGGCAGCCGAGGGCATGACTGATTATGCTGACGTCAGCACACCGACTACCTGCCGCGCGGTCACCAGGATAAGGCAAATAGTTGATGTACAAATCATGTACGCGCTCAGCCCCACCCCCTCTCCGTCCCGCACCACCCCCCTTGACCCCCAGGAGGATCGAGATGTCTCGGCATGATCGCCATTCGGCCATCCTCGACATCGTCATGGACGAGGGCAGTGTCCATATCGACGACATCATCACGCGGTTGGGGGTCTCAGCGGCGACCGCACGGCGCGACCTCGACCACCTGGCGGATCAGCAGCTCATCAGCCGCACCCGCGGCGGTGCCATCGCCAACCCCACCTCCACCGAGCCGCCTCTGCGCTATCGCACCTCGAAGATGGCTGATGAGAAGGCCCGCATCGCCAAGGCGGCGGCAGCCATGGTGCACCCGGGCGACACCATCGGCCTCAACGGCGGCACCTCAACCACGGAGGTGGCCCGGGAGATCGTGCTGCTGCCGGATCTGACCGACCCGGACGTGCCAGTCACCCTGGTGACCAACGCCGTCAACATCGCCAACGAGATGACGGTGCGCCAGTGCGTACGCGTCGTCGTCACCGGCGGGATCGCACGCCCCCGTTCCTTCGAGCTCACTGGCCCGCTGGCCGAGCTCATCCTGCCCTCGATCAGCGTGGACACACTCTTCCTGGGCGTCCAGGGCCTCGATGAGCGGGGCGCCTACGCTCAGCACGACGGCGAGGCAGCCGTTAACGCCGCCCTGGTCGGTGCCGCCCAACGCGTCGTCGTCGTGTGCGACAGCTCCAAGCTCGGTTCCACCGCCTTCGCCCTCATCTGCCCCACCAGCTCGATCGACGTGGTCATCACCGACGACGGCGCCCCCGCCGACCAGGTCGAGGTCCTGCGTCGGGCGGGAGCCGAGGTACGGCTGGTCTAGCCTCCGAGAAACCTGAGAGCTTTCTCATCCACCCTTAATCGTCGTCTTCTCCTGGCCGGTCAGGATCGTCTCAGAACGACCCTGACCTGACACCGAGAGAAGAGACGACCCATGACAACCGCTCCCCTACGGGTGGCGCTCTACAGCCACGACGCCAAGGGGCTGGGGCACCTTCGCCGCAACCTCGCTCTGGCCCATCACCTGGCCCGAGCACTGCCGGGACTCACCGGCCGTAACGTCACCGGCCTGGTCATCACCGGGCTGGCTCCGGGACAGGAGCACAGGCTTCCTGACGGTTTCGACTGGCTGGTACTGCCGGGGGTCAAGAAGGCCAAGGGCGTCTACCTGCCTCAGCGCCTGCGTATCACCCGTGAGGACCTGGGCCTGGTCCGCAGCGCTCTGCTGTCCGGTGTCCTGACGACCTTCACCCCGGACCTGCTCATCATCGACCGTCATCCCTACGGGGTGCACCAGGAGCTGCGCGAGCCCCTGGCACGTCTACGTCAGGCGAGCCCCCGCGCGCGCGTGGTGCTCGGCCTGCGCGAGGTCCTGGACACACCCGTGACCGTGCAGCGCGAGTGGGAGGAGCTCGGCGAGGCCGACACGCTGCGACGGCTCATCGACGAGGTCTGGGTCTACGGGGACGACTCGGTCCACGACCTGAGCGCTACTGGTGAGGCTCCGACGGCGCTTGAGGAGCGGATGCGCTACACCGGTTACCTCGCCCATGGCCGCGATGCCGCAGAGGCCACTCACGGTTCCGAGGCGTCAGAAGCCCTGGCCGGTAACGCCGAGGCTGCCGGAACCTTCATCCTGACCACCGCCGGCGGCGGCTCCGACGGCGTCAACCTGCTGCGTACCGCAGCCGCGGCGCGTGTCCCCGACGGGTACCGGCACGTCGTGGTCACCGGTCCCCAACTCGACGCCGCCCTGTTCCACCAGGTCGCTCAGACAGCCGGCCCCCGCACCATCGTGCGCCGGTCCTGGCCCGGGATGAGCCACCACATCCAGCAGGCCGCAGCGGTCATCTCGATGGGCGGCTACAACACGGTCAGCGAGATCCTCGCCTCCGACACCCCGGCCCTCCTCGTCCCCCGAGAGACGCCTCGCCTCGAGCAGCTCATCCGGGCCACTGCTCTGAAGAACGCAGGCGCCATCGACCTCCTGAGAGTCACGGACCTGAGTACTGCGGCGCTTGAGGACTGGCTCACCGAGCGGCTGAGCGATCAGGACGCTGGCACTCGCAGCCAGCTGGCGGGGCGACGTCGTCTGCGCCTGGACGGTCTGGAAACCGTGCCCCTGCTCGCCGCCGAGCTCCTCGGCAACCGGGACGACGTCCTCGACACCCACCTCACTCACCTCACCAGCCACACCGCCAGCCTCACCAGGATGGAGATCCCCGCATGAGTCCCGCAACCGATCACCGGCAAGACACTCATCAGAACGGTGCCCGCATCGGATACGTCCTCAAGGTCTACCCGCGCTTCTCGGAGACCTTCATCGTCACCGAGATCCTCGCCCGCGAGGCCCAGGGCGAGGACCTGAGCATCTACGCGCTGCGCCCTACCACGGACTCGCGCTTCCACCCCGAGATCGCCCGGGTGGCCGCCCGGGTCAACTGGGTGAGCCGGCCGGTACGGGCCATCGACATGTGGAGCCGGCTCACCGACGGCCTGACCCGTCAGGACGACTGCGAGCGCTTCGCCGCCATCATGCCGGTGCTGGCCGACCTTCCCGGTGACGAGGTGGCTCAGGGCGTGGAGCTGGCTCGTCAGGCGCGCAGGGACTCCATCACGCACCTGCACGCGCACTTCGCGTCCCTGGCGGGTCGAGTCGCATGGATCGCCGCGGCCCTGACCGGCATCCCCTACACCGTGACCACTCACGCCAAGGACATCTTCCATGAGTCGGTGGATCCCATGTGGCTGCGCCGGATCTGCGCCGACGCGCAACGGGTCATCGCCATCAGCCGCTACAACGAGGCGCACCTGGGCAAGGTCCTAGCGGGAACAGGGGCCACGGTGTCGCTGCGCTACAACGCCATCGAGCTGGACCGCTTCTCCTACCGGGCCCCGCAGCCGGTGGCGTCCGGGAGGAGCGGACCGCTTCGGGTGTGCGCCGTGGGCCGCCTGGTGCCCAAGAAGGGATTTGCCGATCTGATCGAGGCGGTGCGGATCCTGGTGAGCTCCGGCGTCGACGTCGAGGTGGGGCTGGCCGGTGACGGTGAGGAGCGCGAGCGCCTGACCGCGCAGATCGACCGCCTGGGACTGGCCGGCAGGGTCCGTCTGCTGGGCCCGCTCACGCAGGCGGAGGTGCGTGGTCTGTTGGCGCGCTCGGACGTGTTCGCAGCGCCCTGCATCGAGGCGGCCGACGGCAACATCGATGGTCTGCCCACGGTGGTCCTGGAGGCGATGGCCTGCGGGACACCGGTGGTGGCCACAGCGGTCTCGGGACTGCCGGAGGTGGTTCACGACGGCGTCACCGGGCTCCTGCTGCCGCCCGGGGACCCTGCCGAGCTGGCGGTGGCTCTGCGCGGGATCGCGCTGGGCGAGGTCGACACCGTCTCCTTGTCACGTGGGGCGCGCAGGCTCATCGAGGAGCACTTCGACTCCCGTGCCCAGGCCGAGGTGCTGGCCGCCTGGCAGTCGGGCCCCCGCCCCGCTCCCGTCGCTCCCACTGTGCACCCGACCGATCAGGAAGGAGCCGCCTGATGCGGATCGCCTACATCTGCTGCGACCCGGGCATCCCGGTGTTCGGGACCAAGGGCGCCTCGGTGCACATCCAGGAGGTCGTCCGCGAGCTGCGATCCATCGGCCATGAGGTGGCCCTGTACGCCGTGCGCTCCGGAAAGCACGTTCCCGACGACCTCACCGACCTCGAGCTGCACCTGGAGACCGTGGCCGACGTCGAGCCCGCCGAGCGGGAGCAGGCGCAGGCGCACGCCGCGGAACGGATCGTCTCCCGGGTGATCGCCGACGGCGCCGACCTGGTCTACGAGCGATACTCCCTGTTCTCCACGGCACTGGCCGACATCACGGCCGCCACCGGAGTGCCGGGGATCCTGGAGGTCAATGCCCCGCTGATCGATGAGCAGCGTCGTCACCGCTCGCTGGTGGACGCCTCCGGCGCGGCGCAGGTGCTGCACCGTCAGGTGGCGGCCGCCCGGGCCACGGTGTGCGTCTCGGACCCGGTGGCCGACTGGGTGCGTCGTCGCACCACCGATCTGCCGGATGCGAACGACGTCGTGGACCGGATCCATACGGTTCCCAACGGTGTGAGCGTGCGCCGTATCCAGCCCCAGCCGGAGGACCCGGACCGGGTGGTCGTCACCTTCGTGGGGACTCTCAAGCCCTGGCACGGGGTGGCCGACCTCATCACGGCGGCGGCCCTGGCGCGCCAGAGCTGGAGCCTGCGGATCATCGGGGACGGCCCCGAGATGGACTCGCTGCGCGCCCAGGCCGGACGCCTGGGGGTGGAGGTGGACTTCCGTGGGGCGGTCGCGCCGCAGGACATTCCCGCCCACGTGGCGGGCTCGGCGATCGGAGTGGCCCCTTACCCGGACCTGGGTGGGGGCGAGCAGCAGTACTTCTCCCCCATGAAGGTTCTGGAGTACCTGGCCGCGGGGCTCGCGGTCGTGGCCTCCGACGTCGGACAGGTCCCCCAGCTGCTTGAGGACGGCTCTGGACGGCACGGTGTGCTCGTAGCCCCCTCGGACCCCACGGCGCTGGCCGCGGCCCTGGATGATCTGGCGGTATGCCCGGACCGGCGCGCCCGCATGGGCCGCAGCGGGCGCCTTCTGGCCGAGCAGCGCCACTCCTGGCGTCGGACCGTCGCCCGGATCCTGGAGCTGGCCGGCCTCGCTCAGGGGGGTGAGCGGTGATGGGTGCGCCTGTGCTTCGGCACGCGGCCCAGGCGCACCGCTCCCCCATGCGCCAGACCTTGCGCCTGATAGGGCCCGATGCCGCGCCGCAGTGGCGTCTCATGGCCGGGGGCACGGTGGTGCTTCTGGCGGAAGTGGCCTTCCGGGTGCTGGAGCCCTGGCCCCTGAAGGTCGTCATCGACTCGTTGGTGGCCTCCATGGGCCGGCACACGGGCAGCGCACCCGCCACGATCTCCTCCTTGGTGGGGCTGGGCGTTGTCCTCCTGGTGCTCGTGGCCGGCCGGGCGGGGTGCAACTACCTGGCCACCGTGGCCTTCGCCCTGGTCGGTTCGCGCACAGCGGCCTCCCTGCGCAGCCGGGCCTTCCACCACGTCCAGGGGCTCTCCCAGCAGTTCCACGCCCGCAACCGCAGTGCGGACACCGTTCAGCGCCTCATCGCCGACGTCAACCGCATGCAGGAGGTGGCGGTCACCGCCGGCCTGCCGATGGCCGCCAATACCTTGACCCTGCTGGTCATGGTCGTGGTCATGGTGTTCCTGGACCCGCTGCTGGCCATGATCGTGCTCCTGGCGGTGGTGGCCTTCATGCTCGCCTCCTCGGGCAACTCGCGGCGGATCTCCGCGGCCTCCCTGCGCAGCCGCAAGTCGGAGGGGAACCTGGCCAACACGGCCCAGGAGGCGCTCGGCGCGATCAAGGTGGTCCAGGCCTACGGTCTGGAGCCCTTGCTGCACAAGCGCTTCACCGGCGCCAACACCGTCTCGCTGAGCGAGGGAGTGCGTTCACGCCGTATCGCCGCACGCCTGGAACGTTCCACGGACGTCATCGTCGGCGTGGCCACGGCCGTGGTCATGGTCGGCGGGGGCATCCGGGTCCTGAACGGCGCCATGTCCCCGGGGGATCTGGTGCTCTTCACGACCTACCTGCGCACCACCATGAAGCCGCTTCGGGACATGGCCAAGTACACCGGCCGCATCGCCCGGGCGACGGCCTCGGGCGAGCGGGTCGCCGACCTCATGGCGGTCGAGCCCGAGATCGTCTCCCCGCACAACGCCGTCGTACTGGACCGGGTCCACGGCATGGTCCACTTCGATCACGTGCACGCCGCCTACGAGGGCCGCCGGGTGCTCCACGGTGTGAGCCTCTCAGTGGTCTCCGGTGAGCACGTGGCGCTCGTGGGGCCGTCGGGCTCAGGCAAGTCCACCCTGGTCTCCCTGGTGGTGCGAGCCCTGGATCCGACGTCGGGCACGGTCAGTCTCGACGGTTACAGCCTCGGCGACCTGGACCTGAGGTTCCTGCGCTCGCAGGTCTCCGTCCTGCACCAGGAGGCGGTGCTGCTGACCGGCACGATCCGGGAGAACATCCGTCTGGGACGGCCAGACGCCACCGACGAGGAGGTCGAGGCGGCCGCGCGCGCCGCCCACGCCCATGACTTCATCACCCAGATGCCTGAGGGCTATGACACGCCCGTGGGCGAGCGGGGCGGCACCCTCTCCGGGGGCCAGCGTCAGCGCATCGCCATCGCCCGGGCGCTGCTGCGCGACTCGCCGATCATCATCCTGGACGAGGCGACCACCGGACTGGACCCCGCCTCGACATCGGCGGTGCTCGAGGCGATCGATGAGCTGGTGACCGGGCGCACAACGCTGACGGTCACCCACGACCCTCAGGCCGCGATGCGCGCCGAACGAGTGGTGTGGATCCAGGACGGGCGGATCCTGCTAGAGGGCAGCCCGCAGCGGCTCCTGGACACCTCGGCCGAGTTCCGCCGGTGGGCGAACAGCCATCTGTCCAGCTCCTTCGCCCTGGAGGGGAGCGGATCGTGAACCTTCCAGTCGCGACAGCGACCACGGCCGACGCCGTCTCCACGCTGCTCGACGCCGACCGGCTCAGTGAGCTCCTCGGTCAACCTGTGCGGGCAGACCGGCTACGTATCAAGCCGAATGTCTCGGTCCTGGTGTCCTTGACGGAGCGCTCCACCGGGCTCACGTCCGGGTGGGCTCGGCTGCTCTGGCCGGTCTCGCACTCCAAGGCCGCCCAGGCCGAGCGCCTGGCCGCATCATTGGGACTCGACCAGGCTCCGGTCACCCGGGGCGCAGACGGCGACCTGCTGCTGCAGAGCGGTCCGGTTCACACCGATCCCAAGCTGGCCGAGCCGATGGCGGACGCCGCCCGCCAGGGGGTGCTGGGGCCCTGGAAGGCCGGGGACGTCCTACGCTACAACCCCTCACGGCGTCTCGTGCTGCGAGACGGCTCCACGGTGCTGCGGGTACGTACTCGGCCCGGTGACCCGGCCGACGACGTCCATCGCGCCCTGGCCGAGCTCCTCCCGGTCCCGCGTCTGCTCGACTCCGAGTCCGTGGCCCGGTGCGAGGGGCACGTCAGCATCCAGCGGTGGTGCGGCGACACGAACCTGGCCGAGCTCTTCGACGCCTGTACCGCTGAGCACACCACGTCCGAGGTCGTCTCCGAAGCCGGTGCCACGCGACGCGTAGGGGCGCTGCTGGCCGAGCTGCACTCCTGCGTGGAAGCGCTGAAGCCGGAGCTCGTCGACCGGCTGCCTCACCGGCATCCCGATCCTCGGGACCTGGCCGAGGTTCATGCCCGTCAGCTCGATGCCCTGGACCCCGACCTGGCCTGCCGCGTGCGGGCGGTGGGCGGCATGCTGCCCGCCCGGCTTCCGGGCGATCCGGTCCTCGCTCACGGCGACGCCTCCCCCGACCAGGTGCTGTACGAGCGCTCCTCCGGGCGGATCTGGCTGACCGACTTCGACCGGGTGCGCCTAGCGCCGGCAGTCGCCGATCTGGGCTCCTACCTCGCGGTGGCCCCGGCCTCCCAAGGGCGCGCCCTGCTGGAGGGCTACGCCGAGCACCGACCGGTGCCCTGCGCCGAGCAGCTGGGGGTGGCGGTCGCCCGCTCGCGCCTGGCGCGGCTGGCCGATCCTCTGCGCCGGGCCGATCCGTCCTGGCGTGAGCGCATCGGAGCGGAGCTGGCCGTCATTGAGAGCATCGCCCGGTCACCTGAGAAGGAGACCGGGTGGGCATGAGCGAAGCCGCGACTACGACACGGATGACTGAGATGACACAGAAACCAGAAGTGACCGGCATGCTGAGCACGCTGCGCGCGATCCCGGGGCTGCGCCGCGCCTGGCCCGAGCACCGGAGCTCGGGCTCCACGAGCGTGAGCATCGAGTGCGTCGACGGGGAAGGGCGTCTGCGCGCCGGTCACGTCACCGCCGGAGCGACTCCCGACCTACTGCCCTATGCCACTGACCCGGCCCTGCCTGCCTTGTCCACGCACCTGACCGGGGCGCTCGTCGTCCACCGCGCCGGCCGCCGCGCCGTGGTGATGGAGGATTCCCGGGTTCGCAAGATCGTACGACCCCACAGGGCCGTCTCCCTGGTACGTGCGCACACGAGCGCCGCCTCGGCGCTGCGAGTCACCGGCCTGCGCACCCCCAGGATCCTGGGCAACGAGGACGACGTCGTCGATCTCGAGCTGCTGCCCGGCCGCAGCCTCGACGAGCTCGGCGATGCCGGCCTGCCCGGGTGGCAGCGGCTCACGGACTCCTGGGCTCACCTGGCCCACGACAAGGCGGACCTGCCCGTCCACGGGCCGCGTCAGGAGACCGAGGTGCTGCGCCGATGGTTCGCCTCCGCCCAACGCCACGGAGTCATCGACCAGACGGCTCCCCTGCACGAGCAGGTGGTGGACACCTGCCTGAGCCTGCGGGAGGACGACGGGGAGCGCGTCATCGCCCACCGCGACCTCCACGACGGCCAGCTCCTGTGGGACGGAATCGACCTCTCCCTGCTCGACCTGGACACCGCGGCCATGGCCGAGGCTGCTCTCGACCTGGGCAACCTCTGGGCCCATGCGGATCTCATGGCGGTTCAGGGACGGCTCGGCCCCGGGGCCCACGCACAGGTCCGCGGGCTGCTCGACAACCTGGCCCGCACGCTGCCCACGACGACGGAGCGTCTGGAGACCTACTACCGATCCTCGGCGCTGCGACTCGCCTTCGTCCACGCCTTCCGACCCACCGCCCACCAGTGGCTGCCTATTTGGGTGCGCCACTGCCTGGGGCACGCCTCGCCTTTCGCCCCCCTCGACCTCAGCAACGATTGGAACAACTCATGACCCCTCTCAAGCTCACCGTCATCGGCTGCGGATACCTCGGTGCCGTCCACGCCGCCGCCATGGCACACCTGGGACACCACGTCCTTGGAATCGATACCCGGACCGAGCAGGTCGAGGCCCTCTCCCAGGGCCGCGCCCCCTTCTACGAGCCGGGCCTTCCCGAGCTGCTGATCACCGGCGCCCAGCAGGGCGATCTGCGCTTCACCTCGGCGCCGACGGCGGCGGAGCTGGCCGAGGCCGACGTCCACTTCATCGCCGTGGGCACCCCGCAGTCCGCCACCGGCGGTGAGGCGGATCTGAGCCAGCTGTGGAACGTGGTCGACATGCTTCATGACGCCCTGCCCGAGGGCGGGCGCAGCGTCGTGGTGGGCAAGTCGACCGTTCCGGTCGGCACCGCCCAACAGGTGGCCGAGCGCCTGGCCAACCGCGCCCTGGTGCTGTGGAACCCCGAGTTCCTGCGCGAGGGCTTCGCCGTGGCCGACACCCTCCACCCCGACCGCATCGTCTACGGGGTCCCTGCCGATCCCGCCGACGCCCAGGAGGCCCAGGCCGTGCTCGACGCCGTCTACCAGGACCTGCTGGAGGAGGGCATCCCCCGGATCGTCACCGACTACCCCACCGCCGAGCTGGTCAAGACCGCGGCGAACTCCTTCCTGGCCACCAAGATCAGCTTCATCAACGCCATGGCCCACCTGTGCGACACCGCGGGTGCCGACGTCACCGTCCTGGCCGACGCGATCGGCCACGACCCGCGCATCGGCAGGCGCTTCCTCCAGGCCGGTGTCGGATTCGGCGGAGGCTGCCTGCCCAAGGACATCCGGGCTCTGCAGGCCAGCGCCGACATTCACGGCGCCAGGCACCTGGCGGACCTGCTGGGGCGGGTCGACTCCATCAATCGCGAGCAGCGCGACCGGATCGTCGAGCTGGCTCGCACCCACGTGGGAGGAGACTTCTCCGGCAAGGCGATCACCATCCTGGGAGCCGCCTTCAAGCCTCTGAGCGACGACGTGCGCGACTCCCCCGCCCTGGACGTCGCCTCCCGCCTGGCCGACCTCGGGGCGGAGGTGACCGTCTGCGACCCGCAGGCCCTGCCCGTCGTGGCCAGGTCCCATCCCCATCTCACGGTGGAGGAGGACCCCCGCACCGCGCTCAAGGGCGCCGAGCTGGTCCTGCTGCTGACCGAGTGGGACCAGTTCGTGGCCCTCGACCCTGCTGACGCTGCCACCGACGTCGCCGATCGCGTCATCATCGACGGACGCAACGCCCTGGACCCGGTGGCATGGCGCCAGGCCGGGTGGACCTACGCAGGGGTGGGACGCTGAGTACTGCCGCAACCGGTTCCGCCCGGACCCGGACTCGCCGGGCGGAGCCCAGTGGGTCCGGGCACAATGGCGACGTGACCTCACTGATGCCCACCCGTACCATCACCATCGGTACCCGCGTCATGTGGGCGATCGTGCTGGTCGCAGGCGTCGCACTGGTCACCTGCGGGGCGATCGTGTGGGCGCTGGGGCACTCGAGCGTGTCGGCCGACGCCACGAACCGGCTCGAGCACAGCCGAGACCGGATCCGCGAGCTGGCCGCGGAGGGTACGGATCCCTCCAGCGGCCGGCCCTTGGAGGACGTCTCAGCGGTGCTTCGCGTCCACATCCAGCGCACTGCGGAGGGACCCGGTGAGGCCGAGCTCGGATTCGTGGGGACCAGCTCCAATACGGAGCTGGTCTGGGTCTCCTCCGACAACGTCTCCTTCCGCCCGGAGAAGGACGCGAAGCTGCTCAAGCACGTGACCTCCCGGGCCGCCGCGTCGGAGTCGGTCATCGAGACGGTACGCACCCCCTCATCGAGCTACCGGGTCCTCGTCGTCCCGGTCCAGGGCGGCTCCCAGCACGGGGCACTCGTGCACGTCATCGACCTCAAGGTCGCCGAGTCCCAGCTCCTGCGCACCATGGCCTTCTACGCCGCGGCGGCCGTCTTCACCGTCGCCCTGGTCACCGGCCTGGCCTGGTTCGCCGTCGAGCGGCTCCTGCGCCCCATCGAGCAGCTGCGGCGCGCCACCGAGTCCATCGGCGAGGACGACCTGACCACCCGGGTCCCGGTCAAGGGCCGAGACGATCTGACCGCCCTGGCCGCAGCCGTCAACCGGATGCTGGACCGGGTCCAGACCTCGGTGGAGGCGCAGCGCAACCTGCTCGACGACGTCGGTCACGAGCTGCGTACGCCCATCGCCGTGGTCCGTGGGCACCTTGAGCTCACCGATCCCACCGACCCCGAGGATGTACACCAGACCCAGCTGCTGGCCATTGACGAGCTCGACCGGATGGGAGTGCTCATCGATGATCTGATCCTGCTGGCCAAGAGCGCCCAGAGCGACTTCATCGCTCCGGTGGACACCGATGTCGCCGAGCTCACCGAGATGGTCTTCGACAAGTCCCTCGCCCTGGGCGAGCGCCGGTGGCAGCTGGAGTCGGCGGCCTTCACCCGCGCGATGATCGATCCCACTCGGATCACCCAGGCCTGGCTCCAGCTGGTGGCCAATGCCGTGAAGTACTCCAGTCACTACAGCACCGTCCGCCTGGGCTCAGCGGTGAGGGACGGACGCCTGCTGATGTGGGTGGGCGACGAGGGCATCGGGATCGCCGCCGAGGAGATCGAGATGGTGCGTCAACGGTTCAAACGCACCGCCGGTGCTCAGGAGATGAGCTCGGGAACAGGGCTGGGACTGAGTATCGTGGAGACGATCGTCGCAGCGCACGGAGGGCGACTGGACATACGCTCTGAGGTGGGCGAGGGATCGGTGTTCACCATGACGATCCCTCTGGAGGCGTCCCCTGTTCCGTCCTCGTCCGAGACCGCGACCTCGGGCGACGTCGGTGCCTCACCCCCTGAACGGTCCCCGACAGCGTCCAAGGAGTGACCCACCATGAGCAGCATCCTCATCGTTGAGGACGAGCCCCGCATCGTCGCGTTCCTCACCAAGGGCCTCAAGGCGGCCGGGTTCACCACGCACACCACCGCCGCAGGACGGGAGGCCGTGGAGCTCGCACTCCAGACAAGCTTCGACCTCATCATCCTGGACGTGGGCCTACCCGACATCGACGGTTTCGAGGTGCTCCAACAGCTACGTGGTCAGGGGGTGACGGCGCCGGTCATCATGCTCACGGCGCGCTCCTCGGTGGCCGATCGCGTCGCCGGGCTCGAGGGCGGCGCGGACGACTACATGCCCAAGCCCTTCTCCTTCGAGGAGCTCCTGGCCCGTATCCGGGTGCGACTGCGTCCGGAGGCCGCGGGAGCGGACCAGATGAGGTTGACCCACCGCGACATGGTCCTGGACCTGCGCACCCGGACCCTGACGCTGGAGGGCCGGACAGTGGAGCTCTCGGCTCGGGAGTTCGCCCTGGCCGAGACCTTCATGCGCCACCCCGGCCAGGTCCTCAGCCGTGAGCAGCTCCTGAGCGCCGTGTGGGGGCTGGACTTCGACCCCGGCTCCAACGTGGTGGAGGTCTACGTCTCCTACCTGCGCAACAAGCTGGGCAGGGACAGGGTGGAGACGGTACGCGGCATGGGTTACCGGCTCACCTGATCCGCCGCCCCCACGACGCCGCGCACTGGCCGGTGACCGCGGCGTCAGCCATCTTGTCAGTCGTCCATTCAGTCATCGATGTCGCGGTCGTCGTCATCGGCTTCTTTTTGCACACCGTTTCTGGCCGGCTTCCTGTCGTCGTCATCATTGTCGACCTCGGTGCGGGAGTCATCGGACCCCCCGGTCGCGGCCGGGGCGACGGGAGCAGCGGGCGCCACCTGACGACTACCGTGGTCGACGGCGACAGGAGGATCGGGTTCAACCGCCTGAGGCGCGTGGCCCTGCGTCGAGGAGTCCGATGAGTCTGCGGCTCCCGCTTCGGCGCTGCCCGGCTCGTGCTGGGTACTGCTGGCACTCCGGCTCGGCCTCGCCGTGGTCGAGGACTGGGATGACGTGACCTGTGGGGTTGCCGTCAGGACGATTCCCGGCTCCTTCGCCGACTCGGCGGGGTGGGAGAACACCATGCGGGTGACCGCGAGCAGGAGGCCCGCTGTCACAACGACGACCGTGGTGGCAACGACGCGGCCACGACCGAAACGACGCAGCAGATTCACCATCCGGCATCCCCTTCTTTCTCCCTAGGTTCCCTGGTCCCGGGCTGACTGCGCCGCAGGTGTCCTCTCCGACGACAGAGACACGACACGGCCCCAAGACGGTAAGACCGACGATACGACCTTTGTCGAAGGTAACACGAACGACAGGTCAATACATTGGCGCAGAGCACAAAGGAACACCCGGGAACTTCTCAGAATCTGCAGGTGAGTGGACGAACCGGCGCTCGCTTCTCAGGGGCGGATGTGGCCGGCGCCCTCGACGATCCAGGTCGTCGTCGTCAGCTCGGTCAGGCCCATGGGACCGCGGGCGTGGAGCTTCTGGGTGGAGATGCCCAGCTCGGCGCCCAGGCCCAGCTGCCCGCCGTCGGTGAAGCGGGTCGAGGCGTTGACCATAATGGCCGCCGAGTCCATACCGGCGATGAAGGCGTTGATGACACCCACGTCCTGGGCGAGGACCGCCTCGGTGTGCCCGGTGGTGTGGGCCCGAATGTGGTCGATGGCCTCCTCCAGGTTCTCGACAACGCGCACGGCCAGGTCCAGTGACCCGTACTCGGTGTCCCAGTCGGCCTCGGTGGCCTCGGTCAGGAACGCCTCGCGTCCGCTGCCGGAAGCGACTTCGGCCAGGATCCGGCGAGCGACGGGATCGGCGTGCAAGGTGGTGTCTTTGCCCCACAGGGCGGCAGCAGCGGCCGGTAGGTAGGTGGCGGCGACGTCGGCGTGGACCAGGAGCGTCTCGGCGGCGTTGCACACGCCGACGCGCTGGGTCTTGGCATTGACGATGATGTCCACCGCCGTCTCGAGATCGGCGCTGGAGTCGACGTAGACGTGGCAGTTGCCCGATCCGGTCTCAATGACGGGGACGGTGGACTGCTCGACGACGGTACGGATGAGCCCGGCCCCGCCGCGAGGCACGAGGGCATCGACCAGACCGTGGGCGCGCATGAGGGCGCGGGCCCCGTCCCGACCTGCGGCATCGACGCTCGCAACGAGGTCTGCGGGCAGTCCCTGCGCCTCCAGGGCGCCGCGCAAGGCCGCGACGATGGCGGCGTTGGAGTCCTGGGCGGCGCTGCCTCCGCGCAGGACAATGGCGTTGCCGGACTTGACGGCCAGGGCGGCGGTGTCGACGGTGACGTTGGGGCGGGCCTCGTAGATCATGCCGACGACGCCCAGTGGCACCCGTACCCGGCGCACTCGCAGTCCGTTGGGCATGACCGAGCCGTCAACGACCTGACCGACGGGGTCGGGCAGGGCGGCCACCTCGTGCAGCGAGTCGGCGATGGCTGACAGCCGCTCGCTGTCCAGGGCCAGGCGGTCGAGGAGACCGGCCTTCATTCCCGCCTGGCGTCCACGCTCCAGATCGGCGGCGTTGGCCGCGAGGATCGCTTCGCCGTGCTCGGTGAGGCTGCGGGCCATGGCCTCCAGGGCGGCATCCTTGACGGCACGTGGAGCCCCGGCAAGGCTCCGTTGCGCCACACGGGCTGAGCGGGCGGTTGCGGTGACAAGCTCGTAGGCGTCGACGTCGTTCATAGGGCCACCATAGAAGAAGATTCCTCCTCAGCAGGAGCCCCTGAGGAAGGGCGGGAGGGCAACGGGGTCGCCGTAGGGGTGGGAGCTCAGGGGCGGCGGCGACTGCATCCACGGCCCGGTGGGCGGCCAACCGGAAGGCTGCTGCGGGGGCGAGTGACTCACCCGACCATTGTGTCCTACCGATCGATCGAATCACCGGGGCCCGTGGTGGCCCCCGACATGGTGGCCTCAGACTCCGGCGGTACGGGGCAGCTCGGCGAGGTCGTCACGATGAACGACGGGAGCCACGTGATCGGGCGCAGGCACCCCTTCCGCCCGGGCCACCAGGACCTCGCGCAGCTCGGTAGCGGCGTAGCGGCAGATCCCACGGGCCAGGGTGCGCTCGGGACCGACGACGTCGACCACGGCCCCGGACTCGAAGTCACCGTCGATGCCGGTCAGGCCGGGCAGCAGGAGCGACTTCTTACCGACGGTCAGGGCATGGGCGGCACCGGCGTCGACCAGCAGGCGTCCCTCGGGCTGGGAGGCGTGGGCCATCCACAGCCGGCGACTGGGGCGGTGCGGCCCGGTGGGCTCGAACCAGGTCCCCATGTCCACCGGGACCTGGACCTCCCCGAGAAGGTCGGCAGCGTCGTCGGCCCGGGCGATAAGGGTGGTGGTACCCGAGGCGCAGGCGATGGTGGCGGCCTGAAGCTTAGTGGTCATGCCGCCGGTGCCCACGAAGGAGCCGCGTCCGGAGACGCTAACTCCCTCAAGGTCGGCGGCTGAGCTTACGTATCGGATGGGCTCGGCACCGGGGGTCCCGGGACGCGCGGTCCACAGGCCGTCGACGTCGGTGAGCAGCACCAGGACGTCGGCGGTCACCAGATGGGCCACGAGGGCGGCCAGGCGGTCATTGTCTCCGAGGCTGAACTCACTGGTGGCCACCGCGTCGTTCTCGTTGATGATGGGGACGGCCCCCAGTGAGAGCAGGGAGTCGAAGGTGGCGCGCACCGTGCGGTAGTGGCTGCGGA